>Ga0315284_10015331_pt1 | contig 10903 bp, 22 predicted proteins | sample YL17G09_16_MG_FD_203696 | JGI IMG/M metagenome (GOLD analysis project Ga0315284, IMG submission 203696) | Sediment microbial communities from Yellowstone Lake, YNP, Wyoming, USA - YL17G09_16 | ecosystem: Environmental > Aquatic > Freshwater > Lake > Sediment | place: USA: Wyoming | collected...
CCGAGATTTGATTGGATGAATGAAGTTCCGCGATTCTCAGACTTTGAGGATGGTTGGGACAAGGTGAACGCAGGTGGTTGGGAAGGTCTTATCTTGAAGCAACGGGATTCAGTCTATCAGGAGGGTAAGCGCTCTGCTGATTGGTTGAAGGTCAAGGCTTTTGCCGAGGCAACCGCTGTCTTCGTAAAGCTCGAGAATCATCCACGAGGCGTCCGGCTTGAGACGGCTGATGGTCGTTCGGTGAATGTGAATGGGGCCCAGGCGGATGAGGTCAAGGAGAGGTTCAAGAAGAATGGGAAGGTGAAGTGTGAAGTTCAGTATTTGCCTCAGAATAATAGTGACGCATGGAGATTTCCCTCATTTAGGGGGTTGGTGGAATGAGTCATCTGACATTCGAGGAGATGGATAATCCAGGTAGGAAGACGAAGCTGTTTTCAGTTAAGTCGAATCACGACGGTACTGAGTTGGGGATTATCCATTGGAGGAGTGGTTGGCGTAGGTACACGTGTTCAATGTTGCCTGACTGCGATTGGAGCGATGATTGTCTTGATGAATTGTCTGCGAAGCTGAAGCTGCTGATGGAGGAGAGAAAATGAATAGTATTGATTGGAAGGCGACGAAGAAAGGACATCTCTTCGCAGAAGTCGATATCAAGGCGAAGAAGGGGACGAAGGCGTATAGCGACGAGATTTTCAAAACTATGACTGTCGTGGCGAGTCAGATCGACGATGCAGTAACTGGGAAGTTGCCTGTTGAGCAGACTGACGAACCTGATGAGGAGGATGAGGAAGATGAGTAGTCTTCCAGCATTCACAGACATAGAGGAGATGCAGAAGTATCTTCGCAGGGTGACGCCAAAGAAATCACGTACAGATCTTTCATTTGAAGAGCTCTTTCTCATTCGCAAATGTAGTATGGATTATCCTATTGTCTATTATATTAAGTCAAGCGTGACGAATCCAATGCTGTCTGGTTACGATCGTAAGGATAGACAACCAACTCCATTTGAGATGCGTCGGCGTTTGAGTGGGATGCGCAAACGTGAAGGGTACAAAGCCGCTCGTGAAATGGATGCGTGGTCGCGGACCGGGCAGCATTCTTTTTATGAGGTGTCGAAGAAGGCAGATGAGATTAGGCAATCGTGTGGTGTCAATCTTCTCTTCAAGAATTGGAAATATGCCGATATCATACGGTTTGCTGCTGCGGAGAACGACATTGAGGGGAAGAGTACAGCTGAGGTGAAGAAGTTGCTGTTCTTGATGGAGGTGTGAATATGGGTACGATTATTGTAAATGGTATAAAGATCGACGTAAGTAGAGGGGTTTCAATCATCAACAACAAAGTAATTGTTGATGGGAAGGTAATCAACATACCTGACGATGTGCGGGATGTGACTATCGAAGGAAATGTCGATGGTAGTATAACTGCAGATGGGAGCGTGACGGTGCATGGGAATGTCACCGGGAACGTTGATGCGGGTGGATCCGTGGAGTGTGGGGATGTCAGTGGGGATGTTGATGCAGGTGGTAGTGTGAGGGCCAGTAATATTACTGGGGATATTGATGCCGGGGGGAGTGTGAAGGTGTCGAAGAAAGCAGGTTTGGGGGGAGGTCGATGACAGAGATGTACGAAGTATGTTTCTATGACTTCTCACAGATGTCGCAGCAACTAGTGAGTACGCAGAGGTGGAAGTTTTCTATCAAGCCGTTCCGTGTCTATTCTGTTGAGAACCGGGATGAGGTGGCAAAGAAGACGCTCACAGTTGAAGAGCTTTCGACGAAGCAGAGCTATAGCTTTGAGAAAGTCATCAAGGATTGGCTCTTCAGGCGGGAGAGTGGGCTCTCAAAAGATGCACGTGTCATGACAATGGAACCGATGAAGGGACTTGGGAAATCGGTGGACAAGCTGATTGAGGCAGTTGTTCCGGGGGGAAAGCCTCAGACGGTGCAGACTGCTGGCTGGTCGATAGATCATCCTCTGACTGAAGAGGACAGGCGGGAAGTGGAGAAGCTTTGGTTTTTGGAAGATATATAGATGGTATAAAATGGGAAAGGAAAATGAAGCGGGTCGGTGTTAACCAAGAATACTGGTGGACGTGTCGGATGTGCGGCAAGGAGTTCCCCCCGTTTCGGAGGACTGCTCGTCATCTGCATGTCCGGCTTTGCGCAATCTACGTGCAGTTCGGGATAAGGAGGATGGATGATGATACTCACGGTGAAAGAAAGGTATTTGGCGAGAAAGTTCAAGTTCGATAAGCCGTTCTGCGGTCGTCAGGCAACTGATCGGGTGATTCGTCATCGGGTATATTCATATCGAGTTACGCAGGCGTATCAGCAGATGAAGAGATTGCTGAATGAGGTTTGGTTCAGTGGTCTTGGGAAGAAGCAGAAGGAGAAGGTAATAGAATTTTCTGCGAAGCTCTTCGGTATGTTCGGATCTCACGGGGACGTCGAGCATGCACGGTTTGCATTGGAGGAGTGGAAGATTCGCAATGTGTCAGTGAAGAAGATTGAGAAATGCTGGTTTCTCGAGGACATCTGATGAAGAGTGTTAGGTCTGAAGAGTATAATTATCTCTTCAACAAAGAGAATGGTGAGTTCATTCGGTGGGGGCGTACGCTGCAAGATGATGCAGTGATGTCGCCTTTCGGACCGGAGATACTCGATATAGAGATATCGACGGTCTGCTCGAACGGATGTTCATTTTGTTACAAGTCAAACACCTGTCAAGGCCGGAACATGAGTTTCGAGACGTTTGAGAAGCTTTTTGCGAAGTTTCCGAAGAACTTGACGCAGATCGCATTTGGTATCGGTGATATTGATGCGAATCCAGACATCTGGAAAATCTTTGCATATTGTCGTGAGCACGATGTTGTTCCGAATGTGACGATCAATGGGAATCGTATGACATTAGAATCATATGATAATCTTGCGAAGTATTGCGGAGCTGTGGCGGTAAGCCTCTACAATAAGGATGTGTGCTATTCTGCGGTTCAGGAGTTGGTGAATCGTGGTATGAAGCAAGTGAATATTCATTCTCTTCTTTCAAATGAGACGTATGCTCGTTGCTGGGATGTTGTTCATGACAAGAAGAGTGATCCTCGTTTGAAGGGGATGAATGCGATTGTCTTCTTATGGCTCAAGCCGAAAGGGATAAGAAATACATTCACGCCGTTGACGAATATTACAGATCTGAAGAAGCTTATTGAGTTCGCGCTGAAGAGTGATGTCTCGTTCGGGTTCGATAGTTGTTCTGCTCCGAATGTGTTGCGTATTGTTGCTGAGGATCCGAAGCTCAAGTTCATGGAGAAGATGATTGAGCCATGCGAATCGACGCTCTTTAGTTATTATATTAATGTGGATGGAATTGGTTATCCTTGTTCTTTTGCTGAAGGATTGGTTGCTCCGGTTGATGTCCTGAAGGAGGATTTCTGGTCAGCAGCAACGACGACAGAATTTAGGCGTAAACTATTAAAGGAGTGCAGGTGCTGCCCTTTGTACAAGTTGGGGTGTGTGGAATGAAGATGAGATCTGGGTTCGTCAGCAACAGCTCAAGCAGCAGCTTCATCATTAAGAACAAGACGGACAAATCGTTGAAGCTTGTCGAGTTCGTGAAGGAGATTCCCGAGATGGTGGAAGACTTCAGGAAGGAGTATCGTGAAGAGTGCGAAGCGGAGCATCTGTGCCAGTTGACGATTGATTCGTGGGGATATCCATATACTCAAAATGAGATGATTCGGAATGCGGTTGAATCAGATGCGCATAAACGTGAACGGGTGCTAAAGCCTGGAAATAATAAGGTGAGTTTCGGGGACGAGGATGGAACGCTACTCGGAACGGTATTCGATTACATGCTTCGCTCTGGTGGGGAGACGAAGCGTTTTAAATGGACGTTTTTGGACGGGCATTAGGGGTGTTGTATGAAGATTCGATCAGGGTTCGTAAGTAATAGCAGTTCGAGTTCATTTATAATTTCGAAGAAGAAGCTCTCGGAAGAGCAGATACAGAAGATTCACGATCATCTTACATGGGATGGTTGGACGCATCTTTCTCAGTTGTCGATCGACGCATCAGGGAATGCATGGGATGGGTGGAACATTCGTGAGGATGAGGAGAGCGTGTTTGGTTCGACAGGCATGGACAACTTTCCAATGGATGCTTTCCTCGAGTCCATCGGAGTGAAGGATGAGGATGTTAAATTTTCAAAGGATGGCGGGTGAAAGAATGAAAGACAAGATTGCTGAAGTGAAGTTCAGAGGGCGGGCGAAGAATGGGACGCTTACGGAGCTGGAGATGGTTATTCACGTGCGAAAGGAAGCAATTCCGATCAAGAGTGTCGCGATTAAAAAGTTCTTCGAGGAAGAACAGAAGATTGTTCCTGTTCCGAAGTTGGCAATTGGTGTTGGTAGGGTTGAATGGTATTCATTGAAGGATCATCGTCCTCCGACGTATGTTTCTGCTGCATTGAGTAAGGAGTTGAAGGCCAAATACAAGCTGACAAAGGAAGATTTGGAATTGATGGAGCAGTGTCTCTTCGTCGATGATGTCCGGATCTTGACTGAGGAGGAGTTTGACAAGAGGAAGTTCTTGTGGGAGGTATGATGATGGAGAGTGTTCAAGTGCCTGAGGAGAAGGTGAAATTTCCGACAGTTCTCGATATTGCAAAAGCGATAACGGGGAAGGTTGATGCAGAAACTATGAACGATGCTCGGATGAATATGAATGTATCCTACGGAACGTCTCGGCAGATCATGGAGCACGGGAAGATTGAAGTTCTTGGATATTGGCTGCTTGATCGTATAGCTGCCTGTATTATCTACAAGACTCCACGGAAGCTGTGGGCGTATTATCTGCATGCTGAGCCGATGAAGGAGTATGCTTCGAAGTCTTGCTATGAGATCAATGAGGATGATGCGGTTAACTTCATTGAGGAGCATGGTGGGGTTTTCATCGAAGGTTTCTCGATCGTTGAGGCGGTTCGGAGGCAGCGTGGAGATATAATGGCTGAGGTGAGGGTGAGGGAGCATACGTCGTGGGGAGGAGGTGGTGTGCTTTCGGATTACCATGAGCGTGGTTGGTCTGCGTTCAGGATATATAAGGGTGAAAAGGGGTGGTCGATATATGCGAGCAGTGGTTGGGGATATTCTGGTCTGTGGAGAAAACTACAGCGGGATTCTATTTCTGACTTCTATAAGAAGTATTTGAAGTCACATGTAGGTGACGATTGGAAGAAATACATTGTGAAGAGGAAAGATATGGGCGAACATATTATATATGAGCGCGATCCGTCGACTGAGCTTCCTGAGCACGTGCTTGCTGTGGTGGCGAAGTTGGCTGTTTTGAACGACATCTGAGGAAGCTCTCAGGGAGGAATGGAAAATGGTTGAAAAGAAAGGGAAAGTCGATACGCAGATGAGATACAGTCCGCTGAAGATTCCGAGGATGATTCGGAGCCACTGGCGGGCGAAGCCGAAGGAGGCATTGCATCTCATTGGAGAACCGTCAACGGTGAAGTCAGACATGGTTCGCTTTGAGGCGAAGGTGCTGGCGGAGAAGGAAGGTCGTCAGTATTTCGATTGGAACAAGTCGATGATGGCTGAGAAGATGGATGTTGTCGAGCATCCGGAGAAATACTTTGTGCTCGGTGATATTCGTGCTTCGGAGACGGATATTGGTGAACTTCGGTTGCAGGATCTGAAGGCTGCGCAGAGCTTCATCACTTTCAAGTACAACATCCTCTTCGAAGCGATGTCGAAGAAGGAAGCGATGGGAATCCTCTTCTTTGATGAGATGAACCTTGCGCCGAATATGATCAAGGCGCAGTTCTACAAGCTCATCAACGACCGGGCGATTGGCGACATTCCTATTGGGGATGAGGTGTTGTGTATCTCGGCAGGTAACGAGGCGGAACACAGTCGTGGTGTGACTGAGGATCCGATTCCTCTGGTTTTGCGAAGGGGCAACTACTTCGTGAAGCCGCTGACGAGTGAGGAGTATCTTGACTATGCGGTGAAGACGGGGCACAACCAGTGGGTGACGGGATTCCTCGCATTCGCTCCGCACACGCTGCACATGATCAAGTATGATGTGACGGAAGGTTCGGGACAGCCATGCGCAAGGACGTGGTCGAAGCTGAGCAATCTTCTGAACAACAATTCTGACCTGGGTGATGAGGACATCGAGATGCATGCGATTGCATGGGTGGGCCAGGGTGTCGGGATGGAGTTTGCCGCATACGTCCGTTCGGCGAGGCAGATCAAGCTTGATGATGTGCTCAAGAATCCGAAGAGCATCAACGACTTCCTGAATCAGAAGGACCTCAGTATTGCATACGCAATTATCAGCGGTGTGGTGGAGAAGTTCAGGGGCGACAAGAAGGTCATCAAGCCGGCGTTCGAGATCTGCTTGCACATTGAGCGGGTGGAGCTCGGGGCATACTTGCTGCGCTGCATGAAGAATGTTGATGACAACAAGTTCATGAAGGCGGGCAAGGATGATGCGATTGACGAGCTGGCGACGAAGGTTGTGGAGCGGTTCGCGAAGTATCTCATCAGGACGTAAACATTTTCTTTTTCGGCGAGGAGTGTGAGAACTAGGGCCTCTGCCAGGCTCATGACCTGGAATGCAAGAAGGTTCGAATCCTTCCCTCGCCATAATCTCTGTTTTACGGAGAGGAGGAATTCATATGGTGGAAAATTTTGATAGGGACGATTTCTTTAAGCACCTTCTCGAGAAGGCAAAGCAGGATGTGTTGAAGGGAACCACAGGAATGCCTATGTTCTTTCTCGTCGGAAAGACAGGTATTGCAATGGTTGCGATGCCGTTCGATGACGATACGAAGGATAAGGCGCATGCTGCGTTGAAGATGCTCATCGAGAAGACTGAGTGTGAACTCTATTATTCTGTCTTCGATGCATGGATGGCGTCTCCGCAGAAGGAGAAGGAATTTTTGAAGAAGGAAGTGAAGAAGGTGAAATCTCCGGAGGACTTCAAGAAGCTCATGGAATTGGCGAAGGGTATCGGTCGTCCTTCAACGTCACCTGCGAGGAAGGAGTGTCTGGTGATCTCAGAGTATAGTAAAGTGGAGGGGACGAAATCGACGATGATCCCATATGAGAAGAAGGATGGGAAGGTCGTCTTTGAGAAGGCCTTCTCCGACTTTGCGAACGGTTATTCTCGGTGGAATGTATGGACGCCGAATCAGGTGACGATAAAGGAAAAGGATGTGAAAGCATGAGTCACTTCTACGGTAAGCTTCAAGGGTGTCGTGGACAAACGACACGTTGCGGGAGCAAGGGGTCGGGTATTCGTGCGCATCTGCGAAGTTGGAGTAATGATTGTCACTTCAATTTGAGTGATGCTGGAGATGGGCGAGACCTGCTTGTGATAAACATTCCGGAAGGGCATCAGACATTGAAGGTTCTTCTGAATGGTGAGGAGCTTTTTGTTTCACAGTTGCAAGTGCGTTGAAATGAATGAAAATGAATGGGTGGGTGGCATGGTTGCAAGAAGATTGAATAAGCCGATTGCTCGTGTGGTGGGGCGTCCGCTCTTTTGGCTCTATGAGGTTGTCGGATCCGGTTGGAGATGTCGTCTGTGCAACAAGGAGCAGCCGAAAGGTGCGGTGACGTTCGAGGTCTTCGTTCCCATCGGGCAGATTCCAGGGACAACTCCGATGTCGGGGAAGGTCAGGACTGGTGCAAAGATGTATATGTGTCTTGAGTGTGCATCGAAGTTGCTCGATGAGGCGAAGGATCGCGTTGATGTGTGTAGGAAGCTTGGGCCTGAAGGCTACACGATGCTGGATGAGATGTGAACATGCCGACATTTGAAAATCATTGTGCTCATAGCATGGAGTGCTTTGGAGAAGATGGTGCTGAGTATCATAAGTGGATAGATCAGTATGCGAAGCATGGATATCATCATCGGAAGGTCTTGCATCACAAAGAGGGTATTGAGGTGGGGGTGCAATTATTTGGTGAGGTGGCCAGGAAGCATCTTTCGCTGCATGTCCGTGATGATTTGCAGGTTGAGAAGATTCCGAAAGTTGATGACTTGCGGCAGTTCGGTCGTGCTGAGCCTGGTTTGAAAAGTCGAGCATCGAAGTATGTCATTCACTACGAAGATGGTTTGAAAGGAGATGATGAATTCAGATGATGAAACTCACGAAGATTGGGGCTTTCTTAATCGATTGCAAGATCTGGCTTTCACGTGCGGGATCATATGCGACAATGTTGAATCTTGGAATGTTGTTGCTCTTGGTGCTTGACAAGGTGAAGGGTATCTATGATGTAAATTTTGATCTTCAGAGATGGGGGCTTCCAATCTTCTTTGGGACAATCGTTGTGCTGATGATGATAGGATATCTCGATTGGCGTTTGGGGTTCTTGCGGTACGAGACATCGCGTACGCAGCAGCAGAATCCGGAGATCCAGGAGATTCGCAGAGATGTTGTAGAGATTCGGAAGATGTTGGAGGAGATGAATCATGGTCGCAATAAAAACTAGGGCACGGGTGGACACCATTACATATCGTGCTTTTGTGGCTGGTGCGATGCGTGGCTACGAGGCTGCGCAGATCGGCATGTCGAAATCGCAGATGCTCAAAGGTATTCAAGAGGTGTGGCATGAAGGTTCATGATCTGCGGGAGAAGTATGGCTTTGGCATGCGATATGCATCTGATGAATACTTTTTCAAGAAGTATCCTGATGCGGAGGTCCTTGCCTGGGCTGCAGCAATTTGTACGAATGCGAAAGGTGATGAGCGGGCGTACGCCTATGCGTGTGTGTTTCGTTCTGCGAGGTTGCTCGTCGGTTTTGTGAATGGACGAAGAGCTGATGTGCAGGATGCGTATCGGTTTTGTAAAAAGATTCGGGTTGAGCAGTATGAGCATCCGAATGCAGCGAAGGAAGTGTTCATGGAGGCTGTTTGATGATAACAAGGGTTGAAGCTGATGCGTTAGTGCGTGGACAGACTATTTGGTTTGTGCATCAGGTGGGGCATGTGCCTGAGGAGGCAATGTTCTTGGAGATAGAGAATAGGCGAATGCACATGATTGCAAAGGATGATGAAGTCATTCCGATTGTGCATTGTATTCGCTTGGAGTTTGCGCATCATCCAGCGATTCACACAACTGAGCTACAGTTAGGTGATGTATTTCTCAATAGGAACGATGCATTGAGAGAGTCAATCAGAATAATGGAGAGTATCATAAAGGACCAGCAAGATGTGTTGGAGAAGTTGCAGTCAGAATTGGGAGGTGGTTTGAATGATGCGATGTGAGATTATTATTGGAAGCAAGACTGGCGACGATTCGGTGAAGTTCGAGGGAAGTGGATCGACGGCAGATATGATGAAGTTTCTCGGAGCGATTGAGAAGCTGAAATATCAGTTGTTGAAGACAACTGAGGAGATTGATACAGTGAGTATTGCGGAGAAGAAGGGAAAATGATAATTCCTGAATACGAGCAGCGGCTTGATGAATTGTTCGCTGAAGCGTTCGCGACGAATCATCCGGCAATGCATGATTGGGCTCGTTTGAAGATGGAGTTGAAGAAGCTTCGAAGAGAAGTGGAGAGGTTGGGTGATTTACATGGACTTGAAAAAGCTTGAGTTGGCTCCTGAGGAGCAGATTCGCAGAGGCATCTGTGACTTGCAGAAGGAGCAGCCGTTCTTTGCGCATCTGTCGATGGCGATGTCGCCGCAGAAGATGCCGGCTAATTCTCTGCAGACTGCTGGTGTCGATGCGAAGGGAACGCTCTATTATGCGGATGACTTCGTTACGCAGCACAATAAGGATCAGATGCAGGCATTGATTTGTCATGAGGTCCTTCATTGCGCATTGCAGCACGTGTCGAGGACATCGGGGAGAATCCCGATCATCGCGAACTTCTCTCAGGATATCGTTGTCGATCACATGGTTGAGCATGCAGGGATGAAGGGTATTCAGAAATGGAATTACACTGACGAGAATGGGAAGAAGCAGAAGGCGGAGTCTATTCCTGTTGATATTCAGCACGATAGCTCGAAATTTACGCTTGACGGGGCGAAGATTGAGATTGAGAAGGTCTCGGAGAAGATGTGGGAGCTCATCTACGGAGAGATTATCGACCAGCTGCGCAAGCAGGGGAAGGATCCGAACCAGATTCAGCAGAAGTATGGGTGGGATGTTCACTTCTCAGGTCAGGGCATGGGTGAGAATGGTGAGCCTGAGCAGTTGACGCCTGCGGAGATGAGTAAGCTGACGGGGCAGTGGCAGCAGGCGTTGGCGAATGCTGCGAACTATGCGAAGACGCAAGGGCATCTCCCTGCAGGGATGGAGCGCATCATCAATGAGATTCTGACTCCGAAGATGCAATGGAAGGCGCTATTGTTGAAGTACATCAAGCAGTTTACGGTGCCGAGTGATTGGTCGTATCACAAGCCGTCTCGGAAGTCGCACGCGCTTGAGGTCTTTATGCCGACGACGATCAAGGAGAGCTGCACTGTTGAGGTCATCGTGGACACGTCAGGCAGCATCGGTGATCGTGAGATGCAGGAGTTTCTCGCAGAGATCGTCGGGATTGCGCAGTCGATGCAGCACATTCGGATGTGGGTGTCGTTCTGTGACACGCAGATCTATGAGGATGCGCGGTATGAGGTCGCCAACGGAGATATACCGAAGATTCTGTCGATGAAGCCGAAGGGTGGAGGCGGAACATCTATGGAGGCGGGTCTCGACTGGGTGAAGGAGCATAATGAGCAGGTTCCCATTGTGATAGTGCTCACAGATGGTTGCGACACGTTTGCGAGGACAAGGAGAGATTATCCGTTCGATGTCATCTGGTGTATTACGCAGGGAGGCATCGGTGAGGAGCAGATGAAGCGAGTAATCCCGTACGGGTTGAAGATCAAGATGGATGGGT
>Ga0315284_10015332_pt1 | contig 10903 bp, 8 predicted proteins | sample YL17G09_16_MG_FD_203696 | JGI IMG/M metagenome (GOLD analysis project Ga0315284, IMG submission 203696) | Sediment microbial communities from Yellowstone Lake, YNP, Wyoming, USA - YL17G09_16 | ecosystem: Environmental > Aquatic > Freshwater > Lake > Sediment | place: USA: Wyoming | collected...
AGGACATGGGTCAACTCGACAACAGCCTGATTATCTACATCGCCGGCGACAACGGCGCGAGCCCAGAAGGCATGCTCAACGGCACGCCGAACGAGTTCACCACCTTCAATGGCGTTCCCGTGCCGATCAAGGCGCAGATGCTGTGGTACCCGTTCTGGGGGTCTGACAAGACCTTCCCGCACTTTGCGGCACCGTGGGCGTGGGCAATGGACACGCCGTTCAAGTGGACGAAGCAGGTGGCATCGCACTTCGGCGGCACTGCTCAGGGCATGGCCATGTCATGGCCCGACCACATCAACGATACGGGTGGCATCCGGCGCCAGTTCCACCATCTCATAGACGTCGTTCCGACCGTCCTCGAAGCGGCTGGCATCCCAGCACCTGATACGCTCAACGGCACCCAGCAGCGCCCGATGGACGGCGTGAGCATGGCCTACACATGGGACAAGGCGAAGGCCGACGCGCCCACCCGGCACACCACGCAATATTTCGAGATGCTCGGCAACCGCGCCATCTATCACGATGGCTGGCTAGCGGCCACGACCCCGGCGACGCTGCCGTGGGAACTGAGCACCAAGCCGGCGCCCGACGTGATCACCGGGTACCAGTGGGAGCTCTACAACGTCGCCGAGGATCCGACCGAGTTCAACGATCTGGCTGCCCAAAAGCCGGACAAGCTCAAGCAGATGCAGGGCATCTTCTACACCGAGGCGGCGAAGCATGACGTGCTGCCTCTCGACAACACATCGCTGACGCGCTGGAACGCGCCGAAGCCGAACCTCACGGGAAGACGGAGAGTCTTCACCTACTCGGGGGTACTGACCGGTGTGCCCAACAGCGGAGCGCCGAGCATCCTGAACAAGTCCTACACCATTACTGCCGAGGTCACAATCCCCAAAGGCGGCGCGGAAGGCATGATCGTCACTGACGGCGGGCGTTTCGGCGGCTACGCCTTATTTCTGAGTCCCGGCTTCAATTGGTGGGACAAGGCGGATGTGTTCAGGAATCTGGGCTTGGGATTGCTGGCATTCGGGGTGTTGCTGGTCTGGCGCGGGCGGAGCAAAAACTGGTCACGCCTGAAAATGAGGATGAGCCACATGGTCGTGATACTCGCCTCCCTTCTGGTGGTCGCGGTATTGACCACTCGCATGGTGGGCATTGGTCGGGGCAAGCCGGTGTTCCTCTACAACCTGCTCGACCTCAAGCGCACGACTTGGGCAGGACCCTCGTTGGGCACTGGCAAGCACACCATCGTCTTCGACTACAAGCCCGATGAACCAGGCTTGGGCAAGAGCGGTACTGGCGTACTCTCTGTGGATGGCAAGGAAGTAGCCAAAAATTCCATGGAACATGGTACCCCGATCACGTTCCCGGAGGACGAAACCTTCGACATCGGTAGCGACACGCGCACCGGCGTTGCGATGCTGGAGTATCGCTACGATGTTCCGTTCAAGTTCACCGGCACGATCAACAAGCTCACCTTCAACCTCGAACCGGAACAGTTGACGGAAGAAGAGCGCAAGCAACTTCCGGCCATAGCCGACGCGGTCGCCCGCGCAAAAGACTAGGAGTGACCGGCGCGATGAAGAGGGTGCTGATTCTTGTTGCTGTGGGCGAAGCCGCGACTGGCGTGGCGTTGCTGATTGTTCCGTCGTTGGTCGGGCAATTGCTGTTCGGTGCCGAATTGACCGACGTCGCCATACCGTTAGCGCGCGTGACCGGCATCGCCCTGATCTCATTAGGGGTCACCTGCTGGTCGGGCACGCCGCTGGCCGGCATGTTGGCCTACAGCGCGGCCGTCACGCTGTATCTCGCCTACCTCGGCTTCGCGGGCGGTTTGAGTGGCATACTACTGTGGCCGGCGGTCGTCCTGCACATGATCCTGACGGCACTTTTGACTCGGGCATCAACAAAGCGACAAGGAGACGAAAACATAGAGGAATAGACCGTGTCCGCCTGGTCTTATCCGACACGGCTCACACTTTAGACCATAGCGGGTTGCTGGCGTCGCCCACCGGTTCTGCGTGACGTTCGAGACACGCTGAAGGAGCGACAGAGCTGAGCCGAACAACCGCATGAACTGGGACGCTCGCTACGTTCGCACCCGTTATGCAGGGTGTTGAATAGCTGTTTTGAGAATTTCACCAGACATACCTTGGAAATTGCTGATAGACCGGTTTTGGCAGGAAGTGCCAGTTGGTTCGCTTGACTGGCCACTTTCCGTAGATAAGCTGCCATTCGGAAATCTGGCTTCTATGACCGTTATCCTAGAAAAATCTTTTCGTCCACGAAAAACACAAAAAGCACGAAAATATTCAAAGAGATACCAATCTGTGGAGCGTCACCCAAAAGGTGAAGGACTAAATCAACACAACAGACTGATTAATTTCGTGTCTTTCGTGTTTTTCGTGGATCAACTGCGGTTTTTAGGGTTATGGGTCGTTAGCTGACTACCGTGACCGGCAGCAGTCGACCATATGCCAATGGTCACATTTAATTAACACGATTTGAGATGGACTTGCCACTGGTTGGTCTTTTTGTCCGTCTCTCGCTATGCAAAAATGATGACACCCGCTTCGTTGCTCCTGCATCGATTAGAGTCGCGTCTCTATCTCCTGTATCCGTGCAGTCTTTGCAGATAAACAAAAAAAGGGCCATTTATTCTTGGCAATCGCTTAAGCAGCAAGCTTGGTGATGGCTACTTTGACCAGACTGCTTAATTCGGAGCCGTCTTCTTGGCAATAGGCAATAATAGCTGTCCGCATTCTTGGATCCCATGATCTTAAAATATGATTTTTTATGCCATCTGCGGCGATTTCTTTGTCGGTTTCCGAGTTAAAGAAATTCCCTATATCGTTAGCCATTTTAATAAGTCGTTCTATTTTCATTGTTACTCACACAGATAGTTGCTATGGGTTAAGCGTTGCGGATGGGTATAAATCACATGCTGATCATCACGGGCAAAACCGATTAAGGTAAGCCCCGCCTCATCAGCAAGTCGTATGGCTAATCCGGTAGGTGCGGAAATAGCTGCCAGCAGCGTAATGCCGACCCACGCGGTTTTTTGCACCATTTCATAACTGGCGCGGCTGGTAACGATGACAAAACCGGAGGTTAAGTCCTTGCCGGTACGCAATAAAAAACCGATTAATTTATCCAGTGCGTTATGCCGGCCTACATCCTCCCTGACATCTAAAACACCCTGTCCAGGAACTGCCCAAGCAGCAGCATGAACGGCTCCGGTTAGTTGGTTTAGTTTCTGGTGTTGCTTAATGTCTGTTAAAGCGGAACGTAACTCGGCGGCAGAAAGGGACAAGTCCCCGTTAACCGGGTTGGGTTGGCGGATGGCTTGTTTTAAAGTGCTCGCACCGCATAACCCGCAACCGGTACGGCCGGTTAAATTACGGCCTTTATCTGCCAGACCTTGAAAACGTTGCTCCGGGATTTTTAACTGGACTTCAATGCCGTTTGAACGGTTATAAACACGTGCTGATAATAATTCTTGCGGTTTTTTTATAATGCCTTCGGTAATGCTAAAGCCTAGTGCAAATTCTTCAAGATTGGTCGGGGTTGCGAGCATCACTACATGTGGCATTCCGTTGTAAATCAGAGAAATCGGTACTTCCTCGGCAATAGTGTCTTGTCGCTGTTCATGTAGACCGGATCGCCAGCGATCAACGGTGATTTGTTGATAACTGGGCCAGCCTAATTCTAATGATAACGGCACTGCGGTGGGGCTTGATAACGACACTGCGGCGGCAGTTTCGTTAGTCATGGCATATTCCCTGTTCCAGAAGATCGAGTTGGTTTTCGGAAAACGCATTATATTCCTGTTGCCATTCCGAAGGCTGACTGACTTTGGTGATTTGTACGGCCGTTACTTTGTATTCCGGGCAGTTGGTCGCCCAATCGGAATTGTCGGTCGTGATCACGTTGGCGCCCGACTCAGGAAAATGGAAGGTGGTGTAGACCACACCAGGCTGCACGCGATCACTAACCAAGGCGCGCAAGACTGTTTCACCGGCGCGACTTTTGATGCCTACCCAATCGCCGGTGTTCACGCCACGATCTTCGGCATCATGCGGATGGATTTCCAGGCGATCTTCAGAATGCCAGGCGACATTTTCGGTGCGGCGTGTTTGTGCACCGACATTGTATTGCGACAAAATGCGTCCTGTAGTCAGGATGAGTGGGTATTTTCCGGTGACGCGTTCTGCTGTTGCGACAAACTCGGTCAGCATGAACAAGCCCTTGCCGTCATCGCGCAAGAACTGATCTGTGTGCATAATCACTGTGCCTTCCGGCATTTCATCATTACAAGGCCATTGCACGCTGCCGAGGCGGTCAATCTTTTCATAACTGACGCCGACAAAGCTGGGTGTCAGCCGTGCGATTTCATCCATGATTTCGGATGGGTGGCTGTAATTCATCGGGTACCCCATCGCATTGGACAGCATCTGCGTAACTTCCCAATCCTGGTAACCGGCCAACGGAGACATAACTTTACGAACCGGTGAAATGCGACGTTCGGCATTGGTGAATGTGCCGTTTTTTTCCAGAAAGGACGAGCCGGGCAGAAAAACGTGCGCAAATTTGGCGGTTTCATTCAGGAAAATGTCCTGCACTATCACGCATTCCATAGCCCGTAATGCGGCATGAACGTGTTTAATGTCCGGGTCGGATTGGGCTATGTCTTCGCCTTCGCAGTACAGCCCCATAAAGCTTTGGTCTAGTGCCGCTTCGAACATGTTGGGAATACGCAAACCCGGTTCGGAGTTGAGTTTCGCCTGCCATGCGTGTTCAAACAGTTGGTGGGTTACAGGATCGGACACATGACGATAACCGGGGAACTCATGCGGGAAGGAGCCCATGTCGCAAGAGCCTTGTACGTTATTTTGCCCGCGTAATGGGTTGACGCCGACGCCGTCACGGCCCAAATTTCCGGTAGCCATGGCCAAATTGGCAATGCCGATAACCATAGTGGAGCCTTGGCTGTGTTCAGTTACGCCCAGGCCGTAATAAATCGCGCCGTTGCCTGCGGTGGCATAAAGCCGTGCGGCGGCCCTAAGTTCGGCGGCTGGAACGCCGGTGATGGACTCGGAAGCTTCAGGCGAATTGTGCTGTTGCGCAACAAAGGTTTTCCATTTGCTGAAAGAGGCTACATCGCAACGTTTATTGACAAAAGCTTCGTCCACCCGGTTTTCGGTAACGACAACATGTGCCAGCGCATTGATCATCGCGACATTGGTGCCGGGTCGTAATTTCAAGTGATGGCTAGCTTTGACGTGCGGCGATTTGATCAGGTCGATTTCACGCGGATCAATAACGATCAGTTTGGCACCCTCACGCAGGCGCTTTTTCATTTGTGAGCCGAATACCGGATGACCATCGGTTGGATTGGCCCCTATAACAAGAATCACATCGGCTTTCATGACTGAATCAAAATCCTGGGTGCCGGATGATTCGCCAAAGGTTTGCTTCAGTCCGTAACCGGTAGGCGAGTGGCAAACTCGTGCGCAGGTATCGACATTATTATTGCCGAAACCTGCACGTATCAGTTTTTGCATGATGTAGACTTCTTCGTTGGTGCAACGAGAAGAAGTGATGCCGCCAATCGAGTCTTTGCCGTATTTTGCCTGAATGCGTTGCAATTCCGACGCGGCATGATTAATTGCTACTTCCCAACTGACTTCCTGCCATGCATCTTTAATACTGGCACGGATCATCGGTTTGGTGATGCGGTCTTTGTGCGTCGCATAACCGAATGCAAAACGGCCTTTCACGCAGGAATGGCCGTGATTGGCCTTGCCGTCTTTTTCGGGCACCATGCGGATGACTTGTTCGCCCTTCATTTCTGCTCTGAATGAACAGCCGACGCCGCAATAAGCGCAGGTTGTGACAATTGCATGTTCCGGTTGGCCGTTGTCGATTACTGATTTTTCCATCAACGTTGCAGTTGGGCAGGCTTGGACACAAGCGCCGCAGGACACACACTCAGAATCCATGAAATCCTGATTCTGACTGGGTGATACTTTGGAGTCAAAGCCGCGACCGTCGATCGTTAAAGCAAAAGTGCCTTGAGTTTCTTCGCAGGCCCTAACGCAACGCGAACAAACGATACATTTGCTGGGGTCAAAACTAAAGTAAGGGTTACTTTCGTCTTTAGCGGCGTTCAGATGCGTTTCAATCGGGTTGTAACGGACTTCGCGTAAACCCACAGCACCTGCCATGTCTTGCAATTCGCAATCGCCATTGGCCGAACAGGTCAGGCAGTCTAGCGGGTGATCGGAAATATACAATTCCATGATGCCGCGACGCACATCGGCGAGTTTTTTATTCTGAGTGACAATTTTTAAACCTTCCGCGACGGGTGTGGTGCATGATGCAGGCATACCCTTGCCACCTTCAATTTGCACCACGCAAAGCCGACAGGAACCAAACGGTTCGATGCTGTCAGTCGCGCATAATTTGGGGATTTCAATGCCAATGCTTGCCGCCGCACGCATGACCGAGGTTCCGACAGGTGCCGTTACCTTAAACCCATCAATTTCTAGCGTGACTAGGTTTTCGCTGGTGCTGACCGGTGTACCAAAATCTTTTTCTTTATTCATGCTCATGGTGGTTTCCTCGTGTCACTAGCTTTAAGCTTGTCGGTGTTGTCGTATAAGAACGAAAATTAACAAACATATAGAAAATTGATGAATTATGCAGCCATTGCTTGCCGTGGTTTCGATGTGGGTTCGGGAGGCTTTCGCCCCATTGCAGTCCACGCCTGCATCCAGGCGCTGATAGCGTTGTTCATTTCTTCGATTGCTTCGATTGGAGTGTCCCCAAAAGCGCAGCAACCCGGTAAATCAGGGGCGATAGCGATATAACCATCGTCTTCATCACTCCAAAAAACTTCAAGTAAGTACTTATTGTGTGCCATATTTTATTACCATGTCCCGCAACTGCCTAACTTGATAGGGTTTGATGGTGCCATTTCGATTTTGGAAGTTAAGCAACTTGATCTCATTATCCCTCCCATAAACAGCGTGAGAACCTTGCCCGCCTTTTCGAGAAAAACCAATCAACTCGGCCACTTTGCAGGCATCTTCAAATCTTATTGAAACAGCGACATCGAAAACTGACTGCAACAACTTATCATGTTTTGTCATTTAACAACGTCATGTTATGCATTTATCCCGAAATCCTCAGGAAAATGGTTTAAAGCGCTCAGTACAGGGTAGGGTGTCATACCGCCTAATGCACAGAGGGAGCCGTTGAGTAAGGTGTCGCAAAGATCACGTAACAAGGGGATGTTTTTATCGAGGTTGCGACCGTTAATAATGTCGTCCATGACTTCTACGCCACGGGTGGAGCCAATGCGGCAAGGTGTACATTTGCCGCAAGATTCTATCTTACAAAATTCCATGCTGTAGCGAGCCATTTTGGCCATATTGACTGTGTCATCAAAAACGACAATGCCGCCATGTCCCAGTACCGTCCAATTCGCGGTAAAGGCTTCGTAATCCAACGGGGTGTCAAATTGCGCTTCGGGTAAATACGCACCGAGTGGGCCGCCTACCTGGACTGCCTTGATGGGTCTGCCGGAAGCTGAGCCGCCGCCGAAATCGTAAAGCAATTCTCGCAAGGTTAAACCAAAGCCCAGTTCCACTAAACCGGGGTGTTTAATGTTGCCTGCCAATTGCACCGGCAGGGTGCCACGTGAGCGACCCATACCGAAGTCGCGGTAATAAGCGCCACCTTTATCAAGAATGACTGGCACTGAAGCCAGGGAAATAACGTTGTTTACTACTGTGGGTTGACCGAACAAGCCGCTGATGGCGGGCAAGGGCGGTTTAAAGCGCACTAAGCCGCGCTTGCCCTCCAGGCTTTCCATTAATGATGTTTCTTCGCCGCAGACATAAGCGCCAGCGCCCAACCTTACTTCCAGGTTAAAGGTAAGGCCGCTGCCTTGAATGTTCTCGCCCAGATAACCTTCCTGGTATGCGGTTGCAATAGCGGCATTGAGTGCGTCGAAAGCGTGAGGATATTCAACGCGCAGATAGATATAGCCTTGTGTCGCATCGACAGCAACACCCGCAATGGTCATGCCTTCGATTAGCACGAACGGATCGCCTTCCATGACCATGCGGTCGGAAAAGGTGCCGGAATCGCCTTCATCGGCATTGCAGATAATGTATTTTTGCAGTGATGCGGTGTTGAGCACTGTATTCCATTTGATTCCAGTTGGAAAGGCTGCGCCGCCGCGACCGCGTAAACCTGAATCAGTCACGGCTTTGACAATGTCTGCATGGGCCATGGCTAGAGCATTTTTTAAGCCGCGATAGCCGCCATTTTCAACATAATCGACCAAGCTGATTGGATCGGTTTTGCCGATACGGGCAAAAGTCAGGCGTTGCTGTTTTTTGAAGTAGGCCAGCTCTTCGGTCAGACCTAAAGATAATGCATGAGCGCCGCCTTCAGTAAAACCTGCATCGAACAAGCCGGACACGTCGCTAGCTTGGACAGGGCCGTAGGCCACCCGTCCGTTAGCGGTTACGACTTCAACCAGCGGCTCCAGCCAGTACATGCCTCTTGAGCCGTTGCGAACCAATTTAATATCGAGGCCGCGTTTTGCAGCTTCTTGAGTAATCGCCTTGGCAACGCGCTCAGCGCCCATTGATAAAGCACTGGAATCGCACGGAACATAAATAGTGATACTCATGACAATGCCTCCGAATTAGTTATGACGGTATCAAAGCTGTCCGCAGTGACGCGGCCATAAATTTCCTTGCCGATTTGCATGGCTGGTGAACAGGCGCAATTGCCTAAACAGTACACTGGTTCCAAAGAGAATTTGCCATCTGCGGTGGTTTCATGAAAATCAATACCCAGCTTGCGCTTAACATGTTCTTCCAGTTGCTCTCCGCCCATGGCTTGACAGGATTCGGCTCGGCAAAGATGAATGGTTTGATCGCCTGGTGGTGTGTCTCTGAAATAGTGGTAAAAACTGATGACACCATGAACTTCGGCGCGAGAAAGGTTAAGCCCTGTTGCGATGTTGGGGATGCTGTCAGCCGGTATATAGCCAAGAGCATCTTGTATGCCATGCAGAATAGGTAAAAGCGCACCGGGCTTGTCTTTAAGAGCGGTGATTATTTCTTGCACGGTTGTTTGCGTGGTGCCTGATTCTGTCATGGTCATCTCAAAATGGGGTGTCCATCCGGATTAAAACAACGGCTATCCTTGGCTGTTGCGTATTTGATGTGCCGGATAGCATAGCACAAGATATTTTGGCTGTAAAAATGTGCGTCATACTATGAAGTTGGGTGACCTGATGCTCAGATAAATGCCGATAGTCCGTAGATTAATGGCAAAGCACAGCGTGCCCAACGTATTAGCACCTGTTGCGTACGTCACTCCCGTTCCTTTGCCCAACCTACAGGACCTCCCCACGCCCGTGTAATATAAACGATCATCCATGGAAGAAAATAGATACACATCGTGTATCTTAGTGTAGTATGATTTATGTAGATTGAATAAAGGGGTAGTCAATTAGAACCTCCTGGTACTACTTGTAGTATATTCGTATTTGATTTAAAATGCCTTAGAACCTGACTACATGTGCTGTCTGGCATATTAAGATCGTTACCAGTAATCACAATATATTGTGGTAGGAGGCGCTAATTGACTACCCCGTTTGAATAAATAGGAGTTTATATGCCTTACAGCCAAACAACAACCGATACGCAAACCCATGCGGTTAATCTACGCATTCGCAGTGATATTCGCTCTTTAATTGATAGAGCAGCAAAGGCACAGGGTAAGACGCGTTCTGACTTTATGATTGATGCCGCTCGACGTGCGGCGGAGGAATCCCTGCTTGACCGAGCGCTCGTGCGGGTTGACCAAAAAACTTACGACTATTTTGTTGAGGTTCTTGACCGCCCACCTAGCGGTGATGGGTTTGAACGGCTAATGGTTGCTGCCTTACCTTGGGATGCGTAATGCTGTCTTCACCCATTCTACTGGCTGCGGATTGTCAGCTTGCTGACTTTGCCTGTGGTATTGATAGCCTTGATGATTGGCTCAAAAAGCGGGCGCACCCTAATCAAGTCAACGGAGCGTCTCGTACCTACGTTGTAACCGAAGGAAAAAAAGTTGTCGGCTATTATTGCCTTGCCTCAGGCGCATTGGAGTTGAGCGATACACCCACCTCAATTCGGCGCAATATGCCCGACCCTGTTCCTGTTGCCATTCTTGGCCGTCTTGCTGTTGATAAATCCTGTCAAGGCAGAGGACTTGGGGTTGCCTTACTTCAAAATGCCGTCATTCGCACGGCGCAAGCTGGAGGTATTCTTGGCATACGCGGACTTCTTGTCCATGCACTTGCAATTGAGGCAAAGGCTTTTTATGAGCATCATGGGTTCGTCGCCTCACCGACACAACCTATGACCTTGATCCTGTCACTAAAGGCAAAAATATAACTTGTTTGTTTAACGTTCGTGACAAGTTTTTTTCCGCCGAGAGATCGACAAATATTTGCACAATAATATTTACAGTCCGTAGGTTAATGGTATGGACTCCTCCTCTTCCCAACGGCATCGCGATGTGCCAAAGTGGAGAAAACTAACAACCACTCAAATGAAGAAGAGGAATCCGCCATGAATATTACGACAATCGGTTTAGATATTGCAAAAAACGTTTTTCAGGTACACGGCGTGGACGCGAATGGAAAGGTCGCGTTGCGCAAACAACTCAAGCGGGTTCAGCTACTGGCCTTTTTCGCCAACCTATCGCCTTGCTTGATCGGCTTGGAAGCCTGCGGCGGGGCGCACTACTGGGCGCGGGAATTACTCAAGTTGGGGCATGATGCACGGTTAATCAGTCCGCAGTTTGTTAAACCCTACATTAAAGG
>Ga0315284_10015333_pt1 | contig 10902 bp, 9 predicted proteins | sample YL17G09_16_MG_FD_203696 | JGI IMG/M metagenome (GOLD analysis project Ga0315284, IMG submission 203696) | Sediment microbial communities from Yellowstone Lake, YNP, Wyoming, USA - YL17G09_16 | ecosystem: Environmental > Aquatic > Freshwater > Lake > Sediment | place: USA: Wyoming | collected...
CCGCCCTACATCGCCGAGCCCGTTTTCGTCAAGCAGGTGAACGCCCGGGACGGCCACGAGGAGATCGCTCCGCACCGGATGATCTGGCCGGCCTTCTGGGGCCGCTTGAAGGGCGACGCCGTCACCCCGCTCTCCCCCGACGCCGTCATCAATGTTGCCGAAAAAATCCTCGAAACCAAACCTGCCCCCGAAGGCGAGACCGCCAAGGGAATCACCCTCCTCTCGCGGGAACAGATTCTTGAGACCTTGAAGGCCCTCGCCGCCGCCGACACCGGCGCCGAACCCGTTTACGTGGGTGGAGGAAAAGTTCATCGGCTGGCGGGCGATACTCAACTGATCAGCGCCGACCACCCGGCCGCCAGACCGTATTCCTGGCCCCTCGCCCACGACGTCCGCCCAGCCACGCAGGCGCTCGGCTACGGCGGGCGCTGCACGGATTGCCATGCCCGCAAGTCGCCCTTCTTCTTCGGCGAGGTCGCGGCCGAAGTGCCCGCCGACCTCGGCGAGCCCGAGATGCTGGCCATGCACCACTTCGAGAAACTCGACCCGACCGCCTTGACCGTCTGGGCCCTGACGTTCGAGTTCCGCCCCGTCTTCAAGGCGATGCTCTTTACCGTCGGCGGCCTCATGGCCGCGATCGTCATCCTCTACGCCTTCCGGGCCCTGGCGGCGATCCTCCGGTGGGTGGGAGCCAGGAGCACCCGAGGCTGATACTTTTCAGGGAACCAGAACGCTCATGACCACATTCCAGACCATCACAATCCTCGCTGTGGCAGGCGCGGCGGCGGTTATCGCGCTGCACTTCCTCGCCGCCGGACGCCGGCTATGCCGCGAAGCGAAAGCGGCGCCGCGGCGTCCTCTCGGCCGGTGGCAGAGGCTCCTCTATGCCGTCACGATCCTCTCGCTGCTCGTTCTCGTGTTCACCGGTTTCTGGCCGGCCGTCCACGGCGAACCGCTCCGGGGCTGGCTTCTGATGATCCACAACAGCGCCGCGCCGGCGTTCGCCATCGGCCTGCTGGTACTCGCCTTCCTCTGGGCCGAGAGGCGCCCCGCCGGGGCGCCCGGCGCAACGGCCTCCGCGACTGGTTTCGGACGAGGCCAGCGGCTGGTCTTCTGGGCCGCCGCCCTTCTCGCCACCACCCTTGTCCTGACGATGATGTTCAGCATGGTCCAGATTTTCGGCACGCCGGGCCAAGAACTCCTCTTCGAGATCCACCGCTATTCGGCCCTGGCGATGGTCCTCGTGGCCATGGTCCACGGGTACCTGATCGCGCTGGCCCGGGGTCTCGGCCGATAATCCTCACCGGCGACAACGAGCATGGACCTTTCGATCGTCATCCCGGCCTACAACGAGGCCGCCAAGATCGCGCGCGACGTCGATGCCGCCGCCCGCTTCCTCGTTGACCAGCGTCTCGCGGGCGAAATCCTCGTCGTGGACGACGGCAGCGACGATGAGACCTCCAAGGTCGCCGAGGCCGTCCCGGTCCCTCCCGGCGTCGAGCGCAAGGTCGTCCGATGCACCCCCCACCGGGGAAAGGGTTGTGCCGTCCGGACCGGCATGACCGCGACGCGCAGCGAGTACGTCCTATTTGCCGACAGCGGCCTCTGCGTCCCCTTCGCCAACGCGCTGCGCGGCCTGGAACTGCTCCGGCAAGGCGCGTGCGAAATTGCGCACGGCTCCCGCAAGATGGCCGGCAGCGTCCTTAAGGTCCCTCAGCCTGCATACCGGCGCCTCCTGTCGCGGATGTTTCGCGCCGTCGTCCTGGGCCTGATGGGAATCCCGCGCGAACTGACGGACACGCAATGCGGTTTCAAACTCTACCGCGGCGACGTGGCGAGGAAACTCTACCGCGATTGCCGGAGCGACGGCTTCATGTTCGACATCGAGGTGCTCATGCGGGCCCGTCGGCAGGGATTCACCGTGCGGGAATTCCCCGTCGAATGGGTCTGCGACCTGGACAGCCGCCTTTGCCCGACGCGCAACCTCTTCGGCATCCTCCGCGAACTCGTCCAGATCAAGCGCACTCTTCGCGGCGAGCGCCGCTAGTACTACTACGCTGTGTTCTTCAACGCAGAGAGCGCCGAGAGCGCAGAGAACAGATGTCAAGAGGTCAAAAGGAATAAGGAGACGGCATGAAGTTGGGGGTGTGGAATAGCGTCCAGCCCGGGCCGGGGCAGGCCGTGCCCTGGCGCGCCGGGGTTCTGAAAGAAGAGATTGTCTCTGCGCTCTCTGCGCTCTCTGCGCTCTCTGCGTTGAGATAGCGTTGTAGAACTAGGCGCCGCCTTCACTTCGCCGACTTCTCCGTCGCCTTCAACTCCACGACCCAGACGTTGCGGAACCGCACCGGGTTCCCGTGGTCCTGAAGGCGAAGCGGTGCAACGGCCACCTCTAGTTTGTTGCTCGCCCCGCCCGTCGGTCTCGGTATCTCCCGGTTCTCGTGAATCACTTTGCCGTTGTGAAGCACCGTGACCCGGGCATTGGCGGTCTTCTTCCCACCGGCGTCAAAGCGTGGCGCCGTGAACGTAATGTCGTACGTCTGCCACCGGCCGGGCGGCAGGCAGGCGTTCACCTTCGGGGCCCCCACCTTGTAGATGCCCCCGCAATCGCCGTCCTTCGCATCCAGACCGAACGAGTCCAGCACCTGGATCTCGTAGCGGTCCTGGAGGTAAACGCCGCTGTTCCCGCGCCCCTGCCCGCCCTTGTCGGGCATGTACGGCGTCATGAACTCCAGGTGGAGCCGTATGTCGCCGAAGTCGCGCTTCGTCCGGTTGTCGCCCTTGCCGACGAGGACGCTTCCGTCCGGCATCGGTTTCCACTGGGCGTTCGTCCACTCCTCGAGCGAAGGCGGCTTGCCTTCGCCGTACGCCATCAGGACGATCGCGCCGGCGGGCGGCTTTTCGCCCAGCGTCGGGCTCACGCGCTCCGCCTGCGCCAGTTTCCCCGTCTTGCCGCCGCCGAGGTCCAGCGCCAACTTCCCGTCGGCCACCGTGGCCTTGCACTCCACGTCGCCGGACTTGCCGGTCATGACGAGTTTCGTGCCCTCGGCCTTGCCCGCCAGTTGGATGCGCTTCTCGGCCTCGGTCCCGGCCTCCAGGAGGACCGTGCCGCGGTAATCGCCGGCCTCGGACCAGACCTTTACCTCCGTGGCCGCTCCTCCGCAGGCGCCCGCGTACTCGCCCAGAAATGGGTCGCCCGTTTCGTCGCCCACGACGATGCCGTTCACTTTAACCGGCTCCGCCGCTCCGAGATGCGCCGCCAGGACGCACGCCATCGCCGCCGCCATCGCCCACCGCATGCCTGTTCTCCTTTACTTGGATTCCGCTTCGGCGCTGCCCGCGCCGTCCTTCGATTCGACGAGCCAGATGTTGCGGTACCGGACCGGGTTGCCGTGGTCCTGGAGCATCAGGGGTGCGGGGCTGACGACCGGCCCGCCCACACCCGCCGTCGTCACATGGTCGATCTTCGCATTCTCGTGAATCCGGATGCCGTTGTGGACCACGCTCATCACGGCCGGCTCCACGATCTTGCCGTCCTGCACCTTCGGGGCCTTGAAGGTGATGTCGTACGTCTGCCAGCGTCCGGGCGGCAGGCTGGCGATTTCCTTCGGCGTGGAGACGCTGTAGATGCCGCCGCATTCGTTGTCCTTCGGGGCCAGGCCGAACGAATCCAGGACCTGGCACTCGTACCGGCTCTGGAGGTATACGCCCGAGTTGCCGCGGCCCTGACCGCTAGCCGTCGGCATGTACGGGCAGCAGAACTCCACGTGCAACTGCATGCTGCCGAACGCCTGCTTCGTCTGGACGTTGCCGCGGCCGTTGACGCGCACGCTGCCGTCGTCGAGGATTTCCCATGCGGCCGGCTCGCCCTTCATGCTCTGCCAGGCGTCGAGATTCGTCTTCTTGCCTTCCTCGAAGGGCAGCAGGACCACGGCGCCCGCGGGCGGCTTGGCGCCCTCGGTGGGCGACTTGCGATCCTGCCACTTGAGGTCAAACTTTCCGCCCGACTCCCCTGCCGCCGACACAGCGAGTTTTTTCCCGGCGAGCGTCCCCGACCATTCGGCGCCGGTGGCTGCCCCGCTGACGGCCAGTTTGCCACCCTCCACTGTGCCCTTCAGTTCCAGCCGCCTAGCCTCGCCCTTCCCTTCCGCAGGCGGCACAAGCAGGACGACCACGTAGCCGTCCTTGACGGGATAGACCTTGGCCTCGGCCTTGCCGGCCGGCCTGCCCGCCGGGCCGAACGTGCCGGCGTACTCACCCATGAACGGGTCGTCGGGATACTTCGGCGGCTCGGCGGCCGTTGCCGCGACCGCCGCCGCTCCCACCAGAATCCCCACCAGCACCGAAACAGTCGCCATCCGTTCCTGCCCCATGTTCCGCCTCCTTGATGGTTCACCCCGGCCAAGAACCGAAACGCGCCGGTTCCTTTTCCCCTTCGACGACCACTATAACCGAAACTTCAGGATTTCGCCTGCAAAACTTTTCGATCTCGTCGGGCGCCATCACGAACGCGGCCGTCGAAAGCGCGTCCGCCACCGCTGCGCTCGACTCTAGCGCCCACGCCCCCAACTTTCCCAACGCCGGCCGGCCCGTCCGCGGGTCGATGATGTGCGGGTTCCGCGCCGATGCCGCCGACCCGCTCAGCGCCCGGTCCTTAAGGTGGATCGTCTCGAGCACGCCCGCGGGCGACCGCGCGCTTCCGACAGCCACGCGCCAGCCTTCCTCGCCTTCGGGCGGCCCGAGGGCCAGGACCGTGCTCTCGCCGCCGTGAACGAGCGCCCGCCCGATGCTCCAATCCTCGAGAATTATTTTCATCTGGTCGAGCGCGTAGCCTTTGCCGATCCCCCCCAGGTCGATCCGCATGCCGTCCCGCGCGACGCCCACGGCATGTTCTTCCTCGTTCATCGCCACGAGGTTCATGCCGGTCCGCGCCCGCGCGTCGGCGAGTTCCGCGTCCGTCGGCTTCCGGGCCGAACCGTCTTTCGCATTCCAGCAGTCCACCAGCGCCCCGGCCGTCACATCGAACGCGCTGCCTGTTTCGGCCCAGACGCGTGCGGCGATCGCGAGACACTCAAAGGCCGCGAGACCCACGCGAACGGACTCTCCCGCCTTCAACTGGTTGATCTGGGAGACGTCGCTCGAGGGGTCGAACCGGCTCAACACCGCCTCCAGACGGTCCACCTCGGCGAAGGCGGCGGCGGCAGCCTGGCCCGCATACGTCGCCTCCTCGCCGGCGACGAACACCTCGAAGACGGCCGCCATCGCCTCGTGCGAAAAGCGATTGGTCCCGGCCGGCAACTCGCGCCCGACTGTTCCCAAGAGTCCCCCTTCGGCGTTCACTTGGGCGGCGGTCCCCGCCGCGTCGCCATGAACGCGTCCCACAGGTCCCGTTTCACATAGAGTACGAGAAACACGCCCGGCCTCAGGCCGAACGTCTCCTGCTGGTACTGGTCGCGGAGTTTCGTCTTCAGGTCCTCCTGAACCGCCGGCGACGCAACGATCACCGGCGCGTCCGGCGACGCCGGGACCTGGTCCCAGTAGCCGACGCGCTCGTAGGCCCGCAGGTACCACGGCAGAGGCCAGTAATTCTCCGGGCTGACGACCTTGATGCCCATCGCCCGGCCGCCGTCCACCGCCGCGAGTTCACCAATCCGGTCTCTCAGGCGGAAGACGTTCGTGTACGTCTGGGCATAGGCGTACGGGTTGCGCCAGTCGCAGTGGAATCGGAACGACGCGCGATAGGCCTCGACTCCCAGATGAACGCCTCCCAGAACGAGCACGATAGATGCCGCAATCTGAAGCGGCCGCCACCGCAACCAGCGCACCAGCGCGACCGCGCCCACGCCTGCCAGGAGAATCATCCCGTGGAGGAACCCGATCATGCACCACGGCGTCTTGTAGGGGATGGACGAGTAGGCGATCGTCATGAGGAGCGTATAGAACGCCAGGAACCGGAGCAAGGGAGCGCTCGCCTGGCCGATTCCTCTTCGCGTGAACGCCGCCAGCATGCCCACGACCGCCAGGACGAGGATCCATGCCTCGGTCCAGACCGGCCCGATGCGGGCCTTGGGGTTCGTCAGGACATCCCAGAGGCCTCGCCACCCGACCCACTCGCCGTCCTTCGAGCACGCGAGCATCCCCAGATAGTAGTCCCAGGCGTGGTTGTGGACGCCGCCTTCGTGGCCGCGCGACACCAGATAATCGTACGTCCGGACCGAATCCAACGGACCCTGAAGGTTCGTGAAGAACGACGAGAACAAGAGGACCGAAACGAGGACCGCGACGGCGGCCGCGAGGGCGATGGGCCAACGGCGCACCACCGGTGCGGGCCTGGGCGCGCCTGGCGCTCCGTGCCGGCGCCAGAGCACCAGCGCGAGGCCGAGGGCCCCGAGCATGGCGGCGAAAGCCATGATGCACGTCTCCTTCGTCGCGTGCATCAGCCCGACGGCAAGGCCCGCCACCAGCGCCCAGCCCCAGGACCCCGAACGGGCGTACCGCCACCCCGCCGCGATTGCCAGGAACGTAAAGAAAACCAGCGACATCTCCTGGATGAAGTACCGGCTGTAGAACACCATCGCGGGAGAAACGGCCGTCAGAACGCCGGCGCAAACGGTGGCCGCACGCCCCAATCCGTCGCGCACCAGCCAGACCAGCAAGACCAGGCCTATGCCGAAAAACGCGGGCACGAGGCGAAACGTCGCGTCGTCGGCGCCGCCGGCGTCGCCGCCCGCCGTCAGCAGGATCGAGGGCAGCGCCAGGTAGTAGAGGGTCGGGCCGTGGTGGTCTCGCGGGTCGTAGCGATACTCGCCCGTGCGGTACAGGGCCACCGTCTTGGAGGCCTGGACCGACTCGTCGGGGTGCATGGGCCGCTCGTTGAGCCCGTGCAGCCGCAGCGCCGACGCGCCGATGCCGACGGCTACGACGATGCAAGCGCTAACCAGGGTCGAGCGCTTCATGGGGCGGGCTTGCCGTACACCTCGACTTCAATATAGTGGTTCAGATCGTTCGTCGTGTTGCCGTTGCTGTAGCAGCGGACGTACCGCCCCTTGACGCCCTTCGAGTCAATCAGGTGGCCTTCGTTGGTTTCGATCCGCTCCATGCCTTCGCCCAGGCCGAGCCCCGCCGAGTTGTCGTAATCGTTGTTGAACACGGTCGTCACGCCGGTGATGAAGTCCGGGTCCGAGCACGCCTGGACGACGATGTCGTGATAGACGCGCGGCTCCTTGTGGTAGTGCCAGATGACGATGGCATAGATGTTGTATTCGGCCCCGAGGTCGATCTGGACGTACTGCCGGCCGGGCCCGAGTTCGACGAAACTGCCGTCCGACGCTTCCTTGTCGTCGTCGGTGATCAACTTCAGTTCTCCGATGATCGGCTCTTCGTCGCTCCCGCGGACCGGCTTCTTGAGCGCGACGTTCGTCGTCCCCTTGGGCGCCTTGAACGGCGGCCGCGGCTTCCCGAGGGGCTTCTCGACGTGCGTTCCGAAACGGAGGGCGGGCGGCGTGCCGGGGAACTGCGCCTGAGGCAATTCGATCACGATCGGCGCCAGGTTGCCGTCGCCGGGAGCCTCGGCCGGTTCTTTCACCGCCTCAGCCGGTTGCTTCGGCTGCTCGGCAGGTTTTGCCGCTTCCTCTGCCGGCTTCTTGGGCTCTTCGGCGGGTTCCTTCGGCTCAGCCGCCGGTTCGGCCGACGGAACCGCCGAGGGTTCGGTTGCCGCCGGCTTTCCCGGTGAGGTCGGCGCGGCGGGTTCCGACTGCTGGCACGCCTGCACCAGCACCGCCGCCGACGCCAACAGCAACACCAGAACGAGGTCTTGCAAGGACACGCTTCGCATCAGAGTTTCTCCTTCTCCATTCGCCAAGGTCCGGCGGGCGGGTCTCACGATCCGTCCCGCCTCATTCCTTTAAACAACCGCCTGGGCGGCAAGTGACACACAATTTAGCCTTCCCCGGCGGCCGGGTCAAGGCCCTTGGTGAAGAATCCGGCCGCCCGTTGAGCCCGGGCAGGCGAAGCGCCACCGCCCCGAGGCCGACGGCCGCGACGATGTAAGCGCTAACCAGGGTCGAGCGCTTCACGGGGCGGGCTTGCCGTACACCTCGACTTCAGTATAGTGGTTAAAGTCGTCCGTCGTGTTCCCGTTGCTGTAGAGCCGGACGTACCGCCCCTTGACGCCCTTCGAGTCGATGAGGTGGCCTTCGTTGGTTTCGATCCGCTCCAAACCTTCTCCGAGGCCGAGCCCTGCCGAGTTGTCGTAGTCGTTGTTGAACACGGTTTTTGCGCCGGTGATGAAGTCCTGGTCCGACGACACCTGGACGACGACGTCGTGATAGACGCGCGGCTGCTGGTGGTAGTGCCAGATGACGACGGCATAGATGTTACATTCAGCCCCGAGGTCGATCTGGACGTACTGCCGGCCGGGCCCGAGTTCGACGTATCCATCCGCTTCCTTGTTGCCGTCCGTGATCACCTTCAGTTCCACGTTGAAAGGCTCGCTGCTCCCGCGGACCGGCTTCTTGAGCGCGACGTTCGTCGTCCCCTTCGGCGCCATGAACGGCTCCCGGGCCTTTCCGAGAGCCTTCTCGACGTGAATCGGGTCTCCGAAACGGATGGCCTCCGGCGTCCCGGGGAACTTCGCCTGAGGCAATTCGATCACGATCGGCTCCAGGACGCCTTCCCCGGAAGCCTCGGCCGGTTCCTTAGTCTGCTCCGCGGGCTGCTTGGACTGTTCGGCGGGTTCCGACTGCTGGCACGCCTGGACCAGCACGGCCGCCGACGCCAGCAGCAACATCAGAATGAGACCTCGCAAGAACATGTTTCGCATTGGAGTCCCTCCTTCTCCATTTGCCAAGGCCCGCCACAGGCGGGTAAACTTCCGCCGTCGCCCTGCGGGCTATGGCGGACAGGCCGGCGGGCAGGTCTCACGGTCCGTCCCGCCTCATTCCTTTAAACAACCGCCTGGGCGGCGAGTGACGCACAATTTGGCCTTCCCCGGCGGCCGGGCCGAGACCCTCGGTGAAGAATTTCAGCGCCGGAACGTCTCATCCTCCGGGTGTGACTAGATTTTCTGGCAAACGTTAGGTCTTTGTAGCGCGGGGCTTTACGCCCCGCGCAGGTGGGGGTCGGCCGCATGCGCAGCGCGGGGGATGAACCCCCGCGCTACACTGGCGAGATAGCGCCAACCTTCGGAAACGGGTCATGCCAGAAAATCTTGGCACACCCCATCCTCCAGGCCGGGCGGAATTTTGTTGCACCCCTGGCCACCTCATGTGATAAGGAGGGCTCGCTACACAGCCCTTTCGCCGGAGGGTGACGGTTGGTTTTGGCGTCACCCTGGCCGGCGCAAAGGGTTCAGAACGAGAGCGTACGGAAGGCCGGCTCCCGGACGCCGACACGGTTATGAGCACAAGGAGACTACGATGAAACGCCTGGCAATGCTTGCAGTCCTCGTCAGCACGGTTTTGTTGCTGTACGGCACAGCATCGGCGGCCCAGGGAAACGTGTCCGACGCCGACGTCCAGAAGATCACGGCGGCCATGCCCGACAAGGCCCCCGCCAAGCCCGCCAAGCCCCGGAAACTCCTCGTCTTCAACCTTACGAAGGGATTCCATCACGACTCCATCCCCTACGGCTCCAAGGCCCTGGAGATCATGGGCCAGAAGACCGGCGCCTTCGAGACGACCGTCAGCGACGACCCCGCCGTCTTCAAGCCCGACAGCCTCAAGGCCTTCGACGCCGTCTGCCTCAACAACTGCACCGGCGACCTCTTCTCCGATGACGAGTCGAAGGCGAGCCTCCTGAACTTCGTAAAGGGCGGCAAAGGCCTCATCGGCATCCACGCCTCCACCGACTGCTTCTACCAGTGGCGCGAGTTCGGCGAAATGACGGGCGGATACTTCGACGGCCATCCCTGGAACGAAGAGGTCGGCGTCAAGATCGACGATCCCGCGAGTCCGCTCACCAAGGCGTTCGGCGGCGAAGGGTTCATGGTCAAGGACGAGATCTACCAGTTCGGCCCGGGCAAGGCCGGATGGGAAGCCTACTCCCGCGACCGCCTGCACGTCCTTCTGAGCCTCGACATGACGAAGACCAAGGACAAAGGCAAGCGGGCGGACAAAGACTATGCCGTCGCGTGGATCCACGATTATGGCAAAGGCCGCGTCTTCTACTGCTCCCTCGGCCACTATAACGAAATCTTCTGGACCCCGAAAATCCTCGAGTTCTATTTGGCGGGCATCCAGTTCGCCCTGGGCGACCTGAAGGCCGACACCACCCCCACCACCAAGGTCCGAGGCAAGTCGGCCGCCGGGCCGGCGGCGCTCCGCATCTTCGCCGCCGCATTGGAACCGCGCGTGGCCCCGAAGAACAAACCGGCTCCCGCTGACGAAAAGGGGTTCAAGGCCCTCTTTAACGGCAAAGACCTCAATGGCTGGCAGAACGCCGGCGGCAAGGAGCCCGGCGCAGGATGGGTCGTCAAGGACGGCGCGATGACCCGCGAGGACAAGGGCGGCGACATCTGGACCAAGGACCGCTTCGGCGACTTCATCCTGGACCTGGAGTTTAAGACACAAGGCAACAGCGGCATCTTCATCCGCACCGACAATATCAAGGACTGCGTCCAGACGGGCATCGAGGTCCAGGTCATCAACTCCTGGGGCAAGGAAAAACCGGACATGCACGATTGCGGGGCGATCTACGACTGCCTCGCCCCCTCCAAGAGCACGGTCAAAGAAAACGAGTGGAACCGCACCGTCATCACCTGCAAGGGACCGAAGATCACCATCGTCATGAACGGCGAGCAAATCATCGACATGGACCTCGACAAGTGGACCGAGGCTCACAAGAACCCGGACGGCACCCCAAACAAGTTCAACAAGGCCCTCAAGGACTTCAAACGCGAAGGCCACA
>Ga0315284_10015334_pt1 | contig 10901 bp, 4 predicted proteins | sample YL17G09_16_MG_FD_203696 | JGI IMG/M metagenome (GOLD analysis project Ga0315284, IMG submission 203696) | Sediment microbial communities from Yellowstone Lake, YNP, Wyoming, USA - YL17G09_16 | ecosystem: Environmental > Aquatic > Freshwater > Lake > Sediment | place: USA: Wyoming | collected...
CATTTTTCGATCTTCGCCTGCCTGGGAAACGTCTGGCCCAGAACGGTGATGAATATTCCGGAGGCGATGCGAAGCGATAAGCCGACCCCCGAGTCGGTCCTGCCCTTATGGCCGAGTGTCACCATGACGGCGGAGTAATACTCGCCGGCGGCCGAGTAGGGAACCTTTACGGTGCACGCGATCCGCTCGTCCTTGCCGGAATCCAGGGTCACTTCGGACTTACCGAGCGTGATCCATTTGCTGGCGGAGGTCGGGCCGGCGGAAGGCTCCTTGAACACGAGGCCCCCGTCCTCGGTGACCTCGAAATCCATGATCTCCAATCGCGCGGACTGGGTTGCGTCCCCCTGGCCCCTGGCCTTGTTGATAATCGAAATGTAAAACGTGGCCGTCTCGCCGGGCTTGACGCTGATCTCCTGCTTCAACGGAGCGACCCCCAGGCCCGCGCTTGCCGGGCCGGCGAAAATCGCCGCTGCGCCGGCCAGTGCCAGCCACGCCGTGATTATGCGTATCTTGTTCTTCAGCATTGCCGGTTTTCCTTACCAGGAGGCCGTCAGGACCAGCGAGGCCTCATAACCAGGAGGCCGTCAGGACCAGCGAGGCCTCATATTTTCCGGTGTCGTTGGCACGCCCCGCGGCGGTCTGGGCTCGGACCCGGATGATGATCTCCGAAGAAGGGCCCATGCTCTGAACGCCGTAGGACGTTGCCGGCAAGATGAAGGTGGCCGAAGGAACCCACTCGGCGTCCGGGTTGCTCAGCGAGGGGCCGGCGAGTTTGTAACTCGTCGTCAACGTGTCGTTGGTCGAGGACCTGAGGACCTCGCTTCCGGAGGATGCCGCCGAGACATGGATCGTCACCGGCCCGTCGTGGTCGAGCGTCATGACCACCGAGCCGGATTGCGTGTCATCGGCCTTCGTAAGCGGGGAAGCGATGGTGACGGAATAATCCTGGGCCCGCTGGGCTTCCGCCCAAGCGCGAAGGCAGGGGACGCCGAGAACCAGAAGACATCCCAGGATCCCCAGGCAGACCTCGCGCACCGTCCGAGGTCGTGCGGTCGATGGACGCCGTAAGGCTTGCGTGCGCTGCCGCAAGGCCTTCATGGGGTTTCTTGTGTCAAACATAAGACACTTTCCAGCCCCCTCGGCCGCCTCTGCTGCGAAGAAAGTCGTGTGGCGAAGCGGGCGGTTGTTCCCCGCTCCGCCACAGGGTTAATCCGGAAGCATTACGACCAGGTAGCCGTCAGGACCACCTGGCAACTGTAAGCGCCCGCATCGTTGGCCTTGGTGGCGGAGGTGGTGGCCTGGGCCTTCATCGTCATGGTGTAGATGCCGGTGGTGTCCACCAACTTCACTGTATAACTGTTGCCGCCGGTGATGAAGGTCCCGGCCGCGCCGGAACTCTTCCAAGCGACGTCCGGCGTCACCAGATCGGCGCCCGTCATCTGATACTCGGTGGTGAGGGTATCGTGATCGCTTGTAAGGACGCCTAACTTGCCGTCGGTGGTGGTCGGCGTGATGGCGGCGGCCACGTTTGTCCAGACGGTCAGGAGCACATCAGAATCCTTGGTCTGGGCGCTTGCGGTGAAGTTCGCCGGCGTGATCGACGGGTCGCTGTCTCGCCACTCAAAGAACTGGTCCACCGTGGCGTTCACGGTGACGGTGGTAAACGTCCCGGACCCGCCGGCCAGGGCCATCGGCGCCAACAGCAGGCAAGCGCCAAGAAGTACAAAGCAAGCGCCAAGAAGTACGAAGATTGACTTCCCCATGTTCGTTCCCTTCTTCATGTTCGTTCCTTTCTTCCAGGTCACGGTCGTTCCTATTGTGGGCCTGACGTATCAACGAATAGTGAGCCAAAGCGTCCAATAACGAGGTGGGAACGTAGGGGGGATCCCTGAATCCTTGCAACCTGCCGCCACTACCGGCGGGTGCGCGCCGGGGATGGCTGAACTCAACCTGTCCTGAATTTGCTACAAAAGGTGCCTTGCTAACACGTCCTGGGTGCGTCCTGAGGCCGCACTGCCCCGTAAAGGCAGTGACTGCCTGAGGCGTGACCTTTTCATATTATCGGCGCGTGGCGCTGTGACTTTAGAACTTTCCGGGCATGCGTCCTATGTCGGCGCCGGCGGCTGAAAGGGGTCGCGCGAGCACCCGTCCCGCCTTTGCCGAAGACGCGATAGACACCCTGTGGTGTACAAAGCCGGACATAAACCCAATACCTCGTATACCGCAGGCATGCGTCGCCTCTACTGCGGCCATTGGGGACACAACGCTGTCTTCCTTTTTTCGTAACCGTTCACGGATTTACGGACAGCAGTGATGGGGCGGGGGCGTTGGTGAAGTAGGCCACCAAGGCGTCGCGGGGGCCTGTCGCCCGGATACCAGGTAACCGGGGTCCGGAGTGCCTCCGGCGCGGCCACAACTGATAATAAGGATACAACCAAAAGGGCCGGAAGTCAAAAAATCGGCGTGTTTCCCGGCAGGGCGTTACGAGGGTGGCATGCAACGCCGTTAACTAACTGTGCTTTAACCTGGACAGAAGGTCCACGTTTTCAGGGTGTTTGGTGGCCGGCAAACGCGAGCATTTTTTTGCGGCGGCGTTTCTTCGGCGGCTTTTGCCACGGGCCAGTCCGCGGCGTTTCGGCAAGACCTTCCCGCCCAACGGCGTGTTTGATTCTCCGGAAGTTCCGTGCCGGCGAGTGAAACCTCGGATCAGCCGTCCGCCACCCGCCGCAGTTTTACTCCGCCCTTTACACCTCGGAGAACGGCTTGAATCGGCGGCAAGGCACGATATCATAACTGTGGAACCAAGGATTAGGGCCCGTCAGGGCAGGGAAGAAGCGCCGTCAGAATCGCTGGACCGCTGCACGTTAAGGAATCTGATCCGCCGAAGAAGGCTGAGGCGCCCAGGGAGTAGAGGCAGGATGAAAACCCTCATCAAGTTGGGGATACTTGGGGCGGCCTTCTTCGCGAGTCTTCCGGGCGGCGTTGCCGCGTCGCAGGCGGCCGGCAATGCGTTCCACCCGAAGGACGCCACGGTCTGGGACGAGTTACACCACAAGTTCGTCTGGCGCGACGCCTGCGGCAACAACTGCAACGATCACCAGGTGGCCGGCGGCTTCGAATGGGAAGGCGATTCCCGCGACTTCATCGCCCTCGGCGAGGGATGGGTGCGCAAGCAGCGCCGCGGCGGCCTGTTCATGCTCTCCTTCCCCGACGGAAACAAACTTAGCGCCTCGTGGCCGGTGGAACTGCCCAAGGGGCACGTGTGGCGGCTGCGGTACGCCCTCACCGACGAGGCGGCCGCGAAGACCCGCGACGGCCTCAAGTTCACCGTCGTGGCCACCGATGCCGCCGGCAACCCGCACACGCTGGTCGAGCGGGTCTTGAAGCCGCGCGACCAACGCATCTACGAGGAGGAGATCCGTTTCGAGTTCGACGTGCGCAAGATCACGTTCGTCCACGACAACCTCGGCAGCGAGGTGTGGGACGTGTTGTGGATCCTCCCCGACGGGCTCGTGATTCCCCGGACGGGGGCGCCGGCCGTGCCCAATCCGGGTCTCACGGCCTTGCGGCAGGCCATCGAGGATTTGTGCAGCACGTTCCCCCGCGACTACCCGCGCGGCCCGGAGTTTCTGGCCCGGCTCGACCGGATTCAGAAGGGCATGGCCGACGCAAATCCCGGCGACGCAGCCGGCCTGGCCGGCGAGTTCGAGGCTCTTCGCCGCGAGGCGCTGATCGCCAGTCCCCTCGTCAGCGGTCAGCCCATCGTCTACGTTGTGCGGCCGCCGTACCGCAGCCACTACCACGCCATCGACACGCTCTTTCACACCGGCGAGTTCAACGCCGACAAGAATGAGCCGCACCCGAACCTGTTCCGGGGCGGCGGGGCGCTGAAGGTGATCGACCTTGCGCGCGGCAGCGCGGCAAAGACGTTGGTCGACGCCCCCCAGGGCATCGCCCGCGACCCCGAGGTGCATTTCAACGGCCGGAAGATCGTCTTCTCGCTTCGCCGCAACGTCGGCGAAGACTACCACATCTGGGAGGTCAACGCCGACGGTTCGGGCCTCAAGCAACTGACGTTTGCGGCGGGCGTGTCGGACTTCGACCCGCTCTACCTGGCCGACGACACGATTGTCTTCGCATCGACGCGCGAACCCAAGTTCAACCAGTGCTCGCGCGACCACGGGGCGAACCTCTTCCGCATGGACGCCGACGGCGCCAACATCCACCAGATCGAGCGAAACAACCTCTTCGACAACCAGCCTTCCGTCATGCCCGACGGCCGCATCCTCTATGCCCGCTGGGAATACGTCGACCGCAACTTCGGCGACGCCCACAGCCTGTGGACCGCCTGGCCCGACGGCACCAACCAGGCCATCTACTGGGGCAACAACACAGCGGCTCCGGGCGCGGTATACACCGCCCGCATCATCCCTGGCACCGACCGGGCCGTCTGCATCTTCGGCCCGCACCACGACCACTTGTGGGGAGCGATGGCCATCGTCGACCCGAGCCTCGGCCTCGACGGACGCGAGCCCATCGTCCGCCTCTGGCCGCCGGAGGCTGTCAACATGGTCCGCACCGGCGGGCCGTTCGACTGCGACTCGTTCTCGAGCGTGCGCCTGAAGTTCGCCGACCCGTATCCGCTGGCCGATCCCGAGACGGGGCAGGGGGCGGGCAAGTACTTCCTGTGCTCGCGGATGACCGGCCGCGGCGACCAGATGGGCATCTACCTGGTCGACGTCTTCGGCAACGAACTCCTGCTGCACGCCGAGGGGCCGGGCTGCTACGACCCCATGCCGCTCGGCCCGCGCCAGCGACCGCCGGTCCTGCCGTCGCGCCGCGACTTCGAGGAGAAAGATGGCTTCTTCTACATTGTCGATGTGTACGAAGGCACGCACATGAAGGGCGTCGAGCGCGGCAGCGTCAAGCGGCTGCGCATCGTGGAGGCTCCGGAGAAACGGTTCTGGTCCAAGGGGGCGTGGTTCGGCCAGGGGTACACCGCGCCGGGGATGAACTGGCACGGCCTGGAGAACAAGCGGATCCTCGGCGCCGTGCCGGTGGAGGAAGACGGCTCGGCGTACTTCGCGGTGCCGTCGGACCGGTTCGTCTACTTCCAGTTGCTCGATGAGAATGGCATGATGGTCCAGTCGATGCGCAGCGGGACGATGGTGCAGTCGGGCGAGCGGGCCGGCTGCATCGGCTGCCACGACGAGCGCCGTACGGCGGCGCCCGCGGCTCGCGATCAGCCGCTGGCATTCCGCCGCGCGCCCAGCCGCATCGAAAACTGGTACGGCCCGCCGCGCGAGTTCGGCTTCATGGCCGAGGTCCAGCCGGTCCTCAGCAGGCAATGCCTTCCCTGCCACGATTACGGGCAGGAAGGCGGGAAGAAACTCGTCCTCGCGCCCGACCGCGATCTCACGTTCAACGCCGCCTACAACGAACTTTGGCGCAAGGGCTGCACGAGCGCCGTGGGCGCCGGACCGGCCGAGATCCAGCAGGCCCGCTCGTGGGGCTCGCATGCGAGCAAACTGGTGCAGGTCCTCCGCAAGGAGCACTACGACGTCAAGTTGAGCCGGGAAGAGTTCGACCGCATCGCGACCTGGGTGGACCTGAACGCGCCGTACTACCCCACGTATGCATCTGCGTACCCGAACAACTTCACCGGCCGGTGCCCGTTGGACGACGGCCAGTTGCAGCGGCTCGCGGCACTTACGGGCGTGGCGTTCACGCAACTCAACTCCTTCTCGTCGAACCGCGGGCCGCAGGTCTCGTTCGACCGCCCGGAACTGAGCCCCTGCCTGGCGAAACTCCGGGGTGCCGACGATGCGAAGTACCGCGAGGCCCTGGCCATCATCCAGTCGGGCAAAGAGCAGTTGGCCCGCCGCCCGCGCGAGGACATGGACGGCAGCCAGTTCTCCGATGCCGACCGCCAGCGCGAGGAGAAGTACCTGGCCCGGCGCGCGGCCGAACTCCGCAGCCGCGAGGCCATCCGCAACGCCGCGAAGGTTTATGACGCCCCGCCTGCGTCGGCAGGGCGCGCCGCCGGCGACGGAGTTTGATCTGTTGGCAAAGTGAGGCCCTGCAAATCCACAGACAAGGAGCGTAGCCATGAGACCCAGAACATCCACAATGCTCACCCTCGCCGCCCTGTTGCTGGTTCCGCTGGCGCGGTCGGGCGCTGCGGAGGACAAGCTCGCCAAGGCCGCCGCCCAATACCAGGGATGGCAGCACTCGGGGTCCCTCTACATCCTGACGACTTCTGACGGCGCCAATTTACCGGCATCGGCCTCGGAAGACGGTTTCCCGTTGCTGGTGCGGCTGCATAAGGACTTCTTCAACTTCAGCCAGGCCAAGGCCCAGGGAGAGGACATCCGTTTCTCCACGAGTACGGGCACGCCCCTGGCGTATCAGGTTGAGGAATGGGACGCGGCAAACGGGACGGCCAGCATCTGGGTGAGAATACCCACGATCAAGGGCAACGCGCGGCAGGAGATCAAACTGTATTGGGGCAAGGCCGATGCCGCCAGCGAATCCAGCGGGGCGGCCGTGTTCAACGAGTCCAACGGATACCTCAGCGTCTGGCACATGGACGATCCGGTAAAGGATGAAGTCGGCACGCTCGAATCGAAGGATACGGGCACCACTTCTTCTTCCGGCATTATCGGCAAGAGTCGGCACTTTGACGTGGGCAAGGGGATCAACTGCGGGGAAAAGATCGCCACCTATCCTGTCGGCTCTAATCCCCATTCTTCGGAAGCCTGGTTCAGGGCCGATAAGCCGAACGCGACCGTTCTTGCCTGGGGAAACGAGGCGGGGCAGGGCAAGGTGATGATGCAGTATTTCAGTCCGCCACACATTAAGATGGAATGCTACTTCTCGGGCGCGGACGTTGCGGGCGGCAGCGCGCTCCCCATGTCCCAATGGATTCACGTGATTCATACCTTCAAGCGCGGCGAGTCGCGGGTCTATGTGAATGGACGCCTTGACGGTGTTTCGACCTCCGCGGGGGCCCCGCTGGCGATCAAGAGCCCGGCGAGGATGTACATGGGCGGCTGGTACAACAATTACAGATTTGTCGGAGACATTGACGAGGTGCGCATTTCCAGGGTCACTCGCTCCGCCGACTGGGTGCAACTGCAATATGAAAACCAGAAGCCCCTGCAAACCCTGGTCGGGCCGCTGGTGCAACCGGGCACTGACTTCGCGGTGTCAGAGAAGAAGATAACCGTATTGGAGGGCAAGAGCGCCACGGTGACGGCCAAGGCCGGCGGAGCGCAGAAGGTCTATTGGCTCATCAAACGAGGCGGACAGGAAACTGTTGAGGCCGTGGACAGGTTTTCCTACACGTTGACCGCCGGCCGCGTGGCCGGCGACCAATCGTTCATCCTCCAGTTCAAGGCGATCTACGCCAATCAAGTGAAGAGAGTCTTTGACATCCCCGTCACGATCAAGGAGGATATTCCGGAACCCGTGTTTACTCTGAAAGCACCGGCGACGTGGGATGGCCGGGAGACCATCGAGGTGGTGCCGCAGGTCGCCAATCTGGAAGCGATGCAGGCGAGGGGTGCCGGTGAACTGAACTATCACTGGAGCGCCTCGGGCATGGCGGTGATCAAGGAGGTGGTGCCCGGCAAGCTCCTGCTCAAGCGTGCGCAGAACAGCGGCATGCTGAACGTCAATCTGGTCCTCAGCAATGGCGGCGAGGCGGTTTCATCCACGGCCACCATGACGGTCAAGGAACCGCAGAAAGATGCCTGGGTGCAGCGGACGCCGGACAAGGACGAGAAACCCGTCAACAACCAGTTCTATGCCCGTGACGACAAGAACGAGGGCACGCTGTACTACAACGGCACACTCAGCAATGCCGCCGACTCTGTCTTCCTGAAGGTCTATGCCGACGACAAACTGATCACCACCGAACGCCAGACACCCAAGGCGGACAAGGCCTATGCGTTCGCAGTCAAGCTCAAGCCGGGCCTCATCAAGTACAGGGTGGAGTTCGGATCAAAGAGCGGGAACATCGAAACGGTTCTGAATACGGCTACCAATCTTGTGTGCGGCGATGCCTACGTGATTGACGGCCAATCCAACGCGGTAGCGACTGATTTCGGAAAAGACGAGTGTGACTACACCAGCGACTGGATCCGCAGTTTCGGTTCCATGGGCGGGGATGTCAGCAAGGGATGGGGCAACGCGGTGCGCAGGAAGGGCGGCGCATGGGAGGTCGGATACTGGGGCCTGGATCTTGCCAGAAGCCTGGTCGAAAGTCGGAAGATCCCGGTGTGTATCATCAACGGAGCGGCCGGGGGAACGCGAATTGACGAGCACATGCCGAACCCGACCAATCATACCGACATCGCCACGATTTACGGGCGCCTGTTGTGGCGCGTCGAGCAAGCCAGGCTGACCCACGGCATCCGCGGCGTCTTGTGGCATCAGGGCGAGGCCGACCAGGGTGCCGACGGTCCCGATGGCGGCTACGGTTGTGAAACGTACCAGCAGTACTTTGTGGATATGACGGCGGCATGGAAGCAGGACATGCCCAATATCAAGCATTATTACCTCTACCAGATCTGGCCCAATTCCTGTAGCCAGGGCGGCACAAGGCATAGCGACAAGCTGCGTGATGTGCAGAGGCTCCTGCCGCGCCTCTACTCGCACATGAGCGTCATGTCCACCCTCGGCATCAAGCCACCCGGTCCGGCACACTATCCGGCCGCCGGCTACGCGGAAATGGCGCGCCTGATGATCCCTCTGGTGGAGCGGGACAACTACGGGAAAGTATTCGACAAGCCCATCACGGCTCCTGACCTGAAGAAGGCATACTATACGAGCGACAAGAAAAATGAGATCGCGCTGGAGTTCGACCAGCCGATGGTCTGGACCGACGCCCTGGCCAGTCAGTTTTACCTGGATGGGAAAGCGGGCAAGGTCGCCTCGGGCGCCGTGTCGGGAAACGTGGTCAAGCTCAAGCTGGCGGCGGACGCCACGGCGAAAACGATCACCTATCTTGTGGACAAGAGGTGGGACATCAAGAACCTGCTGTACGGAGAAAACGGCATCGCCGCGCTCACCTTCTGCGAGGTCCCGATTCTCCCCCGGAAGCCGTCCCCATGAAAATGTGCAGTTGCGCTTTAGCAGAAACAGGCCGACAGGATAGCACGAACCCATAGGAGAAGAGTCATGCGAAAGATGCTAAACACACCTTTGTGCACCGCCTTCCTCGTTGTCGCCATCGCGCTGGTGTCCGGCAGTCAACTTGTCGCTGAGCCGCCGCGGGTGCCGCCGGATCTTACTCAGACGAACACGGTCGATCGCGAGTTGACCTACAATCTCGGCGCCACGGGGCTTCGCGGGTGGATTTATACCAGGCCCGCCAACTTCTTCGAGAGCGTGCAGGGTCGGACCACGACGGCCAGCCGGCAGATTCTGGTCACGCATGTCGGGGCAAAGTCGCCGGCGGACGGCGTGATGAAAGTGGGCGACGTCGTCCTCGGCGCCGGCGGCAAACTGTTCACCGACGACGCCCGCAAGAGCATGGCAATGGCAATTCAGGAGGCTGAGAAGGCAGCCAATGGAGGCATCCTGAAGTTGACCCGCTGGCGGGCGGGCAAGACCGAAGAGGTGCGACTCAGGCTGAGAGTCATGGGGACCTACAGCGATACCGCGCCATACAATTGCCCTAAGTCAAAGTTGATCTTCGAGGACGCCTGCAAAGCGCTGGAGAAGGAGCCGCTGGAGAATGGCATGTGGGGAGCGGTGAACGGCCTCGCGCTGATGGCGACCGGCAATCCCGACTACCTGCCCAGAGTGCGGGAGATTGCCCGGAAGATGGCTCCCCAGACGCTGAAACTGGAATTGAAAGACGGGATGGTGGTGTGGGACTGGGGATACCGGAACATCTTCCTCTGCGAGTATTACCTGCTCACCGGCGACAAGGAAGTGCTGCACGCCATCAGTGAATACACGATCACCCTCGCCAAGGGGCAGAGCATGTACGGCACTTTCGGGCATGGCATTTCAAACCGGACTGCCGATGGCAAACTCCACGGGTCGATCCCTCCCTACGGCCCCGTGAACGCGGCGGGACTGGTGGGCAACATCGCAATCGTCATGGGCAAGAAGTGCGGCGTGCAGGATCCGGAGATCGATCCCGCCATCGGAAGGGCCTCCAGGTTCTTCGGCTACTTCGTGGACAAGGGAGCGATTCCCTACGGCGAACACATGCCGTGGCCGTACCATGACAACAACGGCAAGAACGCCATGACCGCCGTGTTGTTCGCCGTTCAGGGGAACCGGATCAGGGAAACGCAATTCTTCGCAAAGATGGTCACCGCGTCCTACAAGAACCGGGAATACGGGCATACCGGCCAGGGGTTCAGTTATCTGTGGGGCGCTCTGGGCGCCAATACCGGCGGACCTGCCGCGGCGGCGGCCTTTATCAAGGAAGCCTCATGGCACCTCGACCTTGTGCGGCGCTGCGACGGTTCGTTCACCTACGACGGGGGCGAGCAATACGGACCCGGCAAGACAGACGACAACACCTACTACGGCAAGAGCGGCTACTACGGCCTGAGTCCGACGGCCACTTATGTCCTCACCTATTCCCTGTCGCTCAAGAAACTCTGCATCACCGGCAGGGACGCGAATCAGGCAAACTGGCTAAGCAAAAAGGACGTAGCCGAGGCCGTCGCTTCCGGCCGCTTCGACCTGGACCGCAAGACCAGGACCACGGAGGAACTCCTCGCCGCGCTGGGCGACTGGTCACCGGTCGCCCGCAGTTGGGCGGCGGAGGAACTCGGCCGGCGCCCCAACAGGAAGGAACTGGTCGCCCCGCTCATCGCGATGGCGGGGGGGCCCGATGCCCGAAAGCGTCAGGGCGCCGCAGAGACCCTGGGGTA
>Ga0315284_10015337_pt1 | contig 10900 bp, 9 predicted proteins | sample YL17G09_16_MG_FD_203696 | JGI IMG/M metagenome (GOLD analysis project Ga0315284, IMG submission 203696) | Sediment microbial communities from Yellowstone Lake, YNP, Wyoming, USA - YL17G09_16 | ecosystem: Environmental > Aquatic > Freshwater > Lake > Sediment | place: USA: Wyoming | collected...
CCACGGGCTCCAGAAGGGCGACTTTGTGCAGATCGGCGCTTCGTCCGGAAACGACGGCACGTTCGTGGTGACGGGGGTCGACACCGGGCGGGGGGCCAGCAGGACGACCGTTGTGAGGCTGCGGAATGTGAGGCTGCGGAATTGCCCGGAGTGCAGCACTCCGTACGGAGACCTCCACCCGGAAAGCGAATGCCTGACCGGGACGGTGGAGAGGATCATGGAGTCATGAAGTGCCGCCGGACGTACCCGGGAGGGGCGGAGGGGCTCGTGGTCCCGGGCGGAGGGTTCGGATCGTGCGGCCGACGTGCCACCAAGTTCTTCGCCTTCCTGGAGGCAAGGCCCGGATCCCTGACCCTGGCGGACGACGGCCCTAACTCCCTCTACGCAACGTGCGACGAGCACGCGCGCGACACTGTCGCCATCCCGTACCCCGTGCGCGAGCTCGACCGGGACGAGGCGGCCGTCCTCCTGATCATGAAGTCGTGAGTGTAACCTACGCCATGATCTCCGACTCGGACCTTGCGGACGCCGTCGTAGAAAGGCTCAACGACCTGATACGGGACCCGAAGGTCCGCGGGGACGTCGAGCGCCTCGTCGAGGAGCGCATTCTCGTCGGCGAGCAGACGGCCGTCCACGGATCGATCCAGGTCCAGCAGAACGCGGCCGGCGACAGCGTCCTCGGGTTCCTCGGCCTCCTGAACGGCGTGATCGGCGTCATCAAGGACGGGAGCCTCAAAGGATGGGGGTACGTTGCGGCCGTATATGACGGTGGAGGCCGGCTCGAGCGGTTCCGCCGCGCGGACGCGAAGCCCCCGGTCCTGTCCGGGTCAGAGATTCGTCGGTGAAGTTCGAGATCCTTCCGTGCGGGGACATCACGGCGAATGAGATGGCGCGCCAGATATCGGCCTGGTTGCCGAGCTGAGCGCTCGCACAGTATGGTACCCCAGGGAACTTGGGAGCCAGCGACTTATTGAAGCAGAGACTCACGGCTCATCCGAACGTGTGGACGGAGGCTCCCGGCCTGCACTTCGAGTTCACTGACGACACCGTCGAGGCCGTGTTCGACGGCCACCGGATCCAGATGACGGCGGCGGAGGTGGTGAAGGAGGTCGGACGGAACGCCCTCCTTCACAACACGCCGTACGCCGACAGGACCCTGGCCGCCTCGGAGGCGATTGCGACCCTCCTCTTCCAGAAGCTCACGGCCGAGTTCGACGCCAGCGGCTGCGGGAGCTGGGCCGACGCGAAGCTCATGGCCGAAAAGGCGCGGCGTTCGGCCGACAAAGTCCCGGCCTTCTGCGCGTGGCTAGTGCACATGGAATGATGTAAGTCCCGTCGGGCCCGGCGTACGGTGCCGCGTGTCCTGCAACGATCCGACCTGCGACTGCAATAAGCCGTGGCTACGCCGGCGCCATCCTCCGGCGTCCAGGCGCCAGGACGATGACTACCTCCGCGGCCAGATGCGGACCATCAGGCAATTCCTGATGGTCCCGGGGATTCAGCTCGAACTGAGGCAGGACAGGAGGTGGTGGGCGCTCGTGGCGGGCTGCGAGGCGCCGTTGGTCGTTGGCCACGGGCATGTCAGCATCAGGGTTAGTGACGCTGAAGGTCCGGACAATAGCCGCCTGTGCATATCGTCCCTCGACGGAGATAGCGTGGTTGATGCCGTTATGGAGAGCGACCGATGGTTCCGCTGGAGCGTGATCCACGGAGTCATGGCATCGTAGGTCAGTATCTGGCGAGTATGGTTAGGTTGCTCAAAGGTCCACCGAACGGCGGGGCGAACGGATATGTCCCGATGTCCACCGACGTCGACGTCCAATAGACGTACTGGATTGCCGGAAGCGCCCCGTCGTCCAACGCCCGAAGCTTGTACCGGACGACGGCCGTGCCGCCCCCGCCAATCGGGGTCATCTGCCCGAGGAACGGCTCGAAGTACATGCCCGCCGGGGAGTTGTCCGGGGTTGCGGACAGCCTGAACTGGAGGAGCTCCTTGACCCTCGTCGCCGAGCTCCCCACGTCGTGGCCCCCGATCAGTCCGAGGGTCGGGTTGAAGTTCGGGTCGAACACCGTCACGGGCACATCCCTGCCGCCGTCTGTCCCCAATGGCTGCTGGTACGACGTTCCCCGGGCGCTCGAGACCTCCGTCGATCCGTACGTCCCTATCTGCGTCACGCCGTCCTCGTGCCTCCGGGCGGCCCCGCTGGCTCTGTCGGTGCCCCCGAGCGTCCCGAGCGGCGTGTTGCTGTACGACTCTCCGGAGGACCCCCTGGGCATGAGCGCGGACGCCTGGCCTATGGGCGTGCCCTGGCTTCCGCCGGCCCTCCTCTGAGACGCTCCCTGGTCGACCGACGCCATCTGTCATCCGCCTATGAGTTGGCCGGGGCCGTCGTCTGGTCCGCAGGCCCGACGACGAGCGGGATGCTCGCTGACGAGGACATCTGCATCCACCTCTTCGTGTCGTACGTGTCGGTCCCGTTGCCCCCCTGCACCATGTAGGCCCACCGGAGGGTCCCCTTGCGGATCTTGAACCCGATCTGCGTGGACACGACCCAGACGGGCTCCCGGACGGAGACGTTCACGAACGCGCACGCAATGCGGTCGGGGCTCGCGGCGTTCTGGGCCAGGACCGGGAGCGTGCCGCCAGACTGTCCCAGGCACGATCCCTGGAGGACCTGGAACGAGTCGCCGGACGAGTACCCGCGCCGCCTCCACCCGACGTAAGCCGAGCTGGCGGAGCTCGACACGAATGCCTGGGTCCAGTTGTCTGCCCCGGTGCTCTGGGTTCCCATGGTTGTCCGCACCCTGGCGTAAGCCGCCTGTCCGTCGGGCGCCCAGAACACGTACGGATCGACGTCCCCGTCCTCCGTGTCGTCCAGCCGCTGATACATCCACCCGATGTACACGTTCGCTGACGTGGCCGGGACGCCGATCGCGAACACGATCGAGCAGTCCGGCGAAACTCCCGTATCCTCGATCGCGTTGGCGCAAAGGATCTGCGCCTTTCCGGTCGTGACGCTCGTAGTGCTCGCCGTGAAGTCCGACGACGACGTCCCGCCCGCCCCCGATCCGCCGGTCCCTAGGACCGCGTACGTGCCCGTCGTTGGGAACCCGTTCGTTGTCGGACTCCCTCCCGTCGCCCCTCCGGGGCAGATCGTGGCCGTCGCGGTCCCGAGCGCCGCCAGGACGGAGAACCGCCCGTTCGTGGACGTCGCCGCGGACTCTCCAGCCTGGTCGATCACCTGGAAGTACACGTGCCCCGCCGTCGCCGATCCCTTCCAGATAACGATCTCGCGCACGTATTCAAGGACCGTGGCCGTCGGAGCGACCGTCGCGGCGGACACGTCCCCCGTGATCGTGGCGCTCGCGCTCCATCCGCGAGGTCCGGCCCCAGTGCCGCTGAGACGAGGTGCGATCACCAAATATCCGAGGCCCGTGGATACGTCTGTCACGACGCCCATGAACTCGCCCGTGGCTCCGCTCGTCGCCTGGACGACGTTCTCCCCGCGCTGGAAGGTCCCGGTCGGTGTGGTGCTGCCGATCGGGACCTTCATCGTGGACGGCCCTTGTGCGCACCACCAAGCTCCGGCGGCCCCGGCCCCCTGGAAGGCCGCAGGGTACGTGTCGAGGAGGGCGTCCTTCTCGGTCCAGGTGGCCGTCCCCGGAGTCGTCTCGGCCACGGCCGCCGGGTTTTCGATGACGACGGACGTCGCTGACACGAAGGCGGTTATGAGCCAGGTCCCGTTGTTCGCGGCGTTCGTGGCCCCGGTGATGGTCAGATACCTTCCGACCGAGGCCGCCACGAACCCCGTGAGCCCCGTGATCGTGGACCGCCCCCCGAACGAGGTTGTGGTGGGCGTCCCGATGGTGAAGGCCACGGTGGCCGTCTGAGCCCCGACCTGCGTCCCTCCGCCCCACTTGTCGTTCGCGGGATTGGCGGTCCCGCTCTCCTTGGTTGTCGCGTCGGACGACGCCTGGTACCGCCATCCGGCGGCCTTCATGGCGCGCGTGAGCTTCCAGATCGCGCTGAACTTCTCGTTCGAGGCGAACAGTGCGAGGTTCTCTACTTGGGTGTTCGGCATCTTGTCCTCTCAGGCCTGCGTGGCGGAGGACGCCCCGTCCCATGGTCCGGCGATGCCGGCCTCGCCGAGCGCGCTCCCGAGCTGTAGGTAGGCGCCGCTCCCGTACATCTGTCCTGAGACTCCCCCCTCGGACAAGAACAGCCAGCGGGGCGTCCCCTTCCTCTGCTTTAGGCTCAGCTGCGTGGAGATCACCCATATCGGCTCTCTGATGAAGACCGAAGGGTTCACGTGGTTGGCGATCTTGCCAGGGTTCCCGGGGTTCGTGGGCGCGATGGCCGAGTTGTTGAAGACCGTGAGCATCGTACCGAGGTACTCCTGGAAGGCGTCCCCGGTCGAAAAGCCCCTCCGTCTGAAGGACCTGTACGGGGTGACCGTCCCGGTCCCCACGATCCAGGTTCCGGGGCGGAAGTAGTCGTTGGTGGTCGACACGGTCGTGGCCGCGGTCCTGGAGCCCGCGTATATGGCGATTGCCTGCGGACCGAACGTGACGAACGGGGCCAAATCCCCGTCCTCGGAGTCGTCCATCCGCAGGAACCCGGTCCCATGGTATGCGCTGTTGCTGATCGTCGGCTGTCCCGTGGCCACGATCCAGCTCCCATCCGCCCCCTCGGTCGCCGTCTCGATGCAGTTCGCGCACATGATCTGTGAAAGGCCGTGGGTGACCGTCGTCGAGTTGTACCAGTTGATCGACCCGGTGCCGGCGGCCCCGGAGTTCGCCGTCCCGCTCACGACCCACGATCCCGGGGTTGGGAACGTGGCGGCCACTCCCCCCGGCGCCACCGTGTTGCTCACGCTCCCGCCCGTCGCAAGGACTGAGAACCTCGAGGCCGACTCTCCGGACTGATCCACGACCTGGAACCACATGTGTCCGGCGACCTGCGTGTTCTTCCAGATCACCATCTCGACGACGTACTCGACCGGCGCCCCGGTGGACGACGTGATCGTCGCGGCCGACTGCGCTCCCGTGACCGTGTCCGTGGAGCCCGACGTCCACCCGCGGGGCCCGCCTCCGGACCCGTTCAGCCTCGGCTCGATCACGAGGTAGCCTAGGCCTCCGGACGTGTCCGTGAGCACGCCGATCACCGTCCCGGTCGCCCCGGACGTGGTGGCCGTCACCTTCTCCCCCCGGAGGAACGTGCCCGTGGGCACGTTCGTCCCGATCGGGATCTTCATTATGGACGGGCCCTGGAGGCAGATCCAGGCCCCAGTCCCGTTGGTGGCAGTGATGCTCGCCGGCTCCACCTGGGCGGTCGGGCTCACCTCGGTCCAGTTGAGGCTTCCGTTGTTCGTCTCGCCGCTGGATGTCGCCGCGGAGTTCTCGATCTCCACGGTGGTCGTGGAAGTCACTCGGGTGATGACGAAGTGCCCGTTGTTCGCCCCCACCGCGCCGTTGGATATGGTGAGCCTGTCCCCCACCGATCCGCGGTTGAGCGGGCTCGCGACCGGGACGACGAACGGCGTGCCTGAGCTTACCGTGAAGATCGCCCTTCCGCGCGTGGCCGCCCCGGTGCCCGCCGTGGAGATCGTCCCGTTCGAACCTCCCTGCTTCTCGGTCCACGTGACGCTCGTGGTCTCGGTGGTCGTGTTCGGGTTGAAGATCTTGATCGACGTGCCGCTAGTGAACGTGGTTATGCGGAACGTACCGTTGTTCGTGGAGTTCGCCGCGCCGGAGATCGTCAGCATCCTTCCGACAGAGAGCGCCGTGAACGCCGTGCCTGTGAAGGTGAGGGTGACGGTCCCGTCCGTGGCCGCGGTCATTACGACCGATCCCGTGGCGCTCTGGACGGTGGCGTTCAAGGCGACGCCTCCGCCAACGCCCCACTTCTCGTTGATGAAGCTTCCTCCCGTGTCCTTCGTCCCGGTCGCGGTCGCGTCCCCGGACGCCTTGTACTTCCATCCGGCGGCGAGCATCGCGCGCGTGCTTCTCCAATAGCCGAAGAAGCCGTCGAGCGTGGACGTTGGGAGCTGGTTTGCGAGGACTGCGTGCGGCATTCGGACCCGATCTCCTTCGATTACCCGTTCAAGATGTTGGTGGCGAGATCCGCGGGCCCGACGATGATCGGCACTGAGGTGCTCGACGACAGCTGCACGTACCGCCTTCCGTCGTAAGTGTCAGTCCCGTTGCCCCCCTGGACCGCATACCACCACCTCAGGGTCCCCTTGCGCTGCTTTTGGCCGGCCTGAGTCGACGTGACCCAAATGGGCTCTCGGACCGCGATGTTCGTGAATGAGCACGCCACGCGGTCCGGCGTTGCCAAGTTCAGGTTCAACATCGACGTGGCGGTCGATACGGCCGGCCCCATTATGGCTCCCAGGAACTCCTGGAAGGCATCCCCCGACGGCATCCCCCGACGCCTCCACCCCATGAACGGGGATCTCGTCAACTCGGACCATGTGACGCTCATCGTGAACCCGTCGGCCGTCCCGCCGGCGTTCGTGGTGTTCGTCGTCCTCGTCCTCGTGTACGCCGCTATTAACGCAGGGGCGCAGAACACATACGGATCGACGTCCCCGTCCTCCGTGTCGTCCAGCCGCTGGAACCCCCACCCGATAAACACGCCCGCCCCCGACGCCGGGGTCCCGTACACAAGGTTCCAACTCCCGTCGGGTGAGACTCCGACGTCCTCTATCGCGTTGGCGACCAGTATCTGGGCGAGCCCCGTGGCGACGTTCGTCGTGTAATACGACAGGTCCGACGACCCTGTGGTCGCAGCACCGGATCCCCCGGTGCCGACAAGGCACATCGTGCCTATGGTCGGAAACCCGTTCGTCACGGGGCTGCCTCCAGTGGCCCCCGCCGGGCAGACAGTCGCCGTCGCCGTCCCGAGGGACGCCATCGTCGAAAACCTGCCCGTGGTGGTCGTAGTGGCCGCCTCAGTGACGGACTCTATGACCTGGTGCCAGAAGTGCCCGCTCTGCGCCGTGTTCTTCCATATGACGGATTCACGAACGTACTCAAGGACAGTCCCGGTGGGCGTCGCCGTCGCCGCAGACCTATCCCCGGTGATCGTGGCGCTAGCGCTCCACCCCCTCGGACCAGCCCCCGTGCCGCTCAGGCGCGGGGCGATCACGAGGTACCCAAGGCCGGTGGTGGTGTCCGTTACCGATCCAATGAACTCGCCCGTGGCTCCGCTCGTCGCCTGGACGACGTTCTCCCCGCGGATGAACGTGCCCGGGACTGCGGACCCTATCGGCACCCTCATCGTCGACGGCCCCTGTGCGCACCACCACGCGCCGACCCCCGAGGCCCCCTGCAGGGCCGCGGGATAGGAGTCAAGGAGGGCGTCCTTCTCTGTCCAGGTGGCCGTCCCCGGGGTCGTCTCCGAGACCGCCGTGGGATTCTCGATGACGATCGACGTCGCGGATATGAACTTCGTTATGAGCCAGGTCCCGTTGTTCGCGGCGTTCGTGGCCCCGGTGATGGTCAGATAGCGGCCTGGGGACGAGCTCGTAAAGCCGGTCAGGCCAGTGAGGGTCGACCGCCCTCCGAACGACGTCGTCGTCGGCGCCCCGATGACGAACGACGCCGTGGCGGTCTGTGAGTCGACCTGGACGCCCCCTCCCCACTTGTCGTTCGCCGGGTTGGACGTCCCGGCCTCCTTCGTCGTTCCGTCGCTGCTCGCCTTATACCGCCACCCCGCGGCCTTCAAGGCGCGGGTGAGCTTCCACACGGCGTGAAACTTCTCGTTCGAGGCGAACAGTGCGAGGTTCTCTACCTGGGCGTTGGGCATCTTGTCCTCACGCGTTTGTTGCCACGGTCTGTCCGTCCCAGGGGCCCACGACGAGGGGGGCGGACCCGGTCCCGGCCTGGATCCACGCGGCCGTCGCGTACGTCTGGTTCGTAACGCCGCCCTCCGTCACGAACATCCAGCGCAGGGATCCTTTCCTCATCTTCTGCCCGAGCTGGGCCGACACGACCCACAGGGGCTCCCTGATGAAGTTCGTCTGGAAGGAGTTGGCGATCCGGCACGGGCTCGCCACGTTCTGGAGGGCGACCGAGGTGGTGTTCAAGGACGCCGTCACGGCCCCCTGGAAAGTCTGGAAGGCGTCCCCCGTCGCGAACCCCCTCCGCCTCCATCCCCTGATCGGCGTATAGCTTCCGACGGCAAAGTACGTGTCCGCGCGGAACCAGTCGGCTGTGGTCGCGGTTGTATCTGCGGTCGTCCTCGACGAGTTGTAGTTGGCCGCCGCCGTGCCGGGGTGGATGACGTACGGATCGACGTCGCCGTCCTCCGAGTTGTCGCACCTCTGCAGCATTGCCCCGATGTACGTCCCTGGGGACGTGACCGGGGATCCGTGCATCAGGATGAACGATCCGTCGGCGCCCTCCGTGGAATTCTCGATGCACGTGGCGGCGATGGCGTGGACAAAGCCATAGTTCGCGGTGTAGTTGTTGTTGTATAGGTTGCTGGCGCCCGTGCCGACGGCCCCGGAGTTCGCGGTCCCCCACACGACGAAGGATCCCGGCGTCGGGAACGTGGCGGCCGGCCCTCCCGGTGCGATCGCGTTCGTCACTCCGCCGGCCGTGGCCAGGACCGAGAAGCGGCTCGCGCTCTCCCCGGCCTGGTCCACGCACTGATACCAGCAGTGGGCTGCGGCCTGGGTGCTCTTCCACCAGACCATCTCCCGGACGTATTCGACCGGCGGGCCTGCCGTGGACGTGACCGTGGCCCCCGACCCGACCGGGGCGGCGACGGCCGAAACGGTGTCCGTGCCGGCGCTAGTCCACCCGCGCGGACCGCCTCCAGTCCCGTTCAGCCTCGGCTCGACCACGAGGTACCCGAGGCCTCCGGACGCGTCGGTCAGGACCCCGATGATCGTGCCGGTCGCCCCGGAGGTCGTTTGAGTGACCTTCTCGCCACGGAGGAACGTGCCGGTCGTCACGTTCGTCCCGATTGGGATCTTCATGATCGACGGACCCTGGAGGCATATCCATGGGCCTGTGCCGTTCGTCCCGGTGATCCCGTTTGGCTCTGTCTGAGCGGTGGGGCTAACCTGCGTCCAGTGGAGGCTTCCGTTGTTGGTCTCGCCGGACGACGTTGCGGCGGAGTTCTCGATCTCGACAGATGTGGAAGTGATCACGCGCGTAATGACGAAATGACCGTTGTTCGCACCGATGGCACCGTTGGCGATCGTGAGCCTGTCCCCCACCGATCCGCGTGACATTGGGGCCGTGGTCGGGACGACGAACGGCGTGCCTGAGCTGACTGCGAAGATCGCCCTCCCGACTGTTGCTGCCCCGGTGCCGGCAGTGGATATGGTCCCGTTCGAACCTCCCTGCTTCTCGGCCCACGTGACGCTCGTGGTCTCCGTCGTGGCCGTGGAGTTGAAGATCTTGATCGACGTGCCGCTCGTGAACGTGGTTATGCGGAACGTCCCGTTGTTGACGGCGTTCACCGCCCCGGACACGGTGAGCATGCGCCCCACGGACAGGGCCGTGAACGCCGTGCCTGTGAAGGTGAGGGTGACGGTCCCGTCCGTGGCCGCCGTGAAGACGACCGATCCCGTGGCGCTCTGGACGGTGGACGTCAGGTTCACCCCGCCGCCGATCCCCCACTTCTCGTTGATGAAGCTCCCCGTCGTGTCCTTCGTCCCGGCGGCCGTGGCATCCCCGGACGCCTTGTACTTCCAGCCGGCCGCGAGGAGGGCGCGCGTGAGCTTCCATATCCCGAAAAAGCCGTCGGAAACGGTAGGCGCTGACTGGTTCGGGACGATGACGTGCGACATTCTCCATCCTTGCGCATAGGGAGTTCAGACTCTACGCCCGTCACGAATACGTTATGATAATGCGGACGTTTACCGCTATCGCGACGTCCGACGCCCCTCCCCCCGACAGCGACAGCTGGGCCTCATACTCGTGGACTGCGTCGTCCCTTATGTTCCCGCTCGAGCTCCCGACCGTCAGGTCCGCGCTCGTGAAGTTGACGGTGGTCGTCGAGGTCGTCGAGGTCGACGTGCCCGTGACCGCCACCGAGGACGTCACATCCTGAAGGACAAAGGAGGAGGTGGCGCCGGCGTTCGTGGACTCAAAGTCCACGGACAGCTTGACGTGCCTCGACAGGCCGCTGATCGTCGCCGGATACGGTCCCATGTCGATGCTCCGGCCTCCAAGCCGGAACGGGGTCGAGCTGTTTGTGGTCGCAACGTACGCAAGAAGGCTGATCTCGGTCGGATTGGCCGGCCCTGCGGGCCCGGTCGGGCCAGTGACGCCCGTGGCGCCCGGAGGCCCTCCGAACGGCCCTGTAGCCCCCGTGATCCCCTGCGGCCCCACCACGCCCGTCGGCCCGATCGGGCCGGTCGCGCCCGTGACCCCCTGCGGCCCCGTGGCCCCCTGGGGACCTGTGGGGCCTGTCACACCCTGGTATGTGTCGAACAGCCCGAGGCCGTTCTTGTACATCGTCTCGAGGTACGCCGCGGATCTGACCACGCTCTCCACGCGGACGTCGTCGACGTACCCGTCCATGAACTGCGTCGAGTTGAACAGGCCTCCGGCCTCGTACGGCCCGTGAGTCCCGAAGTCGATCGATCCGGCGAACGCGTTCGTAGACGCGAGGTTCCCGTTCAGGTAGAAAAGGCCGTTCGTCCCGTCGTACGTGAAGGTGAGGAGGACCCAGCTGTGCAGGGGGATCTTGAAGTTCCCGCCGATCGTCGGCTGGTGCGCGGTTCCGCCAGTCGTGAACAGCGGCACCCATTGTCCGATTCCGGAAGTGTCGAGCGAGAAGTAGAACGCGGCGAACGGAGGGGTCCACGTCGCGTCGTTCCGGTACCTCTTGTGGAAGAAGATCCCGTTCGAGGCGTACGACCTCAGATAGACCCAC
>Ga0315284_10015338_pt1 | contig 10900 bp, 6 predicted proteins | sample YL17G09_16_MG_FD_203696 | JGI IMG/M metagenome (GOLD analysis project Ga0315284, IMG submission 203696) | Sediment microbial communities from Yellowstone Lake, YNP, Wyoming, USA - YL17G09_16 | ecosystem: Environmental > Aquatic > Freshwater > Lake > Sediment | place: USA: Wyoming | collected...
GCGCTTCCCCAACTCCATTGCGGCACAGATTTGAGCCACCTTGGCCTGCCCCAAGCCGAACATGCGAGACATTTCTTCAGGATCGGCGGTGGCCACGCCCTTCAGGCTGCCGAAATCCGCCAGCAGCTTCTCGGCCAGCCGAATCGCCGAAGCCTTGGCCGTGCCGGTCCTGAGTATGATCGCCAGCAGATCGGCGGTCGAAAGGCTTTGCGGGCCGAACCGCAGCAACCTCTCCCGTGGGCGTTCCTGCTCCGGCAGGTCTTTGATAGTGGCGGCATCCTTTTCCATGGCCGAATCCCCCCAATCCTGAAACCGCAGATGAACACAGATAACGGTTAGGCGAAGCATGAATTAGGACAAAGGGATCTAGATTCCTGCGTGGGGACATATTTGTTTCGCAGCCATACGGATAGGTGTGCCAATTGACACTAGAAAATATATGTGCTAGAATACGAGTGCTCCCTAATATGGGGTAACAGAACAAGGAGGCAAAGGTGAAAAGCTGGCGAATACATATTTCCGTGTTCTACCTCGTGTGCATGATCTCCCTTACCACGCTCCTCGGTTCAGCAGTGCATGCCGGATCCCTCTTTCCCTGGGAAAATGAAAAATCCATTAGGGCTTTGCTCATGCAGCAACCGAAAGAAGGCCAGAGCGTGGCTTGCGAAGCCATTGTTGCCAGAATTGCGGCACGCAACAATCCGCCTTATTTCGTATTGAGAGACACCTTTCGGCCCGCGGGCGACGCCGATAGTAAGTTGGTGATTTTGGGTAGAGTCCCACTAAGCCTACGATCCGGCCAGAGCGTTTTCGTTTCAGGAACACTCGGCAGACTCCCCAACAATGAGCCATGTATTTATGACGCGACAGTGGAAGGCTTTTTCGACGAGCAGGGGCGGCCACTCTACTGGTTCGCGTTCCATGAGTTAGTGACTGATGCCAACAGGCAAGCGCTACCTCTTCCAACCGGCCCCATTCCACCCTCGGACCCAAGTCTTTTCGACGACGGAATGGGCATTCCTGGTGAGGTTTCGGCGTATGCGACTCAAGGAATTTCGAGGTATGAGACGATAGCTTCGCTCATTGCGTCGGCTCCAGCGGTTCTTTCATTAGTCGAGTTGTCGGCAAAACCCATAGTAAACATAAATTCGGGGGAAGGCTATATAGAAGTCGGGGATGACAATTCAGACTCAACCATCAAGGTCTATACGAAAATCGCGGTTAAGCCCAGAGACAGGCTGATCAGGCTCACGGGAATTGTCCATAGCGAAGGAGGTCAACCGGTCCTCTACTCAGGAAACGGCGACCCGAGATTCTTCGATAGCCAAGGCCTGGATGCTGGATCGAGCATTCTTGTAGCAAGTCCAGGCGGTGTAGCTTACGCAGCCAGTCTGAGAGACACAACCCCCAGCGAAGCGCGGTCTGCTGTACTAAGGTCCAGTGGCGTCAGTACCATGAGCGTGCACAGCCCCACAACCCCGGACGGCAGTTGGATCTACCTTACTGGGCAAGTTGTCACGGCGGTAGGGAATTACTATTCCTACGATATGGCCGGGCACGGCTGGATACCCATCTATTACATCCAAGGTTTAGATCGCACCCCAGGAATCCGGGTTGTGGACATGGCGGCGTATACGCCCAGCATCTCGCCCGGCAGCATAGTGGACGTCATGGCCAAGATAGATGCCAAAGATGGCGAACGACTCCTTGGCATTGTTGACCCGTGGGACGATAATTCAGTTGAGTGCAATGTGTTGGACAGCAGCCAAATGCTCTTACCGTGTCCCGTGAGCATGGTCAACAAAGCCCTTGGGGGAGCCGGCATGGGAAACAATCCTGGAATCGTCGGTGACCCATACGGACTGTATAACATCGGCAGTTATGTGAAAATATGGGGGAAGGCGCTTGAAACAGGTAGCTATCAGTTCGAATGGGACAGCTACTACAGCACCCCATACATGCGCATAGACGACGGTTCCGCTGTGCCCTCAGGAAACTCCGCCTATGGCGGGCCTTACGGGGATCAGGGGGTCATAGTGTTTGGAACCAACACCTACGATGGTTATACCCCGGTCAACGTAGGGGATTACATCGCGGTCACGGGCATCAGTTCCATCTGGAAGCCCGACGGTTCCACCAATACATATCGAGCTATCTGGACGGCAAACAGCGTGCAGGACTTGACCGCATCGGGTAGTGGATCTCCTCCAGACGATACGGGCACGATCTCGGGTACAGTGACGCTTTACGATATGACGACCTCGTCCGCCCAAGTGACGCTTTGCTCTACGTGCGGGAGAATGGAGACGCTGACGGTCACCGATGGAAATAACGACCACATAGGGACTGCGTCGTATAGCTGGACCGGCGTTCCCATATATGACTCGAACTGGAACACGGTCTACTACATGATCTCAGCGAAGGCCGACGGGTACAAGATCAGGACATACACGGGTGTGACCCCGTGGATCGAGACCGCGACCCCCAAGAATCTCTATCTCGTTCCGGCCAGGAAGATATACCTGAACACCCAAGAAAACAGAACCTACATAGGCCCATGTTCTCCTATCTCGCTCAACATCGGCGCTACGGTGTTAGATGACAATCATGTTGGCATCGCCTATCCGAATCCTGGCGGCATCGTGAGGTTCGCGACTACCGCCGGCTCTTTCAATCCGACGACACTTCAACAGACCATCACGGCTCATACGAACGCGAATGGAGCGGCCACGGTCACACTGTATGGCCTGCGCTGGGCCGGCTATGCTACCGTGACGGCAACTGATGACGCGACAACACCTGAGAATACGGACCCGGCCACGACGGACGATACCTACCATTGCGACTGGGAGACACTACCGAGCACCATCTCCATTTATGCGCCGACGGTCTACGTCAACGCAAGCGCCAATCCAACCGTTATCGCCCGATGCGGTTCCAGCTACTCCACGGTTACGGCTCACGTCACGATTTGCGGCGATTTTGCTCCGACGGGATCCACGGTCAACTTCACCATTGAAGAGGATGATCCTTGTGTCTTTGTAAGCACTGGGACCAAATCCGCCACCGCAAATACTGACGCAAATGGTGACGCGAGTGTTCAGGTGAGGGCTGATGACGCTCATCATTATGGCACGGCATACATTACGGCGTCCGCCGACGTCTACGCCGGTTCGGGAACCGATTATACATCCGTGACAGTGTCTCAGTATACTACCGAAATTCAGGCATCAGCCGATCCCGCGGAGATCACCGGGCCCGACACATCGGCGATTACATTCACGGCCACCGACCCGCTGAATCAGAATCAACCCGCGGTAGGCGTCTGGCTCCACATCGCGACGAGCGCCGGAACCTTTGTGGGCAAGACCAACCCGTTCGACCAGCAAACGGACGGCAACGGAATAGTCACAGTGACCCTGAGTCTGAATACGGCGCGGTCCGCAGCGATTACAGCGACCTATACTGACACATGTTTAGGCGCGACAACTGTAGGTACACAAGTTCTCTATCGTCAGACACAGTGGAACGATATAACCATCGGAGTAAACTACTCGTCGCTTCTCGTAGCTGACCTCATTCCTGGTGACGGGCAGGAGGTCGCGGTCATCGGGAGCGACGGTATGATACACGTCTGGAACTCTGATGGAAGCGAGGCCTGGACATCGGATGCAATTGACGGAGAAGGCAACAACACCCTAAGCGCGGCGGACATTGATAACCGAGGAAGCTTGGAGATGACCGCGCCCGGAGGGTCGCCATACGTGCATGCGTTCGGTTATGACCTTTCTGACATGACATTTAAGCCATTGGCTGGATGGCCCACACCAGCGCCTTATGCGTTTACTGCTGTTGCCGCGGCTCTTGGTGACAGCAATCTGGATGGGACAACCAAGGTAGTTGCGGGGGACCTGAGCTGTGTGGTTAGCTGCTGGAACGCCATTGGGAGCACGAACTATGACAACGACCCGGACTATGATCCAGACGGCAGTCCGAGGTCCGTCCTGTGGCGGCAAGTGACGTACAGTAAGGATGTCAGCATAGAGTACAGCAGCGTAGCGTTAGGCGACGTTAACCCGTCGGCGGACACTCTACACATACCAGATGCCATAGTTGGCACGAAAGACGCTCCAGAGTGGCAGGTCTGGGCCTTCGCCGGGGACAGTTATCACAACTACTTTAATGACGCCCCGCCGTACAGCCTAGCACCGGGCTGGGGCACGGCAAGCTCCTCAACGGCAATCTGCACGTCCCCAGCCATCGGCGACATAGATGGTGACGCACATAATGACGTGGTTGTCGCAGATGACGGAGGAGCCCTATGGATATGGTCGGGCCGGCCCGTTTCCCCTTCCTGGACTTCTCAGACTGTGGGCACGGCCGCGATCTGGTCGTCACCGGTCATCGCAAACCTTGACGGGCAAGCATGTGTGATATTCGGATGCGATGACGGGAGGGTCTATGCCGTGCACTCTGATTTCTCCCCCGCCGCGGGATGGTCGGGGGGTATACTGCTAAATGCAGCTTCGCCGACGAAACCGATAAAGGCGTCGCCCATAGTCGGGGACGTGATGGGCACTGGACAGCCTCAAGTAGTGGTAGCGAGCACGGACGGAAATGTGTACGCGTTGTGGAAAGACGGGGCCAATCATTCGGGCGGGCCGATTGCGGAGATATGGACCTGCGTTCAATCGGATTGGGGGCAAATCCTGGCGACCCCCGCTATCTGTACACTCAGCAACGCTCAACCTAGTATGCTGAGCCTTGTTGTAGGCAGCACGGACGGCATCTATAAGATGGACCTTTACAGCGCCACGTTCCAGCCGGGGACGACAAGATGGCCCTGGCCAACGTTCCATCATGACAACGCCAGAACTGGCTGCAATAACACGACCACACCCAGTCTGGTGTCAGCATCGGTGATTGGAAGGGCGGTAACCAGCGGCGGCGTTGGCGTGCCAGGTGTGAGTATCAACATAGCGTACTCCGCTGGAGGAACCGGAACTCCTGGGGTAGCTAACAGACCCGGCCAGGCAAGAGTTGATCCCGTGTACACCGCCGGGAACAGTACCGCGAATGATGAGATCAATGAAGGCGGTTTCGTGATTAATCAATTGCCGGTGGGCTTGGAAGTACAGTACAGACTGACATTCCACAGGAGCGGCTATCCTGATAAGTACCGCTATATATCCGCCATGACCGCTGGGCTGAAGACCGCCACGGATGTGGTTTACTAGATGCCGCTGCGGCATTCTGAAAGGAGCATGAAGATGGTCCATAGATTTGGTTTAGTGATCGCCATCTTGTTAGCGGGCAAGTGCTGCTGGGCCGGATATGGCTACAACGGGCGATTCGTCACTTGGGGGGCACTGTCGAACAATATGGGGGGCAAGTTCACCGTGGAAACGTTCCCTTCGTCAACGGACGGATACGACAACCAGTATTGGGACGTGCCCCTGGACACGCAGTCGCATCCCAAGCCTTTCTACGTAGCCACGTACAAAACTAACGGCGTGGATGGTTGGAACGCGGCAGACGGTTTCTATGCAGTTGATAGCAGGTCAAAACTGTCCGCGTGGCAGACTGTGATCGAGGACATCTACCTATGGGCAGCGCCAAGTACTCCGGCGGAAGGCATTCTGCTCTGGTTTGCCGCAGATGCCCCATTCCAGGGGGGAACCTTTACCCTACGGCTGGTTTCGGTTCCAAATGGGATAGCGTACACGGGACCAACCGTGTGGGGGTTATCGGATCAGTACTACATCGGGCCATTTCCTTACTACAGCACCACCGACGGCAGGACCGGTTACCATTTCCAAGCGGAGTTCACGGCCGTGCCCGAACCTTCCTCCATTCTTGCCCTTATGGGCGGAATTGCCGGACTCGGAGGATTTGCGCTGAGGCGAAGAAGGCAATGAAATGAGATACAGCATACTCTTAACGGTCATGCCGCTGGCATTCACGTCCGCACGTCCCCCTCAATACTAACTCCAATACCCTGTGTTGATTAATAGCGATCAATGCCCCCTGTCTTTCCATGGGGGACATTTTCCCTCTACGTGTACAAATGGGACGAAACGTTGACTGGGATTCCGTGAAGGTGGTATATTGTCACTGAACGAGATTGCGCACCCGTAGCCCAATGGATAGAGCATCTGCCTTCGGAGCAGAGGGTTGGGGGTTCGAATCCCTCCGGGTGCGCCACGCCTTCGGCGATTGCGGAGCGCGGATACCATCATCTATCAACTATGCGAGTCATTGATTTCCACGTTCATGCTTTCCCGGACCAGTTGGCCCCCAAGGCCATAGCCCAGCTCTGCGACACATTCAACGTCAAGCTGCACTACGACGGTACAATCGGCGGACTGAGGGAGCGGATGGCGGCGACCGGTGTGTCGGCGTCGGTGGTAGTGCCTGTAGCCACAAAACCGGAACAGGTGCGTTCCATCAACGATTGGGCGGCATGCGCCAACTCCGAAGACGTCATCTGTTTTGGCGCGGTGCATCCCGACTATGAGCGAATTGAAAAGGAAATTGACCGGATCATCACCCTTGGCCTCAAAGGAATCAAGATCCAGCCCGATTGGCAAGGCTGTGCGGTGGACGACCCGAAAATGATGCGAACTTTTGGTGCGGCGGAGGGACGATTGGTCGTTATCGTTCACGCCGGGCAGGAGATCGAGCCTTTCCCCAAGGTTTTATCCACCCCTGCCGCGATACGCAAGGTTCACGATACGTTTCCATACCTGACGCTCATTGCGGCGCACATGGGCGGATTCCGAATGTGGGACGAAGTCCGCGAGCACCTGCTCGGCACCGAGGTCTACTTCGACGTCTCCTACTGCCCGCCGGAGGACCTTGCCGACGACGACTTCCGCGATATGATCCTCACGCACGGAGTGGACAGGATACTCTTCGCAACCGATGGCCCGTTCGGTGACGCCGAAAATGACCTTGCGCGGCTGCAGGGTCTCGGCCTGCCGGAAGACGCACTCGCCGCTATCCTATACCACAACGCGGACGCGCTACTAGGTTTCTCCTAAGTGGCCTCCGGCTGGCCGTTCAGCTGAGCTCACGACGAAGCCTTGCGGCCAGGCAAGGAGTTGATGGTTTATGGTTTATGGTTGATGGGTGAGAGTGTCCCTCTCTTAGCTTTCAACTTTCAACTTTCAACTCTCAACTAATCTGCCAGATTGCTAATTCAGGTGGAGGCTACTTAGCGCCCGCGTTTGCGTGCACAGGATTTTTTCCTGAGTCGTTTTCGGTTGGGATCATTACTTCCCGACGGGCTTAAAAGAGTCCTGGTGGACTTTCTTGCTGGACCACCACGCTTTGTATGTCGTGTCCTTGATCAACGGCAGGTTCGCGCCGAAGTACTCGTTCAACACCACCCGGAAGGTGTTCGCGGGGGTGATCGTCTCATACAGCGACTTGCGGTGGCCGGGCAGATAGTAGGCGTTGAGTATCGGTGCCCTGATCTGCTGTATAGTGTATCGCCGACCGGGTACGAGCTCTACCACATTTCGAGAACCGAGGTAAGCCTCCCCCTTTAATGGATTCGCACGACCGATTGTCGGGATTTCGCCACCGGGGCCGTGATCCCCCTGAATAATGATCACCGGTGGAACCTCCGATCGTTGCAGGATTTCGTCTATGACTTGCTCGGTCCTCTTCGTCGCATACTCGAGCTGGCCCAGATATCCGGCACGGTACGCTTCGGCGCCGGGCAGTGTCTTGGAGGTCCGCTCTTGCTTCGGGAACCCACCGCGGGCGTCAAAGATGAACGGATGATGCGGAATGGTTATGTGGGCGAAAGTGAAAGTCGGCTCTTTCACGCGAGGGACATCCCGCAGGTGTTCGAATGTGTACAGAATATGACTTCTCCGCTGCGAGGATAGAACCCTGTTGATCACCCGCAGCATGGAACTTTCCGCAAGCGCGTAGTCGAACTCGTTCCAGTTGATCCCAGCCCTGCACATGAACATGTCCGCGTTTGGGTTGGTCTCCGTGCCCTCGTAAGTTGATGGGAAGAACACGAATTTGTAACCGATCCTCTTAAGCAGAACGGACGTGCGGTTGTAGCGGATCATCGTGCCAATAAGCCGGCGATCGGCGCATTCCGTTTCAATGTCCCGCATCAGCGTCTGCACATGGTCGAGATTGAGAGAGCTGGCTATAGACCAATACGTGCTCATGTAGTTGCACCTACTGCACGGCGCAACATAGAAACCTCTGCGTTCTAGGCGGCCTACAAACTCCGAGTTGTCGTAGCCGAAGCAGTTTCTGAGAATGTCTTCCCTAGCGTACTCGTCGAGAATGATGTAGTAAATGTCCGGCAGGGGCTCTTTCGGCTCAGGCAATGAAGCCAGCGTCTTCGCGGTCCACTGATCAACATGCCGAAGCCATTTGGCCTCCGACGAGACATGCCCGCGGCCCAGCGCAGCGTGCCAGACAATACTTGCGAGCGGCATTGCGACGAGAACTACCCCTGCAACATTGAGAAATGATGTCAGGTTAGGCAACATTGACCTAGTACGGATGATGCCGCAGACGACTAATGCGATGAGGAGACACCAGACGACCACGAAGACGCGTTCCTGACAGATGACGTATCTCAGCCGCAATTCGAACACGTAGTCCACGTACACGCGTCCGTATATGAAGAACAAAAGCAGTGATAACGAGACGATCGCTCCTGCTTTCTGGCTGCTCCTAAGCAAACGCCCTAGCAAAGCGTATGTGCCTATCGCCACAACGAGCGTGATCCCCGCGGCCCGGGCAACGTCACGAACACACGCTTCGTCTTGGTTCTCGCTGAACAACAGGAGAACCGGATATAGCGCGAAGAGAAACGGATGGAAGATGATTAGGCGTTTGCGGTTCATTCCTATCTCCTTTCCATCAGATACAGCGTCCTTTCAGACTCATTGATCCGCTGCGAATTCCTAATTGTGAACGCCTCGGCGAACTCCTGCTCAAAGCTCTTCTGAGTGTAGTTCGGGAACACGTCTTCCCTGGTCGCGAGCAGCTTCTTCACCTTCGGATCGCTCTTCGGCACAAACTCGATAACCAGCCAGTCGCACATCCCCTTAAAATAGTCCGCGATCCTGCCGAGCGGCACGTTGTTCGAGATGGCGAGATGGTGAACCAGCGCCAGCGCCATGACCAAATCGGCGGCGCCGCGATTTGTAATCGCCACGCGCTCTTCGTTCGCCCAGCCGATGTTCGGACTGGGATTCGTCAGATCGAGCAACAGCGGGAGAACGTTCCGCTCCCCATTTTTGGTTGTCTCCAGATAGTTCAACTCGACGCAGGCCGGATCAATGTCGAACGAAATGACCGTCGCGTTTTTCTGGCCCGCCAAACGGCTGTACATGCCGGTATTGGCGCCGAAGTCCCAAACCGTCTTTGGCGCCGCCGTGTCCAGGTACTGGCCAACTATCCGCTGCTTATATTCCAAACCCGCGGGCGTGTAGCTGTCGTCTTTCAGATAGTCCACCCATTCCGTTCCCCGCGGCTTCCACTTCAGCCTGCTGACGGCGGATTCCAGGCTGTCAATCAGGCCCAACATCGCCTGCCGGCTGACCTTTGGCGCAAGCTTCTGCTTCTCCACGATAGTGTCGGCGTATCGCGCTTGGCTCTTGGCGTGCAGGTGAATGTGGAGCAGCATGCCAAACGAGAAGTGCGTGCGGTACGGCAGGATGGAGCTGGCCAGATCCAACGGCACACCGTCTATGTATACCCGGAAAAGTTGGTTGAAACGAACATCCTTCAGGCTCATCAAAGCAAGCGGGGCCAAGAAGTGCTGGCAAAACTGCCTGTACGCCACCCACGGCTGGCCTTCGCGATATTCTTCGAACGAAAGCGTGTCAATCAGCACCGGCCTGCCGTCGGCGAACTGGATATTGTAGGCGCTGCAGTCCTTGAGGGTCATTCCATGGGCGAGAGCACGCTTCTGAATATCGATAGTGGTCAGCGCCGCGTCCTTGAGCTGGCTGAAGCACCATTCATAAGGGTAGGAGATGAACGGTATCAGGCGCGGCTTGAGTATCTTGTAAGCTCCGGCGGCGGAAGGATCGTCCAGCTCAACCTCTTCGTGCGACACGAGCAGACCGGCGTCCGACAAATCTTTGTATAGGCCAGAGGCCAAGAGCAGGTCGTACTGGCTTTGGTAGGATTTGTTGATCCGGCGGTAGAGCGAGTCACCAAATCGAAACAGCGACCCGCTGGGGTCACGAAAAGAGCTTGCTACACATTCACTCGTCATCTTCCAGCCTTTTCGGTTTTGCGACCATGCGCAGGACGCCCTCTTTGATGTTCTTCCAGAAGCTCTTTATCACGAAGATGCTCGCGAGCACCGCCGCTGCGATAATCTGGATCAGATAGCTGCCCGTCCCAGGATCAATATACGCGTGCGCTGCGCCTGTGGAGGCAAAAAATAGGCAGGCTGTGACAAAAAAAGGGACCGGTACTGGAATGAACTTCATTGTCCTAATACCTCTTCAATGGGATTTGGCGGGGTATGCCCCTCAATCGTTCATCAGTGGTGGGTAACCTGCCTTGCCGCATCGCGCGACACGCCTCATTCCGTGCGCAGGTAAGAACTCCAACACTCACACCGAAATCCTTCACTCCGCCCAGCCAGATATACTCCCAGCGATCTTCAACATTTACATCATACCACATTTTCGTGGAATTTGCTTGTCCTGTAGTAAAAGTTCAGACTCGATAAGTACAACCTAGGCATCCTTCGACAGGCTCAGGTTGTGCTCATCAAGCCTGAACTCTTACATATCTATTGACGAGAACACATTCAATCGGTTATCCTATATACTGTTAGATTTACTGATCCGCAAATGTGGGAGGGGCCAATATGCGCTCCAAGCTCTTGACATAATAC
>Ga0315284_10015339_pt1 | contig 10900 bp, 5 predicted proteins | sample YL17G09_16_MG_FD_203696 | JGI IMG/M metagenome (GOLD analysis project Ga0315284, IMG submission 203696) | Sediment microbial communities from Yellowstone Lake, YNP, Wyoming, USA - YL17G09_16 | ecosystem: Environmental > Aquatic > Freshwater > Lake > Sediment | place: USA: Wyoming | collected...
CCCAGGTCGCCGGGCAGACCGGCGTGTTGCCAGCTGGGATCTTGTAGTCAACGGTGACCTTCAGATCCGCCTGGTTGACCGCGAGGGTCCCGGTGTGCATCTGCCACACCGTGTACTCCCACAGCCGCAGGACGTCGTTCCAGAGGCCCTTCTGCTCGCGACCGACGGCATTCTCGAACCCCGTCTTGTCGCCCGAGTTGAAGTAGGCCATCACCGATTCCGGAATCGGCTTCTTGAAGTCGGCGTAGAGGACGCGGCTGGTCTGATCTATGACCTTCCCCATCTTCCTCGCCTTGAACGGGGCATCCATCGCGCGGAACTCGCCGAGGTCGCGGGCATTCTCGATGGTCGTCCACTGCGCCACGTCGCCCTTGATGTTGAGGATGGGGGCCACCTTTGAAGCGAGAAGGTTGCCCTCATCGAGCGCGAACCTCTCGACGATCTTCGTCAGGAAGTCCGGCCTCAACGAATCGGGAAGATTAAAACCCATGTGCTGTTCCCTCCCTCTTTCGCTGCCTTACGGCAGGTTGACGACCGTCGCGCCCAGGATTTCCCGCGCGCCGAGGTCTACCTTCGCCGCCGCGTCGTATCCGGTCAGCGCAGCCTTGATGATCAACGCATTGCCAACGAGCATGTCGGCCATGCAATCCTCGGACGTGGCATCCACCTGGGTCATGCAGATGCCGACGGCCGTCTGCGTGCCGTCACCCAGCGTGTCGTTGTACTTTCCGAATTTGCCCGATGCCGTGATCATGCCGAGAACCGTGCCGATCGCCACCGCGCCCTGGCCGCTGGCAATCGTGACACCGCACTGACGCTCGGCCCCGTTGATCGCGTACAGGATGCGAACATCCGTCAGCGTCGCCTCGGTCTTCAGCCCCGGAAGGGCATTCGCCATGTTCCTCTCCTTTCCTTCACTTCACAGGCCGGCGCTCGACGATGGCCGCCACTTCGCTGGCCCGCTTGTCGAGTTCCGCCTCCGCCGCCGCACCCGGCCGTCCCTTGTCCGATGCGAATTTGTCGCCGGAAAGGTTCACGCCAGGCGCATTCTCGATGATGGACAGAACGATGTCTGCCATGCGCTCTTTCTTGCCCGCCTCAAGCTCCACGGTGCCAGAGGCATCCATCAGGATGGCCTCCAGTTTCACCGCATCGGCCTGGGCGATCTTGCCCTTCTGCGCTATCGCCGCGACCTGGGCCTTGACCTTCTCGGTCCGAAGGACCCTATTCTCGGCCTCGAGCAGAAGAACTCGAGGGTCAAACAGTGCGCTCATCTGCGCCTCTTTCTCCTTCTTCTTTTCCTCGTCGCTCGCCGGTGTGCATCCGGCCTGCACAGAACCCTCCGATGCCAGAGGGATTCCTCCCTGCGGGATTTTCCGCAGGAGATCCTGTATCTTGGCCGCCCGCTTGGACGGGTCCATTTCCTTCATCGCGTCTTCCATCGCCTTCTTCCACTCGGCCAGTTGCGCCGCGCTCATGGCGTTGTCGACGGTGGATTCAAAGTTCGATCCCGGCGTAGCTTCTCTGCATGCGGCCATGTTCACGCCTCCTTTGCCCGCCTCCATGCGGTAGTCCATCCGCGACTGCAGTTCCTTGAGCCTCCGTTCGAGCCGAATCCTGTCCGCGGGCGACAGGTCGGGCTTCGCCAGTTCCTTCTCGATGCGGGCGATCTCGGGATCAGCGGTCCCGTAGGCGTTGCGAACTTCATGATCTGCTACTCGAGCCGCATAAGGAAGACCATCCGCATCATACGCCACATACGCATCGATGCCTCTTGCATGCATGGACCTGACTTCTGCTCTTGCTTCGTTGTATGCCTTTTCCTGTTGTGCTGGGGTGGGCTCTGCCAATTCCACCCCGTTCGCCTCGAATGTCGGTCCGAGTGAATACTGCTTCGACAACCGCTGGATTTCGTTCCACGCATCCATGCGCTTCTCCATCGGCTGGGACAGGTCCTTGTTGATCCGAGTCAGATCCCGCATCTTCTCGAACAGACCGGCAGGCAGGCCGACGCGACCGAAGTAGTGCTCCTCGGGGCTGGTGGACTCCATTTTAGTATCTGGATGTGTGTATGTCGGCAACCCGAACTTGGCGCGGAATCTCCGCAATTCATCCCATGCGTCCATCCGCATCTCTATGGGCAATTTCGGATTTTCAGCACGCTCCCGCATCTCGTCCATCTTCATCATGTCTGCCGGGGTTAATCGTTCTGCATTCACGCCAGCCTCCAGGCCAGCGTGTCCTGACTTCATGTATTTCGCCACGATGCCATTGACGATCTCGCCCACTTCTTCCTGGGTAAGATCTCGTCCGAGACGCTTCGCCTCCTCCTCCAAACGTTGTTTTACGATGGCATTGAGTTGACTGCGATCCTCAATTGCGTTGTTCACCGCCTTCTCTGCATTATCGACCGTGCTCCCCAGCGCAGCGATAGCCCCTTGCAGAGCCGCCAGCGCCTTCGCCTTTCCGGGGTCGTCGTAGTACTGGCCGGCCGACAGCATGTCCAGAGCCTTCTTCAGCATCGCCACGACGGACTCGCCACCCTCCGGTGTGCCGTAATCGGGGGCGGCGTAGTCCTGCCCGTACCCCGGTCCAGCATAGTATCCGTAGTCGGCCAGGACGGTCCGCGCCTTATCCATGCGGGCCTCTGCGGTGAGCGTGGTATCCTCGGTCAGTTTGACCATCTCGTCCGAGATCGCCCCCGCATCAAACGCCTTCGCGGGCTTACCCGACTGCACGAACGCCGCGATGCACTTGACGACATCATTCTCTGCGCCCATCTTGGCCTCTCCTTCTACGGGCCCCGCCTCGAAATTCAGAGGCTTGATGGGGTCCATGCCAACCAGATATGGGTCGTTCGTCAATGCCGCACCGCAGAGGACATTGTACGTCTTCCCATCCACAGGATTCTCCCACCCAAACTTGAGGGATGGGGAGATGAACTTGAGCGACCCGGTCTTGACCTGGGACCGCGCCTCGGGATCGGTGATCTGCATCTTCGAGAAGATAGCCTGTCGGCCCTCCGAATCCACGCCACGTCGCAGATTCGTGATCCACCCTGGCGTATTCATCGGGTCGGGCTTATGGTGGAAGTCCAGTGGCACTGTCTTGCCCTTGACACCAGCATCGAAGTTCGTCTTGATCTCGTCCAGGAGGCCATTCGTCACCATGAGAGTGGGGCGGCCGTTGATCAATGTCGGAGCATCCGGGTGACGCCACTTGCCGACGCACAGGAGCTCGACTTCTGCGGTGCCTGCCTCCTCTTCGAGGTTCACAGACCAGACTAGAGGCATCGTGAATCGCATGTTCGCTGCGGTGTCGATGGTCATCCCTGGCTCTGCCACTGTCGTCTCTCTCATCTCTTGGCCCTCCGCTTCCCGGATTATATCACACACCCCTATTTTCGCAGGACCTGGACGAGGCGGTCGATGCCGATCAGACTGCAGACCGCCAGCATGCCATACCACATCCTGGCGAGCACACGGCCCTGAGAATGCAGGCGCAAGCCCGCATCCTCGAGTGTCCGGATGCGGTTGCCATGCTCAAGGCACCTTCCCTTTGTGTCTTCCATGTCGCCGTTGATGGATTCCAGGCGAGCGCGGACATACCCTCTGAACTCGGCGTCGTCTACCTCCCACCTCGCGGGTGGATGCGTGGGGTTGTGTTCAGGCATCAGTCTGCTCCCCCTTCTTCCCTGGGCTTCCCTGCTGCAGCACCGCGTGCAGACTCGGGTCGCCAATCCTCGATGATGGTTTCGATGCCAGGCTTTTGCCAGTACATGGCGATGTGATCTGCCTTCGCCTTGGCCCTCTCCTTCTCCAGGTCGTGCGTGTCAACGTACCACTTCTGATCTTCCTCGGGCTTCCAGAACTGCCAGGACATTTTGCCTTCGCCCGCCTTCGTCCATCCCGGCTGCACTGGGATCAGCGAGGCGATCCACCGGCCGTTGTATCGGTCCTTCTCGAACTTGGCGAAGTCTGTTGTCAGCATCCACTCGTTAAAGTCCGTCTTCTGCGTGCCAAACTGCAGATGACCCTTGCCACGAATGACGAAGTAGGCATCGGTCTTCTCCGTGCTCCCGACGCCGCCCACCTCCACCCGGCCTTCCACGGTCAGCCATGCGACCGGTTGCACGGCCTTGCGCACAGCTACGATATGGTCGCCCGCCCTGTTCTCGGAGAACTTATCCCTCTGGCGAAGATTCCCGGGCGTCGCCAGGGTATATCCCACCAGGTAGTCGGAATCCGTTTCCATGCGAAAGTCGCCATGCACGGACACGACTTGGCGGGGCCCGGCGGCGAGGGTGACGAGCCACCGGCTGTCCATCGGCTCGGCGAAGAGCGCCCGGGCCCGTTCCACCTTGACGCCATCAGCCTCGAGCATGACAGATCCTGTGGAGTCTGCCAATTCGATGAGATGCAGCATCTTTGCCACCGCCGCATCGGGCGTTTCGGGGTCGATGCCTCGCACGTGCCACTGGTGGACCCACCGATACCTCTTCTCTGCCTTCTGCTTCACCAGGAACGGGTCGCCCATTTGACGCAGAGATGCGAGCGCGGCATCCTCCCGAGTGGCCAGGTCGACTGCCTCGCCCTCGACGCCCGCCTTCTCCTTCTCTGTGTACGCCTGGATGAGCCGCTCGGCGCTGGCGGTGGTGTCCGGCTGCTTCCGCTCGGGCCGCAACTCTTTCACTCGAGGGAACATCCATGAGAAGTGCAGCGCCTTGTCGTCGCCTTCCCATGCGCGCATCATCTGCGGCTGGGCGGTGATGACGTCCCCGACATCCGCCTGGACCTCGCTGCCCGCGGCGTATGTCACACCGTAGGCATACTCGCCAGGCTCCCTCTCCTTGAATCCGAGGCCCATGCGCCAGCGATACTTGGGCTGTCGTTTCGTGTCTATTTCTGCGTCTTTCGGCGCAATCTTCTTCTCCGCCTCAATGGGGATGAACTTACCACTGGGGTTCACGAGGGCGACACGGTATATCCATGCTGCCTTCGTTTCCGCATGCGGTCCTGGCTCCACCAGCCGCAGGCCGATCACCTTGACAGCGACCTCGATCGCTAATTTGAACTTCGCCCACCCCATCGTCCGCCCGCCGCCCGGGTCATAGACGGACTGCGGGCCAGTTGTGACCTTGAGCATCGCGCCTTCCGAACGCTCGATCTTCGATGCCTTGCCGATGGCATCCACCAGCTCGGTGCGGCTCCCCACGATGGTCGGCACGACCCGCTTGATGGTGGCGGCATTCGTCGGCAGGAGCTTCTTGAGCGCCTCCTGACGGGCATCCCATCCCTGGCCGGAGAGGTCCTTGCCTTCAGCCCAGAGTGCATCGAACACGAAGAAGCGCGGGGTTTCATCATTTTCCAGTGGGTCTTTGCCACAGAAGAGCTTTGCCATGTCGTGCCGCTCTTCTTGACGGCCGCCGCGCCATAGGGTCATTTCGCCATCGATCACGAAGTCTCCGCCGGGGATGGACTTCAGGTCCCGCACTACGGTCGGCAAATAGTCAGATCGATCTGCCTTGGTGTCCTCGGTGAAGAGATGGACGACGCCATCTCGCCGATGTGCGGTCATTCGAATGCCATCGAACTTCGGCTCGACCGCGATCCTGCGCCCTTCTTCGATATACCCGCTCGCCCAGGTCCGCCACATCTCGTCGACGTCGTGGTACTCTGCTGCGTGATACCCCTTCACCGCCTTCATGGGCGTGAATGCCACGCCAGGCGTGACGCCGCTCTTTGTGGCGAATGTCACCTCTATCCACCCCGGGTTCTCGCCTCGGAGGGCGAACGTGCTCCGCGAGTCCTTGACGACAAACGGGGTGCCATTGTACGCAGGGCCGCCGAACTTGGCCGCACCCTCCATGCGCCTGCGGGCCTCGGCGAGGATGCTGGAGTCATTCTTGCACCACACTGGCTCGGCATATCGCAGCGCCTGGCCCCCGGGGACCTGCGACAACTTGCCCTTGAATACCCCCCGCTCTGCCTCGGTGCATTGGACGAGTTCCGTCGACCTCCACCGCAGGACATTCGTGACCGTGTACCCGCCGCCAGAGTCCAGGAACCCATCGATCATGACCTCCGGGATCTCGACGGCCCGCATCGTTGCCGCCAACTCTGGCGCGACCACGGCATGGCCCCGAGCCGTGACCATCTTGACCTTCTGCCCAGCCTTGTGGACGAGGACCCGCATGCCGTGAGCCTTCGTCTCGAATGCGACCGTGCGGCCGCGCAGCATGTTCGCCACGTCCTCCGGGCATCCGACTATCGCCACTTTGGGGCGGCCGCCGACACCAGGTTCGATATCGGGCAATAGGTAATCCGGCTCCACCGGGGCCAGGTCCGAACGCTTCCGCAAAATGAGATCGTAGACGGGGATGCTACGGCCCATCGCGGAGAGGCCCGCGACGGCGTGGAATTTCACCCCATTCGGCAGGCCAGAGACCAGAGACTGCTCTACCTCAGGCGTTCGCCCCTCCTGCCGGAACAGCACGTCGAGGTCCGACTGCGGGTGGTCCTGGTCGAGATCGCCGCTGGCGATGCGGTCGGCCTGCGATCCGATGAGGGACACGAACCGTTCCAGGCGGATTTCCTCTGGCCACGCCTTCACCGCATCCCAGATGGCCCCGGTGGTGACGACCGGTTTGATCTCCTTCAGACCAGCAAACCCCTTATCCAGACCATCCCCGCGCCACGGATGCTCAAGATTCCGCCGCTTCATTTCGCCCACCAATCGCTCATGTAAATTGATTATATCTTCCAGCGAGTACCCTCCCGGGATGCCGCCGTGATACCAGGCATGGAGGCGGTCGTGCAGTTGGCCCAATAGGGCCTCTGTGAGCCCCTTGGCGTCAACGTTCTTGAGGTCTGGTATCTGTGTGCCGCTATCGCCTGCATTCGCAACCTGTCGCAACTGGGACACCTCAGCGACCAACGGGAATGCCGTCTTGGACTTCCACCCGGGGATGCGCCTCCCCAACTCCTCCTCGACGGCGGAGTGGAGGCGGTAAACCATGTCTGCAGGGTACTCGAACTTCCGGCCGCTCTTGATGGTCGCCGCCCACGCATGGAGGATGCGGTGGTCGTCCAGCAGTGTCTGCAATCGGTCCACCTTCGCCGGGTCGTAGGATGTGGCGTCCGCAATGTTCTGCACCTGGCCCGCGATGAATTCCACCTGTGGAATGGTGGTCTGCGCGCCCGGCACCAGCAGGTACTTCCTGGGCGTCTTCCACGGCTCCACCACCGGCCTATAAGACATGAGTTCCTTCGCATTCGGCCACCAGTTCTTGCGTTCCTTCTCTGTGATCAGGTGTTCAGCTGCCCGCCTGCGAAACTCGGCCAGGCCAATACGCTCGGGATTTCCCATGAGAATTGTCCCGTAGCAATGCCCGCCCGTGTCGCAGAGAAAGTGGGGCTGGTCGTATGCTCTCATGTGGCGGCGACGAACCACCACGGACTTCTCGCCGGTCCACAAGGCTTCTGCCTGGTCGGGGATGAATAAGAGTCCGGGCAGTGCGGTCATCGTTTGACCCTGGCAGGGGCGGGCGTATAGGCGCGGTAGAACCGCGGATCGTACTGCGCCGCCGCAGCGACCATCGCCTTTGACGGCCTCTTCCAGGTTTCCTCGATGGGCCTCCCTGCGCCGGCGGCATCACCAGCCTCTTCAGCGGTGATGGGCTGCCATACGCACTTGCAGTTGCAGTGGACCTCGCCAGGGGTGAACTCGCCCACCTCTGGGCTGTCGGCAGGTACGATCATTCCGTCGAGATGGGAGCAGAGCTCGCACGTTCCCGGCTCGTTCACCGCCACCCACTTCAGGTACTCGATGCGGCTACCGGGGTTCAGGTCGAGCCATTCCCGCGTCTCTGCGGTCGGCTCGATGAATGGCTCCATCTGCGCCTTGCGCCCCTCGTTGATGGCCTCCGCACCCATCGCAGATGCCATGCCAACTATCGACCGGGCGATGTGCGTCTCGAGCTGGGAATCGATCTCGTCCAGCGCCGCCTTCACGCCCTTGTTCTGCAGGTATGCGTCCCGAGCCCGCTTGCCGACCATGTACGCCAGGTCATTGGTGTCGCCTTCCTCGATCTGCGCCGCCGAGACCTCCGGGTACGCCATCGCATCCGCGTCCTTCTTGACCACCGGGGTCTTCGTTTCTGCTGCCATGCTCTTGCGCCCGGCCTCGTACATGTCGCTGATGTACTCGGTCAGAGCGTCCCGATACTTCTTCGCCATGTCTGCGGACAGGCGAATCCTCCCGATCGCCGCCAACGGTGCCTCCGCTTTGAATGCCTCTCGCACGGCATCCTTCGCGTCGTCGATGAGCATCAGGAGAAGGGGCGATGCCTTCTTGACGAAGTCCTTTTCCTTCTTGTCCCACTCTTGGCCGAGGTCCTTCAAAGGCCCTTCGACGCGGGTGGGGCCCTCGAGTGTGACCCCATGCGAATGGGTCTTCGCGCCTTCCATCGTCGGTCCGACCGGCAGCGCAGGCGTATCGTCCGTCTTCTCCTGCGGCAATCCCAGGCGTTTCATGCTCTCGGCGATGTCCAGAGGCAGCCGTCCAGACGTCGCGATTTCCTTGACGATGTCCCGGAGCAAAGTCGTATCCTCCTCGGACAGACCCTCGGTGATGATTTCAGCGTCCTCAGCCTGCGCCCCAAAATTGTACTCGACCAGCGGGGCGACCACCCACCGATTGATCTGCATGACGAATTCCTGCAGGCGCGCCTCCTCCATCTGGATGAAGAACTCCGCCTTCTGATCTGCCTGGGCGTAGGACCCACGCCCGGCCTGGCCCTCGGTCGCCACCAGGTCCGGCACCACGAGGCCGCGGATCTTCTTCTGGTCGTACCTCTGCAATGCCTCGATGAACTGCCCGGCGCGCTGGTCGTCCTTCATGTAGTCCACGTCCCAGACGAGATTGCCCTTATCGTCCCGAGTAGAAGGCACTGCGGCAACGGAATGCTCGCGCAGGGACGATCCCACCTTCATGGCCACGTCCTGGTGCTCCCAGACAGTGCCACGGGTCCCGTCCGCATTCATCTGCGCCGTGGAACCTTTCGGGTAGAGCACCTTCACCGGCGGCACGCCCCGGCGTTCGAGGTATCGCGCCAGGAACTGCTCGATGATCTGCGAGCGATACCAGGCGTCATACGATGGGAGCATCACCGACCGGCCGTAGAGGTTGCCGAACTCGATATCGTTGGTGCTGACAAAGGACTTCGCCGGTCCGACCTTGCCGCCACCGCCAGTCTGCTCGAGCCCAGCAAATTCCTCGGCCTCCCACAGGACCGTGACGGTGTCGGGTGGAATGTCCTTTAGCTTATCGTACACGAAAGCGCGTCCATGCCAGGCGATGATCTCCTGCTCGTCGACGGTCGTCGTCACGTGCTGGTCTTGCCACTCCCAGACCTTCTCGAATGGCTGATATCCGAACGTCGTGGCGCGCACGACCGCCTTGATGAACCGCGGCCACAGCGGGCGCATCCATGCATCTATGCAGGCGGCTACCTTCGGATCCTTGCTCTTGACCTCCCATCCTGCGGAGATCATCGGAAGCTGGATGATGGCCAGGCCGAGGGCGATCTCGGGGTCGTTCCGCATCTTCTTCAGCGTGGAGTAGTTTGGCCCCTCCTTGTCGAACGGGTCCATACCAGCCATGCGTCCGAACGTAGACAGAGTCAGGACCGATCCCGTGGCGGGCAGATCGCTCTTCGCCCCGTCGATGAGGTTCAGAATCTTCCCGACTTCGTCCTTCGCCTCGAGCGCCGCGATCTTCTGTTCTGTTCCCATCATCAGCTCCCAGCGACCTGGTCATTCCGGCTGGTATGGATGCTCACGTTGTCAAACGCCAGGTCGGATACAGAGTCGCATGCGTCATTGATCGCGGTTGCCAGGGCACCCGCCTTGGCCTCTGTCAGCGCCTTGTTCGTCTCGTATGCCACCGAGGAGCCCCGCAGGAATGCGTCGGCCCGGTGCGTCGAGTTATCCGTGATCGTTCGCTGGATCGCCCCGCGATCCGTCGGGTTGGAACGCGAATTCCCGAGGGCGTCCGTTAGAACCGTTGACAGGCGGGGCGCGGTGCGCGTCAACGCGCCGAATTCCGTCGGCGTTAGGTTCGTCGTGCTGGTGAAACATTCGGTCGCCGATTGATTGATCCGGTTCCCCGCGCCGCCCCAGTCGTCGGCGGTGTCGTCGGCCGACGAGCAATTCGTTTGTGTGATCGTGAAGGTTACCGTTCCGCAGAACGTCATTTCCTCGTAATCGGTCGTCCCCCCGAAGAATGCGTTGTTGGCGGACGTCGCGACGATTTCCGCGGTGTAGGTGTCCTGATACCCCCCGAATATGATACCCGTTCCGCAATCGCGCCCGACGTTCTGTTGCAACAGGACGTTTATCTTCGTGTTCACGTTTTCCGCCGTGATCTGGACGGTGATCCCGAGTCCGACCGCCATCCCGAAGAAGATGTTGTTGCGGGCAATACTTTGAACCGCCGACACGTCGACATCCCAGCCCGACAACATGATTCCGGTAATCGATTCGTCGTTCAATTGACGGAACAGGCAGGATTCGACAATCAGCCCGGACTTGTTGGCGAGCGGATCGCTCGCCCCGTCAACGCCGGTCGAATAGGACAGGGCGAGGCAGTCCATATCGAAACGGATTCCCTCGACGCGAACGTAGCGCATTTCCATTGAGATTCCGGTCCCCGTATCGGGGACGGCGATATACGCGCCGGTCGCCTCGTTCTTGCCGTTGTGCATTTGACCGGATGCGGCATAGATCCGGGGATAGTGTGTTTCGTCCGTCGTCGCGGTCCATCCGGTCCCGTACAGCGTCCCGAGGTCCGCGCCCGAATAGCATTCGGCGTGTTGATCGGCCGACGCCGCGGTCTTGAC
>Ga0315284_10015340_pt1 | contig 10900 bp, 12 predicted proteins | sample YL17G09_16_MG_FD_203696 | JGI IMG/M metagenome (GOLD analysis project Ga0315284, IMG submission 203696) | Sediment microbial communities from Yellowstone Lake, YNP, Wyoming, USA - YL17G09_16 | ecosystem: Environmental > Aquatic > Freshwater > Lake > Sediment | place: USA: Wyoming | collected...
ACCTCGCCGCCACGTCCGCCCTCTACCACGACCGCGTGCGCCGGGGTCAGGCGCGCGTGGACGAGACCGGGCGGCCGCTGGACGCCGAGTCGAAGCGGTTGGCGCAGGCGGTCGCGCTGCTCACGCGGCAAGTGGCGATCGATGATGCAGCCACCGCCGCCCTCGACGCCTCCCGCCTCGCGTCCCGCGTCGCTGCGGTCAAGCACTATGGCATGGCCCTGAGCGCGGCCGACGGGCACGACCTGCACGCGTCGCACCGGCTCGTGGCCCTCTTCCTCGCCGCGCCGGACGACGCGGACGTCGTGGCCGCCGCCAAACCCCCCCTGGCGCTCGCTCCCTCGCACAAATATGTGCTGCTGGCGCACCAGGCGGCGTCCCGGCTGTCGGCGTCGCCCACCGCGCCTGGCGCCGAGTCGGGCTTCCAAGACGCGCTCCGCCGCCTGCTCGTCCGCCTCGCCACCGACCACCCGCACCACACCCTGTGGCAGCTCCTTGCTCTACAAGCCGGCGGCCGCGGCCGGGACGGCAAAGAAGCCGGCGCGCGCGGGGGCGACGGTCGCGCGCGGCGCGCGGCGGGCGCCGCGGCGCGCGAGGGGCTGCCGGCGTCGAGCGTGGATTACGACAAAGTGGACGCTGCGAAAGAGGTATTGAGCGCCGTGCGGCGCGTGTCCGAAGAGAGGTGCGAGAAGAGAGGAGGTGTGAGGAGGGAGGGGTCGACGCGGCGGCGCGGCTGCCCCCAACACCCTCCTCCCTCCCTCCCAGCCGCAACCTGGTCCTGCAGACCCAGGGCCTCGCCGAGGTCTACATCTCACTCGCCGCCGAGGTGCCGCCCCCAGAGGGCGGCGGCGGCGCCCCGTTCCCGGCGCACCTCGCGCGCGCCGCGGCGCAGTTCACCGCCGTCCCCGTCGCGTCGATCCCCTTGGACCCCCGACCCGACCGCGACTATTCCCACGTCCCCCGATTCGCGGGGTTCGGCCCGCTCGTCGAGGGCGTGGGCGGCATCAACCGCCCGAAGAAGGTCGTCGCGCGCGACGACGCGGGCGGCGCGCACGCCGAGCTCGTCAAAGCGGGCCACGACGACCTGCGCCAGGACGCGGTCATGCAACAGTTTTTTGCGCTCGTCAACGCGCTGCTGGCGGCGGACCGGGAGTGCGCGGGGCGCGGGTTGAACGTGCGGACGTACAAAGCCGTGCCGTTTACGCCGTCCGCCGGCGTCATCCAGTGGGTCGACCGCACCGCCCCCCTCTCCACCTGGCTCATCGGCGCCGACCGCCGCTCCGGCGCGCACGCGCGACGGGCGCCGGCGGGCACCATGACGCACGCGGCGGCGTCGGCTGAGCTCCAGGCGGCGCCCGCCGACGCGCTGCGCGCCGCGTTTGACCGCGTGTGCGCCGCGTTTCCGCCCGTGTTGCGCCATTTCTTCACGGAGACGTTTCCGAATCCGCCGGCCTGGCACGCGGCGCGGACGACGTACGCGCGGTCGGCCGCGGTCGCGTCGGTCGCGGGCTACGTCGCCGGCCTCGGCGACCGCCACTCACACAACATCCTGCTCGACACCGCCACCGCTGCCGTCGTCCACATCGACCTGGGCGTCGCGTTTGAGCAGGGCGCGGTGTTGCCCACACCGGAATTGGTCCCCTTCCGGCTCACGCGCGACGTCGTCGACGGCCTCGGCGCGGCCGGCGCCGACGGCCCCTTCCGCCGCGTGTGCGAGGCCACTCTCGGCGTCCTGCGCCGGGCGCGGGAGCCGGTGACGACCGTGGTCGAGGTCCTGGTGCACGACCCGCTCTACCGGTGGAAGGCGACGGCGGCGGTCGGGGGGGGGGGTCCGGGGGCGGGTGCGGGCGCGGCCGACGCCGACGGCGCCCCCGCCCCTACCGTCAACCCGGACGCTGAGCGCGCCCTGCTGCGCGTGCGCGCCAAGCTGGCCGGCCTGGACGGCGGCGACGGCGGCGCGCGCGGCGTCGGCGCGCAGGTCACCGCCCTGCTGCGCGACGCGGCCGACCCGGGCAAGCTGTGCCGCATGTACGTGGGGTGGGCGCCCTGGCTGTGAGAGGGAGAGAGAGGGGGGGGGCGAGGAGGGGAACGCACGCCGCCAACGCTCTGCTTCAGAGGGCGTGTCACAGTGCGTGCACGCCAAGGGTTGGGGTTGGGGTTGGGGTTGGTTCGCAACCTGTCACAGTGCGTGCATGCTCTCACTCATGCTCGCCTCCTCCACTGCTGCTCCAGCCCCGCGGCCGCCTCGCGCGCTTTCGCCAGGCGGGGCTCGAGCGCGGCGAGCGCGCCGCGCGCCTCGGCCAGCGCGCGCGCCGCGTCCGCCGCGGCCGCCGCCGCGTCCCGGCCGGCGGCCAGGGACGCGGCGGCGTCCGCGATCGCCGCATCCAGGCCGTCCAGTCGGGCCGTGAGGGCGGTCTGGGCGCGGGCGGCAGCGGCAGCGCACGGGGTCGCCCACGCGCGAACGCGCGCGGTCGCAGCCACCGCCGCCGCCGCGCCCGCGCCGTCGCCGCCCGACGGCGTGCCGTCGCCGCCGATGGACGCCAGCAGCGCTGCCCAGTCGGGGTCGGCCGCGTCGCCGCGGGGCGCGAGCAGGGGGGCGCCCTGAAGAACGAAAAAGGGGCCGTCGGACGCGGGCGGCTCACGCGCGCGCTCCCTCGCTCCTGCGACACTCCCCTCAGCCCACCACGCCACTCTCACCGGGTCCAGGTCTGCGAGCGCGGCGAGCACGGGGTCGGCCGCGCCCGCGCCGGAGGCGACACCAGCGCCGGCGTCTGGCGCGGCGTGCACCGTCAGGATGCCGGCATCGTCGCCGGGCGACGGCGGCGCGTCAGGCTGAGAACGGTGGGGCGGGCGGGACGGGAGGTTGGGGTGCGGGTCAGGGCGACCCGGCCCGCCGCGTCAAAAACACGACGCCGTCCACCCACCTTGCTGTCGCCGGCGCCCATGGGAGAGGCGGCGACGACTGGGGCGCAAGCCCGAGAGTGCAATGCGCGGCGTCGACCCGCTCGCCCCCACTCTCTCTCTGCCGCGCTCGCCATGCCGCCTCGTCCGGCGGCTGCGGGCGGCAGCCCCCCCCGATCGCCCCAGAGCGGCTGGTCGCCCGCTGACGCGGACGCGGGCGCGGACGCGTCGCGCCCGCCAAGGCCGCTGCCCAAGTCGCCGGACGCGTCCCCGTTCAGGGCGGCGTCCCGTGTGGAAGGCCGTGGAAATGGTGATGCGCCCGCTGCGGCGCCGACGCCGCCGCGGGCCGTGCCGCGGCAGCCGTCGACCGACCGCGCGGCCGACCCGCCCGCGGCCGCCACCTGGACCGCCGGCGTCCCTGCTGCGCGCACCTGGTCGCGGTCCGAGTCGATGCTGCCGGGCGGCGGCAACCTGACGGTCAGCAGGGCGGAGCCGGTCGACGACACCGGCGCGCGGTCAACGCCCGCGCCCGCCGCGCGCTCGCCCGCCGGCGGCCGCGCGTGGGGGTCGCGCCAGCCGCTGCTGGACGACGTTGAAGCGGCGGTCATGCCGCTTCAACGATCCCCACACGCCGCGGCGCCCCCCCGGGCCTGGGTGCGGCACGCGGCCGCCGCGAGCCTCGCGGCCAACCTCCTCCTCCTCGCCGCCAAACTCGCCGCCTTTTTCCTGTCCGGCTCCAAAGCGGTGCTGGCTTCCACCGTGGATTCCGTGGTGGACATCGTGTCCCAAGCCGTCCTCTCGGCCACCGCCGCACGTGCCGCAACGCGCGACGCGCGCTTCCCCGTCGGCCGCGCCCGCATGTCAGCCATCGGCGTGCTGACCGCGGCCGGGATTATGGTGGGGGCGACGCTGCTCGTGGTGTGGGAGGCGTGCGCGGACCTGTATGAAGGGTTTGTGCGGCACGCGCCGCCGGTCTTATCGATCGGCCCCGTCATGTACGCCATCCTCGCGGCTGCCACCCTCTCCAAGGCCGGTCTGTGGGCGTGGTGCGCGCGCGCGTCCAAGCGAGCGCCCGCGGGCACGGCCGACGCCCTGGACGCGCTGGCGGAGGACCACCGGACCGACGCGGTCGCCAACCTGACGGCGCTCGCGGCGGGCGCGGTCGCCGCCGACCCCGCGCGCTGGTGGGCCGACCCGGTCACGGCCTGTTTGCTCTCCGCCTTCATCCTGAGCGTGTGGTCGCGCGTGTTCAAGCGGCAAGGTGGGAGGAACGGCGCTTGTGTGTTGCCCCCCCGCGCCCCGCCCCGCCACCCGCCCTCCCTCCCGCCACCCACCCTCCCTCCCGCCTCCCACCCCCCCAGTCGACAAGATCGTGGGCCGCGCCGCCGACCCCGCCGTGCTCGCCGCGCTCGAAGCGGTCTGCGCGTCCCACCATTCCGCGCTCGCGGTCGACGCGCTCCGCGCGTTTCACTGGGGCGAGCGCCTCATCGTGGAAGCCGAAGTCGTGCTCCCGCCCGCCATGACGGTGCGCGCGTCGCACGACCTGGCGCTGGCGCTGCAGCACAAGCTGGAGGCGGTGCCGGAAGTCGAGCGCGCGTTTGTGCACGTCGACTACGAGCGCCGCGCCGAGCCCGAGCACGCGGTCGACCGCGCGCTGTCGGGGTTGGCGCCGGTCGATCTGGCGGGGGCGCGCGGGCCCAACGTGCCGCGGCGGAAAGAGTGAGGGAGGGTTTTAGTTTTTCTGTTGCGCGCCGCCCTCCTCCTTGGCGCCTCCCGGCGCCTAATTTTCCTCCTTCTCCTCCGCCCGGGGCCCTCCTTTCTCCATGTCCTCCTTCTCCTCCCCCCCCTGCGGCTTCCACGGCTTGCCCGACGCGTAGAGCAGGGCGCGCGCTGGCGCTTTGAGCCCCCACTCGACCACGGCCCACACCGCGCCCGCGGCGCACCCCACGGGGCAGCAGCACACTTTTAAAGGGAGGAGCATTATCCAGACGAGGGCCGACAGGAGGGACACGGCGAGCAAGAGGGGGAGGGCGAGGGCGACGAGGGCCCAGCGGCCGCAGGTCGACGGCGCGCCGCCGCCGCCGCCGCCGCCGCCGTCGCCCGGCGGCGCCGGCACAAAGCCGGCCGCCACGACGCCCGCCTGGGCGGGGGGCGGCGTTGGTGTGGGCGCCGGGATGGCCTCTGCCAGGCGGCGCGGCGCGGGGAGGTCGGGCGCGCGCGACGGGACAACTTGAAAGAAGACCGCCCCGTTCTCTTTCGCCGCCGTGCGCGCCGCCTCTGTGGCGGTGGCAGCCAGCCAGGCGTTGAGCGGAGCGGCCTCGTCGCGGGCGGCGTCGCGCGCGGGGCCGCGCGGGAGCGCGCGCTCGGCCGCGGCGGCCGCGCGCGCGGCCGCGCCGGCCGCCGCCGTCGCCGCACCCGCCAGAGCGACCGCGTCGCCGCCTTTGCCGTCGGCCAGGGCCGCCGTGGAGGCAGAGACGTAGGCTACGCAGCGCAGCGCGTCGGCCCGCTGCCGCGCGTGCGCCGCAGCGCCCGCCGCCCCCGCGTTGGCCGCCGCCGCCGCCGCCGCGCCATACTGGTCCGCGGCGTCGGCCGCCAGCGCCGCGATGAGCGACGGTGCGTTGCCCTTGGCCAGGGCGCGGGAGGCAGTGATGGCTTGCGCGTCGGCGAGCGCGAGCGCGGCGACGCAGCGCGCGGCGGCCGGGGACGTGTCGAGCACCGCAGCCGCCGCGTCCAGCTTGGTCTCGCACACGGCCACCGCGGCGGCCGCGTCGCCGGCCGCGGCGCGCAGCAGCTTGTGGGCGACCAGCAGCGCGTCGGCGTCGGCGCCGGCGCCCGCCGCGGCGCGTCCCGCCGCCCGCGCCCGCCACCCCGCGCACGCCAGTCGCACGCTGGCGGCCTCAAACCAGGCGTCGGCCACGGCGCGGTCGGCGGCGGGGGCGGAGGGGGAGGAGGGGAGGGCAACGACGTCAGGCCAAGCAAACCTCAGCGCGCGCCGCAGGCGGGCGTCGCTTGTCGCCGCCGACTCGCCGCGCTCGGCCGCGTCCGCGGCGTCGGGCGCGGGCGCGGACGGGGCCGCAGGCGCGCCGCCACCGCCGCCGCCGGTCGCGCCGGCGAGCAGGGCCAGGTACGCGCCCTCGGCCTCCTCCACGCCCGCCCCGTCGCCGCCGTCGCCGCGCAACGCTTTGAGCAGGGCGGCGCGCGCCTCGGTCAGGGCGCGGGCAAAGGCGCGGGCGGCGACAGCGGCGTCGGACGACGGTTCGCCGGCGACGCGGTCGCGCAGCTCGCGCACAAAGTCCAGCTCCAGTGGCGGGACCTTGGGCGGCGCAGCCCAAGGCGCGAGGAGCAGCGGCAGCGACGCCGCGGGCGACGCCATTGCAGAGGAGTGCGCCTGAGCGAGCTCACTCTCCAAGACCCCCCTGCGCGCGCCGCGGTCGCCGGCCCCGCCCGCTCCCCCGCGATGCGCGCCGCGCTCCTCGTGGCGGCCGCGGTTGCTGCCGCGACGGTGGCCGCGCCGCAAAGCGTCTCCGCTTATTATCTCCCTGGCACCTATCCCCGCGAGTTTTACAAGGGCGACCCCGTGCAGAGTGAGTGGTGGGGATGGTGGGCGCGGCGGCGCGCGGCGCGCCGCGCCGTGACCCCATCCCCTCCCCCTCTCCCTCTTCTCTCCTTCAGTCGAGGTCAACTCCCTCGTGTCGGACGAGACCGAGCTCCCCTACGACTACTACTCCCTCCCCTTTTGCAAGCCGCCCGAGGGCGTGCGCGCGCCGCGCGGCGCAAACCCGGGGCTGTTGCTCTCCGGCGCGCGCATCCACAACTCGCCCTACAACCTGACGACGCTCGTGGAAGAGAAGACGCGGCGCGCGTGCCCGGGGAGCGGGTTCGCAGACCCGCTGACGGACGAGTCCGCGTCCGCGCTCGCCGCGCGCGTCGACGCGCGCTATCGCGTGCGCCTCATCCTGGACAACCTCCCCGTCACCACGTACGACCTGGAGGCGGGCGATGACAGCGTGCTGCCGGGGGTGGAGCTGGGGTTTGTTGACGCGGACGGCGGGCGGTGAGAGAGAGAGAGGAGGAAGGGGAGGCCGCGCGCCCGCAGAGTTTCCCGCCTCGACGCCTCCCTTTCCCTTTCTCCCCTCTTTTAGCTACATCAACAACCACCTCATGTTCAAGGTGCTCGTCCACCGCCAGACGGCCGCGTTGCTGCGGCGCAAGCGCGCCGCGGCGGCCGACGCGGCACTCGCCGCGGTCGAGGCGGGCGTGCGGCGCCTGCTTGCCGACGCGGGCGACGAGCGCGCGGACGACGATTCGTTCATGATTGTCGGGTTTGAGGTGCTCGCGTGCTCGATCGCGCGGTCCCCGGGCGACCCGATCACCGACACGCCGTGCGCCGACGGCGGCGGCGCGATGCCCCCGCCCCAGCTCGTCGCCCCCGGCGCCCGCGTCGCGTACACGTACGACGTGTTTTGGGAGGAGAGCGCGATCACGTGGGCGACGCGGTGGGACGCGTACCTGCGCGCGCCCGGCGGCGCGGGGTCCGTGCACTGGCTCTCCATCCTGAACTCCCTCGCCGTCGTCCTCGTCACCTCGTCGCTCGTCGCCTGGATCATGGCGCGCACCGTGCGCCGCGACCTGGCGCGGTACGAAGCCGTGCTGGGCGGGGAGGGCGACAAAGACGGCGGCGACGACGGCGGGTGGAAGGCGGTCGCGGGCGACGCGTTTCGGCCGCCGCCGGGCGCGGCCACGCTAGCGGCGCGGGTGGGGGCGGGGGTCCAGATTTTGGCCGCGACGGCGGCCACGCTGGCGGCCGCCGCGGCGGGGTTTTTGTCGCCCGCGTCGCGCGGGGCGCTCGTCACAGGCCTCCTGGCCGCCTACATCGCCCTGGCCGCCGCCGCCGGCTACGCGGGCGTGCGCGTGTGGGCCCGCATGCAGCGCGGGGCGGCGGGGTGGCCTGCAGTCGCGTGGCGCGCGGCGGCGCACTACCCCGCGCTCGCGCTGGCCGTCCTCGCCGCCCTCAACGTGCTGCTCGCGAGATCGGGGTCGAGTGGCGCCATCCCGGCGGCCGCCTTTTTCAGCGTCGCGGCGCTCTACCTCGCGGTGTCGATCCCGCTCGCGTTTGCGGGCGGCGCGGCCGCCGCGCGGGCGCCGCCGCCCGACCCCCCCACCCGCACAAACCAAATCCCGCGCCGCGTCCCGCCCGCGCGCTGGGCGTCGTCGGGGCCCGCGCTGTTTGCCGCGGCGGGGCTTCTCCCTTTCGGCACTCTCCTCGTCGAGCTCCATTTCGCCATGGCCTCCCTCTGGCGTGGCTACTTCTACTATGTGGTAGGAGGGAGGGAGGGTGGGGTGGAGGGGAGGCGGGAGAGCCCCCACAACCCCACCGCTCTTCCCCCCTCCTCTACCAGTTTGGCTTCGCCGCCGCCATCGCCGTCCTCGTCGTCCTCCTCGTCGCCCAAGTGTCGGTCGTCACCACGTACGTGCAGCTGTGCGGGGAGGACTACCGGTGGTGGTGGCCGTCGTTTGCGCGCGGCGGCGCGGTCGCGGCCTACGTCGCGCTCTACGCCCTCGCCTTTCTCTTCTCCACCCTGCACGCCCTGGCCGACACCACGTCCGTCGTGCTCTACCTGGCGTACGCCGGGCTCGCCCTGTGGGGCCTGTACCTCGCGTGCGGCACCGTCGGCTTCCTCGCGTCGGCCGCGTTTGTGCGCGCGATCTTTGCGGCCATCAAATCGGAGTGAATGGGTCGGGGGGGGCGCGGGGTCTGCTTTCAGGGTGTGCGTGCGGGGTGCGGCGTTTGACAGGGCCGGCGGGGCGTGAACGAAAGAAAAAACAACCGCGCGCCCGTCACTCCTCCTGCTCCGCCCCTTCTTTCTCGCGCTCTCTCTCCCGCAGCCGCTCGTCGAACGAGCGCAGCAAGGCGGCGTCGTAGTCGGGCGCGTCGCCGGCGGGCAAGAAGCGGGCGGCGTCACCGTCGCCGCCGCCCTCCCCGTCCCCCTCCTCGAGCCCTTCCCGCACCGCCTCCTCGACCGCGCCCGCCACGCCCGCCGCGGCATCCGCCGCGCCCCGCGCCACGGTCCGCACCGCCCTCGCCGCCGCCGGCCCCGGCGGCGGCAGGCGCACCGCCTCGACGCGCGCCGCGCGCTCGACCTGCATGTGCACCCCGCACGCCGCAGCGACGGCCAGGGCGCCGGCGTCGAGTTGGAGGCCGTGTTTGGCGGCAGCGACGGCGTACAGGGCGGCAAAGGCGTAGTAGAGGGGGGCGCGCTTGGCATCGTTGAGGCCCGCAAAGATCCAGGCAGTCCACCCGAGCAGGGGGATGCAGGCGACGACGGACGCGACGCCCCACTGCAGGTCTTCCTCGTCGTCGTCGTCTCTGAAGTCGGCGGCGTCGGCCGCCGCGGCGCGAGTCTCCCGCTCTGCGCCGACGCGGCGCTCCGACGCGCCAGTCAGCAGGGGCAGCGCCGACAGCGCCACCCCGCCCACCACGCCCACGGCCAGCAGGCCGTCGAGCAGGGAGGAGAGGGGGGCGCCGTCGGATAGGAGAGAGAGGGAAGGTGGGGGCGGGCGCCGCGCCGGACAGCGGGGGGGGGGGCGCCAGGCGGGTGGCGCGGTCGCGGGCGCCCGCAGGCGGAGCGCGACACCGCGCCGCATCGACGAGCGCGCCGGCGTGCGGCGCGGGCTTTGGGAGTGCAGAGCGCCGCGCACGCGATGCACCCACTCCAATGGCCGCCACCCGCTTCGCCCTGCCCGTCACCGCGGGCCCCGCCTCGGGCGCTGGCCTGCCCGAGTGGGCCCTAGTGGAGCTGCAGGGGACGGTCGAGGCGCCGCCCGGCGCCGCACCGGGAGCCAACTTCACGGCAGGGCGCCTGGAGCTCCTGGTGCGAGCGGGATGGGAGGGTGGACGATGGTGGTGGAGTGGGAGCGGGAGGGAGGACCGCGGGGCGCGCGGATGGCGCGCCAGCTGCGGCCGCGCGCGCGCCGAAAACGAAACCGTGGCCCCACGCCTCGCCCCCACCCTCTCCTCCTTCTGCAGCCATCCGGCGACCTCGAGCTCCGCATCGGCATGCACGCCCTGACGGGCAAGACGTTGGCCCTGGACAAGCCGCTGGCGGTGCTGGAGAAGGAAAAAGGGGGGGAGGGGGAGGGCGGCGACGAAAACGCCGACCCCGCGCCCGCCCCGGTGCGGTACCGGGTGGTGGGCGTCATTCGCCGCAAATGCTTGTTCAAGGCGCGGCCGCGCGCGCTCATCGGGCGGTCGCGGTGAGAGAGGCAAGGAGCGGGTGTCGCGTGTTTTTGGGGGGGCTGCTTTCCTTGTCCGCCTGTGGCTTCACAACGCGCGGCCGCCACGCCTTTCACTTGGCGCGCCCGGCTTTGGCGCGGGCGCCGGCCCCTGCTTTCGCCGGCGCCTTGGCGGCCGCCAGCCCCACCGCCGTCGGCGCGCGCACGACGCCCCGCACGTCGCGCGCCTGTGCGCGCGCCGCGGCCGCCAGGTAGTCGGCCAGCGACAGCGACGCGGGCACGCTGGCCGCCGGGTCGCCGCCACAGAAGTCCCCCAGCGCGGCCGCGAGCGCCGCGCCGCGCCCGTGCCGCGCGTGCGCGGCCGCGGCCGCCACATCCCCCGCCAGGCGCCACGTGCGCGGGTCGGCGGTGGCGGCAAAGGTGGCGACGTCGACCAGCGCGCGCGGCTCGGCCGCGCGAGCCGCGCCGCGCGCGCGAGTCGCAGCCGCGGCCAGCTCCGGCCACGCCACCACGCCGTCGCCGTCGTCGTCAGCCTCCCAGACGGCGTCCGCGGCCCAGGGAGCGGGGAGGGTGGCGCCGGTGGAGGCGATGAAGGCGCCAAGGGAAGCCGGAGTGATCGCGGGCGACGGGGGCGCGCCGCGCGCCCTCCCGGGCGCGCCGTCGGGCGCGGCCAGCAGGTCGAACGCGCGGCGCAGGTCGGCCGCCTCGTCCCGGCGCGCGTAGGCGGCCTGGGAGGGGGGGGGGGGGGGGGGGGCGGGGGGGGGGCGGC
>Ga0315284_10015342_pt1 | contig 10899 bp, 7 predicted proteins | sample YL17G09_16_MG_FD_203696 | JGI IMG/M metagenome (GOLD analysis project Ga0315284, IMG submission 203696) | Sediment microbial communities from Yellowstone Lake, YNP, Wyoming, USA - YL17G09_16 | ecosystem: Environmental > Aquatic > Freshwater > Lake > Sediment | place: USA: Wyoming | collected...
TCGGGTTGAGTCATGGGATAGTCCCTTGGTGCCAGATTTGGGTAACGTTATCCCGTGAGTCAACGAATGCACTTTGAGTAACACCGTTACGTGAGTCAACGATTCGTTTTCGGTAACATTTACTCGTGAGGCAACGATTGTCGTTCGGTAACATTCTAAGTGAGTCAATTCGGGGTGTTGCGCGAGCGGCTGGTTTGTGCTACACTATTTTTGCCATCACGTCAAGCCGCGAGTGAATTCGCGGCCTGGTACCAAAAACACGTCAAAAACGTGTTCACCAGCCATTGCGAACCCGTTTCAACTGGTTTCCCGTATCAGCTCGGCGGCGACGTTCGGCGGCGGCATCCGGCGGCAGTTGGCGGGGCATGTGAGGGGGTTGCTATGGCACCGACATCGGATAGAGAATACCTGGTACGATTGCGCGAGACGCTCGCCACGTACTTCGACGCGGGCGAACTGCGCACGCTGTGTTTCGATCTGGGGGTAGATTACGACGACCTGCCGGGCGAGGGCAAAACCAACAAGGCCAGAGAACTGATCGCCTACCTGGAGCGCCGCGATCGCCTCTCTGAGATGGTGCGCATCTGCGAGCGACAGCGACCAAACGTCACGTGGAGGGACGTGCCAGGAGCGACCCCAGGCGTCTCAGCCACACTTGCGGCCGCGCCTGCTGAACCGTACCGGCTGGACTATGAGTACGGCCTGGGCCGGTTGCGGGAGTCGCTCAGTGCGCACGCTCCAGCGCTGCTCTCGGAATTCCACACCCTGGAAGCGCGCTTGCTGGAGAATCTGCAGCACGAACACCTGTACGGAAGCACCGAGACCGTGCGCGCCGAGCGGGCTCAGGTCGTGCGCGCGTTGAACGACCTGGCCGGCCAGGCGCGGCTGGGGCGGAGTTTCAACGACCTGTGCCAGGCTCCGGTGGGTCGCCAGCCTGTGGCCACGCCTGCGGGTTCCACGTCCGGCCCTCAGCCCGCCGGGAAGCAAAGTGAGCGAGAACGGGCCTCGCTGCAGTCCCAACTCGAGCATGCCCGCGAGAACCGCCGCCTCATCCGCGAGCGCAAGTCTCAATACGTGATGGAGACCGCCATCCCGCTCGACCTGATCAAACAGGAGCAGAGGCTGGAAGAGCAAATCGCCGGCCTGGAAGCCCGGCTGGCGGAGTTGGAGGAGGCTATTGGGCCGGCAGGGGCACCCGGGCAACCCACGAGCGGGACGACCATCGTCACCGGCGGTGGCCCCGTCATCTTCGGCGACGTGAAGGTCGAGGGCGGCGATTTTGTGGGGCGGGACAAAGTGGTTCGGTCTGAGGAGAACGATCAGTAGGAGGCAAGGGTGAGCGACATATCTTCTATGCGCGCCGAATTGGCGGACCTGCGCCGCAAGTTGGCGAACCTGGAGTCATTGCGGGATGTGCTGGGCCGTGAGGCGTTCGAGGCGACGAGGGCTGGACTGGAGGCCCGTATCCGTGCGCTGGTGGAGACTGGCGGCGGCGCTTTGATCGTTGGTGACGTGACCGTCGAGCGCGGTGACTTTGTGGGACGGAATAAGTGGCAGATCATCCTGGGAGACCAGTACGTGGGCCTCTCGCCCGACCAGGTAGCCCCTGGCACGCTCCTGCAGGCCTATCTGCGTGCACTGGCGGCCGAATGCTCCCGTCTGCCCCTGGGCGCGGTGGACCCCCGTTTCTTGCAGGCCGGGCCGGAGACGCCACTGCCGCTGCCGGAGGTCTACGTGGACCTGGACGTGGTCGCCCCGGTGCGGGAGGAACGAGAGAAAGGGGAAGCGGCTTTCACAGGGCGGCTGGGCCGGGGAGAGGGTGGGGAGCGGACGCCCCTTCTGGAGGCCATCGCTCACCCCCAGGCGACCCGCTTCGTCCTGCTGGGCGACCCCGGCTCTGGCAAGACCACCTTCGCCAACTACCTGGCCTACGCCCTGGCGACGGGTCTAGACCTCGACGCGCCTTTCCAGGGGCTGCTCCCGGTGCGGCTGGTACTGCGGGAGGTGGCGGCCCGCTGTATCCCGGCGGAGGCGACGAAGGGGGAAGCATGCATGGTGTGGAACGCGCTGCGGGCCGACGTGGCCGCCCGGCTGGGGGAAGAGGCAGCCGGCGTGCTTTTCCCCTATCTCCAACGCCGGCTGCTGGAGGAGGGAGGCCTGCTCCTGCTGGATGGGCTGGACGAGGTACCCGAGGCCGACCGGCAGCGAAAATGCCTGCTGGAGGCAGTGGGTGACCTGGCCGCTGCGCTCCCACGCGCCCGCAGCCGGGTGGTGGTGACCGCCCGGCCCTACGCCTACGCCGATCCTCGCTGGCACCTGTCCGGCTTTGCGACACTGGCCCTGGCCCCCTTCAGCCGGGAGCAGGTCGAGCGGTTCGTCGCCCGCTGGTACCAGGCGGTGCGTCCAACGATGGGGTGGGACGAGGCGACGGGCCGGGAGCGGGGGGAGCGGCTGTTGGAAGCGCTGGCCGAACAACTGTACCTGGCCGACCTGGCCACCCGCCCGTTGCTGCTCACGCTGATGGCCACGCTGCACACCAGTTGGGGACGGTTGCCCCAGGATCGGGCGGACCTGTACGAGGAAACAGTGAGGCTGCTCCTGAGCCGCTGGCAGCGGGCGCGGGAGGTGAAGAGGCCGGACGGGCAGAGCGTGGTGGAGCCGGGCATCGCCAGGGTCCTGGCAGTGGACGAGAGCCACATTCGGGCGGCACTGCACCGGCTGGCCTGCCAGGTCCACGAGCAGCAGGGGGCAGGAAAAGAGCGCACGGAGGGGCCAGCGGACGTCGGCGAGGGGGCTGTACTGGCCGCCTTCGGGCCGCTCCTGCCGGACGACCTCCACCCGCGCGTCCTGCTGGACTACCTGGAGACGCGGGCCGGGCTGCTGGTGGGCCGCGCGCCGGGGGTGTACGCCTTTCCCCACCGCTCCTTCCAGGAGTACCTGGCCGCCTGCCACCTGGCCGATGGGCCGGATTTCGCGGACCAACTGCGGGCGCGGGTGTGGGCCGACCCGGCCTGGTGGCGGGAGGTCTTCCTGCTGGGCGTCGGCAAGGCCAAGCAGGGGGGCCTGGGCAACGCGGTGCACGTCGTCAACGTATTGGTGCCGGAAGGACCAGAGGAGACAAGCGAGCGGGACGATATCTGCTGGCGCTCGGCGGTGTTGGGGGGTCAGGCGCTGGTGGACCTGCGCTTCCCAGAAGCAGCGGAGGGCAAGCGGGATTTCGAGGCGGTGCTGAAGCGGGTACGGCGCTGGCTGGTGGCCCTGCTGGAGACACCGGGCGCGCTGGCCCCACGCGAGCGGGCGGAGGCAGGGGACCTGCTCGGGAAATTGGGCGACTCCCGCCCCGGCGTTGGAATCCTCCCTCTCCCTCCCAGGGAGAGGGCCGGGGTGAGGGTGCTCCCCTCTCCCTCCCAGGGAGAGGGGCTGGGGGTGAGGGTTTTCCTCCCCGACATCCTGTGGGTCGAGGTCCCCGCTGGCCCCTTCCTGATGGGCAGCACCCAAGGTGATAAAATGGCTTACGAAGACGAGCGTCCCCGCCACTCGTTGGATATGCCGGCCTTCATCGTCAGCCGTTACCCGGTCACCAGCGCCCAATACCGGCCCTTCGTCGAGAGCGGCGGGTACGACCAGCCCTGCTACTGGACCCCGGAGGGCTGGGCCTGGCGGACCGGGGAACGGGAGCCGGACCTGTCCCCGATTGACGACGAAGATCTCAGAAAGTCCTATACCGATTGGCTGGCGGGACGGCCACTGGAGAAACGGGGGCAGCCTTTCTGGTGGGACCATCCGCGCTGGGGGCTGCCCAACCGGCCGGTGGTGGGGGTGACGTGGTACGAGGCGCTGGCCTACTGCCGCTGGCTGACAGAGCAAGTGCAAATGGCAAATGGCGAATCGCGAATCGGGAATTGCGGATGGCAGGTCTGGCACGACGGGCAAGTTGGGACCTGGAGCATAGAAACCCAAGACATCGCTGTACGCTTGCCTTCTGAGGCGGAATGGGAGAAGACCGCGCGGGGGGCCGACGGTCGCCGCTGGCCCTGGGGGAACGAGTGGGCCGAGGGAAAGGCGAACACCGAGGAAAGCGGCATTGGCGAGACCAGCGCAGTAGGGGCTTTCCCGGCGGGAGCCAGCCCATGCGGTGCGCTGGATGTGGCCGGTAACGTGTGGGAGTGGACCTCCAGCCTGTACCGGCCCTACCCCTACCGTTCCGACGACGGGCGGGAGGACCCGCGGGCCGAGGGCCGGCGTGTGGTGCGTGGGGGGGCGTGGTACTTCAGTCGGTGGTACGCCCGCTGCGCGTCCCGCTTCAGGTTCATCCCAGACTACTTCGACATCAATGTGGGGTTGCGGGTGGTGGTTTCCCTGGCTCTCCCGCCTGCTGAATTCTGATCTTCTGATTGCTGGATGCTGATTGCTGGATGCTGATTGCTGTGGGGGAGGGGTATGGGGAGGGGCGCGCCCCTCCCCATGAAAAAATCCGCGCGTAGCGCAAAAATACCATGAAGACATACAGGCACCTCTATCAGGAAGTCGTCTTCTTCGGCAACCTGTACATGGCCCATCTGGAGGCGGCGCGGGGCAAGCGCGGTCACTCCGACGTGGCCGCCTTCGAATTCAACCTGGAAGACAACCTGTTGCAGTTGCAGGAGGAACTGCAGGCGCAAACGTACCGCCCGGCCCCTTACGACAGTTTCCGCATCGCCGACCCCAAGCCGCGCCTCATCTCCGCCGCCGATTTCCGCGATCGAGTGGTCCACCACGCGCTGGTGCGCGTCATCGAGCCGCTCTTCGAGCGCCGCTTCATCCCGGATTCCTACGCCAACCGGATCGGCAAGGGCAACCACCGGGCGCTCGACCGCTGCCAGGAATTCGCCCGCCGCTACCGGTACGTCCTGCAGTGCGACGTGCGGCAGTTTTTCCCATCCATTGACCATACCATCTTGAGAGGCATCCTGGCGCGTGTCATTGCCGACCCGGACGTCGTGTGGCTGATGGATTGCATCCTGGAGAGCGGCGTGGGGGTGCTCAACGATGAGTACGACATGGCCTGGTTCCCCGGCGACGACCTGTTCGCCGCGAACCGGCCGCGGGGCCTGCCCATCGGCAACCTGACTTCACAGTTCTGGGCGAACTGCTTCATGGACCCCCTGGACCATTTCGTGAAGCGGGTGCTGCGCTGCAAGGGGTATCTGCGTTTCGTGGACGATTTCCTGCTCTTCGCCGACGACAAGCGAACACTCTGGGAATGGAAAGGAGCCGCGCAGGATTTTACAGCGTCCCTGCGCCTGGCCCTGCACGAGCGGGAGAGTACCGTCTACCCGGTGACGAACGGCATTCCGTTCCTGGGCTTCCGGGTCTATCCCAGCCACCGCCGCCTGAAGCGGGCCAACGGCGTGGCCTTCGCCCGGCGGCTGCACCGTCACTACGCTGCGCTGGCCCAGGGTGAGCTGACCTATGAGGACCTGGACCGGCGCATCCAGGGCTGGGTGGCCCACGCCGTGCACGGCGACACCTACGGCCTGCGCCGTTCCCTGCTCTCGAAGACGCCTGTCCTACGGAGGAACCCGTGAAACAGTCACCCATCTTCGTTCGGACGTACGATCTGCTGCGCTGGCTGATCCCGATGACGGTCAAGTTTCCCCGCCAGCAGCGCTTTGTGCTGGCGGAGGCGGTGCAGCGGACGGCCTTGCGGTTCCAGGAGAGCCTGATCGAGGCCGCCCGTGCCACCGATCCGCTGCCGCTGCTTCACGGCGCCGATACTGACCTGACCAAGTTGCGTTTCTACCTGCGGCTGTGCCGCGACCTGGAACTGATGAGCATGGGCCAATACGAGCACGCCGCCCGCATGGTGAACGAGGTAGGACGGCTGCTGGGCGGCTGGCAGAAAAAGGCTGGGAAGGCGATGCAGGATGCTCCTGCGTAGTCTTGGGGCTGGGCCGCCACCACCGGCGTGTGGTGCGTGGGGGGGCGTGGAACAACAATCAGAGGAACGCCCGCTGCGCGTACCGCAACAGGAACATCCCAGACAACTTCAACAACAATGTGGGGTTGCGGGTGGTGGTTTCCATAGCACTCTGCGCGGGCCGGTAGACCCCGTCGTTCACGGACGCGGGGCGGTGCCCACAAATGATGAGAGCCAGTCCGGCTCGGCCCCGGTCGCGCCCGCCGTCGGGGGGCGGCGGCCGGCCAAATACAATCCTGGTGGGGCTCGTGCCCACCGGCCCCCGTGCCCCGCAGTAGGGGCAGGGCAAGTCCCTGCCCGCCAGGCGCGGCACGGGGGCGTCCCCCCGATCAACAGCAGGAGGTAGTGCATGACAGATCCATCCATCGAGACCGGGGGAGGGGCCGCCGTCCACGGCGACGTGACGGCCGGCACCTTCATCGGCCGGGACCAGGTCATCGTCATCAGCGGCTATACCGGTGAAGACCTGGAGCGGGTCCTGGTCATACTGCAGGAAGTCCTGGGCGCAGGCCAGGCTGACCTGTGTGCCGACATCGTTCAGAAACGGTTGACCGTCACTGCGCCAGGCGCACCACACATCCTTCTCTCAGAGAAGGCTGCCGAGGCCCTGTTGTCCACTGCTGCCCGCCGGGCCGACGAACGGGCTTACCTGGCTGCCCTGATGGTCAATCCCCGCTATGGCCGTTGGTCCACCCAGTTCGTACCGCTGGCAGGCACGCTCACTACGTTCGAACGTCCGCCGGGCTGGGTTGACGTCCCACCCGAGTTCACTCTGCTGGAAATGAGAGGAGAGGGGCCAGGGCGGCAGGTCCATCCCGTCCGCCTGGATGACATCACCCAGGCCACTGCCCGGCACGAGGCGCTGATCATTCTGGGGGAACCTGGGGCGGGCAAAACCACCACACTCTACAAGCTGGCCCTGGACGCCGCCCGGGAGCGGCTGACCAGCGGCAAAGGGAAACTCCCCCTGTACCTATCCCTGGCCGGCTACCGCGAGTACACCTCACCCTTCGTCTATGCAGAGGCTATCTGGCGGCAATCGCTGGGCGGAGAGGCAGTGGGCGACCGGTTGCGCCGGGGAGACCTGCTCCTGCTGTGCGATGCGTTGAACGAGATGCCCTTCCAGGATGACCGGGACTACCGGGAACGGGTGGAGGCCTGGCGGCGCTTCGTGGGTGACTTTCCTGGCAACCAGGTCCTCTTCACCTGCCGTAGCCGTGACTACAGTGAGCCACTGGGACTACCTCAGGTGGAAATCGAGCGGCTGGACGACGGCCGCGTGCAGATGTTCCTGGACAAATACCTGGCCCAAGACCTGGCACGGAAGGCATGGGAACGGCTAGGCGAGAGTCCACTCCTGGAGTTGGTCCGCAACCCATACTACCTGTCCATGCTGGTCTACATTCTGGCACAGGGTGGGACGTGGCCGACCAACCGGGCCTGGTTGTTCGATCGGTTTATCGAGCTGTTGCTGGCCCGTGAGAAGCGCCGCGGCCACCCCGACTGGCCCGGCACCGACCCGCTGCGCAACGCCCTTTCCGCCCTGGCCGAGAGCATCCAGCCGCTGGGAGAAGGAACACGCCTGGCACGCCGGGAGATGCTGGCCCGCGTCCCGCCCCAGGTGGAGGGGCCGGATGGGCCAGTAGAGACCCCACCACCAACAGTTCTGCGGCTGGGGTTACACGCCACACTGCTGGACACCGGGCGGGACCCGCAGGGGGAGGAGCAGGTCCACTTTTACCACCACCAGTTGCAGGAGTACTTTGCGGCCCGCGCGCTGCTGGCTCGCTTCCGGGCCGGAGAGGAACTGGCCAACCGCTGGCGACAGCCCCGGCTGGTGCACGAAATGCCGGACCCCGGCCCGCTGGGCGACTTTGAACCTCTGCCGCCGCCACCCTCCACCGGCTGGGAAGAGCCGACGGTGCTGGCGGCAGGGCTGACGCCTGACCCTACCCGCTTCATCGAGGCCGTGCAGCGGGTCAACCCGGTCCTGGCCGCCCGCTGCCTGGTCGAGGCAGGGGTGGAACGGCCCCCTGCACTGATGGAGGCAGTACAGACCAACCTTCTGAGCGAGATGGAAAACAGCCGGGTCCACTTGCGGTCGCGCATCACCGCCGGGGAGACACTGGGGCGGCTGGGGGACTCTCGTTTCTGGGAGATAGAGGTAGGGGGGCAGCGGGTGCTCCTGCCATCGCTGGTCTGCATCCCTGCCGGCTCATTTCGCATGGGCTCTGGCCTGCTGCACTTCCTGCGGCTGGCGCTGCGAGGGTTCACCTGGGCACGCGACGAATTGCCCCGTCACACAGTGGACCTGCCAGCCTTCCTGGTCGGACGGTTCCCGGTGACCAATGGTGAATACGGCTGTTTCCTGGCCGCGGGGGGTTACCGGGAGGAGCGCTACTGGCCCACCTCCGAGTCTCGCGCATGGTTGCGAGGGGAGACGGTAGAGAGCGGCACGATAAAGGAATTGATGGACACCTGGCAGGCCGTGAGGGCGAACCCGGCACTGTTGAGGCAAATGGGAGCCACGTCAAGACAAAGAGTGGCCTGGGGGCAACTGGCGCAGATGGACGAAAGCGAAGTAAGGCAGGCGCTGGGTAAGTCGTACGCCGAGCGGCCCCACGACCGGCCGGCCTTCTGGGACGACACCAGGTACAACAACCCGGCCCAGCCGGTAGTGGGGGTGACGTGGTACGAGGCAATGGCGTACTGCGCCTGGCTGAGCGAGCAACTGCAAACTGCAGATTACAGATTACAGGTCTGGCGCGGGGGACAACCTGAATCCTGGAAGGTGGAACCTGGAACCGCTGCCGCGCGGCTGCCAACGGAGGCGGAGTGGGAAAAGGCAGCGCGGGTGAAGCGGGGCTGGACCTACCCGTGGGGCAACCGGTGGGACGCGGGGAGGGCCAACACCGAGGAGGGGCACGTCCTGCGTCCCACGCCTGTAGGAATATACCCGGGCGGCGTCACCCTGGAGGGAGTGCACGACCTGAGTGGGAATGTGTGGGAGTGGACTTGCAGCATTTACAAGCCTTACCCCTACCGGCCCGACGATGGGCGGGAGGCCCCGGAGGCCGAGGGGCGGCGTGTGGTGCGTGGGGGGGCGTGGTGCTACAGTCGGAGGAGCGCCCGCTGCGCGTACCGCTACTGGTTCATCCCTGACCTCTTCTACAGCCTTGTGGGGTTGCGGGTGGTGGTTTCCCTGGCTCTCCCGCCTTCTGAATTCTGATTGCTGATTGCTGATTGCTGGCTGCTGGCTACTGGCTGCTGGGGGGAGGGGGCTGGGGAGGGGGCGTGCCCCCTCCCCATGAAAAATTGCGAGTTATGTGCCTGGGGACGAAAGAACCACGGAGACACAGAGCACACAGAGAAAACCGGCCAAGAACTCGGTGTTCTCCGTGTCCCCGTGGTAGAATCCGCACGTGCAAGGAGGCAACGGTTGAGCGCACAAGAAATCGTCCAAGTCGTCGGTGAGCTGGTTCCCGACGCAGGAACTGCGCTGGAGCAAACACACGGCTCCCAGGCGCTCTCCGTAGCGCGGGAGATCGAGACCGTATTAGTGCCCCACCTGGAGGGCAACCTGGCCTACGCGCCCCTGTGGCGGCAATTTCAGGCCACGCCGCAGGCCCTGGCTCCCGCGTTGGCGGGGGTGGTGCAGGTGCTGCTGGCCGCCGACGCCGCGCTGGCCCGGCGGCTGGACGACCTGCTGGTGGAGTATCGCCGGGCGGCGCACCCTGCCGCTATGGCCGTCAACACCGGCGGCGGGGCCTACGTCGGCGGCGGTGTGACGGTCAAGAGAGGCGACTTTGTGGGCCGCGACAAGTCCGTCCGCATCACCGGCGACGGCAACGTGGTCGGCGACCACAGTCGCGCCACCGTCGTCAAGCGGGAGAATCGCAGGTGAGGGACGGCGCTCTCGGCTGGCTAGAAGATCTCCTGGCTGCCGAGGGCCGCTGGGCGATAGTCTACGAGATAGCAAGGAGTACGGGATCATGCCTTACTGGCAACTGCACTATCATCTAGTCTGGTCAACGAAGGGTCGCCAACCGCTGCTGACTCCGCAGGTTGAGAAGTTCGTATACGGCTGTTTAACCGGTAAGGCTGTTGGACTCAAGGCTGTCGTCTATACTATCGGGGGCGCTGTGGATCACGTTCACATGATTGTAGCGATCCCTCCTGCAGTCTCGGTGTCCAAGTTCGTCGGACAGGTCAAGGGTGTCGCTTCGACCAGGCTCAACAAGTCTGGCATCAGCAAAGTACGCTTTGAGTGGCAAGATGAGTACGGAGCGTTTTCTCTCGACGCCAAGCGTCTGCCCAACTACATTGCTTATGTGGAGCGTCAAAAGGAACACCACGCCGAGGGCACAACAATTCCCGTTCTGGAACGCATGACTTCGGAGGATGTGGGTCCGCGCCTGGTGAGAGAGGCTGCGCCATTTTATGTGACTGACATGGACACCTGGCGCGCGGAACTGCTGGAATTATCAGTTCAGAAAACAACGTACCGTGAACAAGGCTAAGCCGGATTGATCCGGCGCTGCTCTATAGCACGGGCACTTTATGCCCGTGCGAGTCTGGCGGACAAGACGCTTCGGCCGGGCATAAAGTGCCCGGCCTACGGAGCAGCGCCCGATGGAATCGGGCTGGGGGTGGTCAGGTGAGGGGTTGGCCAGGCTGGGGAAACGGTTTGCTGTGCGGACTCGGCCGGGCATAAAGTGCCCGGCCTACGGAGCAGCGCCCGATGAAATCGGGCTGGGGGTGGTCAGGTGAGGGGTTGGCCAGGCTGGGGAAACGGTTTGCTGTGTGGTCTCGGCCGGACATAAAGTGTCCGGCCTACGGAGCAGCGCCCGATGGAATCGGGCTGGGGGTGGCCTGGTGAGGGGTTGGCCAGGCTGGGGAAACGGTTTGCTGTGCGGACTCGGCCGGGCATAAAGTGCCCG
>Ga0315284_10015343_pt1 | contig 10899 bp, 10 predicted proteins | sample YL17G09_16_MG_FD_203696 | JGI IMG/M metagenome (GOLD analysis project Ga0315284, IMG submission 203696) | Sediment microbial communities from Yellowstone Lake, YNP, Wyoming, USA - YL17G09_16 | ecosystem: Environmental > Aquatic > Freshwater > Lake > Sediment | place: USA: Wyoming | collected...
GGCACCGCTGGCGTGACTGGTCTACAAGGTTTCACAGGTATCGCAGGACAAACCGGACTAGGAGTCACTGGTGTTCAGGGCAACACAGGCATCCAAGGCAGCACTGGGCTTGGTACTGTTGGTGCGACCGGAGTACAAGGTGTTACAGGCTTAGGAACTGTAGGAGCGACTGGGGTACAAGGCAGCACTGGGCTTGGTACTGTGGGAGCCACAGGAGTACAAGGCAGCACTGGGCTTGGTACTGTTGGCGCGACTGGCGTGCCGGGTGCTACTGGGGTACAAGGCAACACTGGCGTACAAGGATCAACCGGAGTCCAAGGCGCAACCGGACTGGGCACCCAAGGCATAACAGGACTACCAGGAACGGCTAGCAGCACTGGGTTGCAAGGTCCACAGGGCGATACTGGGGTCCAGGGTATTCCGGGTACAGCTAGCAGTACAGGACTGCAAGGCCCGCAAGGTCAAACCGGTGCGCAAGGCACAACTGGCCTAGTTGGTGCTACTGGGCTTGGCGCTACTGGCATCCAGGGCAATACAGGTATCCAAGGCAGCACTGGGCTTGGTACTGTTGGCGCGACTGGCATACAAGGCAATACTGGCGTTCAAGGCACAACTGGTGTAGACGGCACCACGGGCGTCCAGGGAGCTGTTGGTACCACTGGCGTCCAAGGCACTACTGGTCTTGGTACTGTTGGGGCGACTGGGGTACAAGGTGCCACAGGATTAGGAACTGTCGGAGCAACCGGAGTACAAGGCGAAACTGGCATCCAAGGCACTACTGGTCTTGGTACTGTTGGCGCGACTGGGGTGCAAGGTGCCACAGGTTTAGGGACTGTCGGAGCGACCGGAGTACAGGGTGTACAGGGCAATACGGGCGTCCAGGGCAGCACTGGGGCACAAGGTTCACAAGGCAATACGGGCGTCCAGGGCAGTACAGGCTTCGGAGTTGCTGGTGCTACTGGTGTCCAGGGCAATACGGGCGTCCAGGGCATCACTGGTCTTGGTACTGTTGGAGCAACTGGTGTTCAGGGAGTCCAAGGCAATACAGGTGTCCAGGGCACCACAGGTTTAGGAACTGTCGGAGCAACCGGAGTACAAGGTGTCCAGGGCAATACAGGCATCCAGGGCAATACAGGCCTAGGAACCGTAGGAGCGACTGGTGTCCAAGGCACTACTGGGCTTGGAACCGTTGGAGCGACTGGCACCCAAGGTGTCCAAGGCACCGTAGGAGCGACTGGTATCCAGGGCAGTACAGGCCTAGGAACCGTGGGAGCAACTGGTATCCAGGGTGTCCAAGGCACCACTGGGTTAGAAGGTTCGACAGGGCTTGGCGCTATTGGCGTCCAAGGTGCTACTGGGCTTGGCGGTGTCGGGGCGACTGGTGTACAAGGTGCCACAGGCCTCTCATTTACGAATGTATTGTCAGGCAACCAAACCCTCAGTGGACTTCAGGTGGGGAGTACCGTTATCAAGGGCGACCTCACCGTATCTGGCGCCTTTTACGTCCCCGGCGACCTCACTGTTTACGGAAACATGATTTTAAATTCCCCCACTTCTTTCGTAGTAACGGGTAATCTGTACGTAGCAAATCAAGTTTCCGGTACCATGGCAGGTCCCTTTGAAGTACAAGAAGACACCGCCATCTTGGGTAAACCTTACGACTATGGGCTGCTAACGACCACGGGCACTCCTGTGTTTGAGCCCTACACCGCTGCCACTACGGTAAACGCGGCGGCGACTTTAAATTGGACGGCTACTTATACGGTTGTTAGTTCAGTTCTTAACACTGGCGATACGATTGTAACCCTTAACGCAGTTACAAGCTTTTTTGCAGAAGACAGGGTTTTTGTAGGACCCGGCTTTACCTCCTTCTACTCTACCAGCCTTTATACGGGGGCAACTGCGATGAACGCAGGGGTTACCGTAGGGGACGGAACTAATTTAATATCCATTGATAATCAGGACGTTACAGCTGAATTCACTGTTGGAAAAGTTCTTAAATTCATAGAAGCAATCAGCACAGAGACGATTATAACACTCACGACGCCCGTGTTAGTGGCACAGACAGTGGTCCGTTACTCTCCATTTACAGCGGGGGAATCTGTACCTGTCGCAAGTATAACGAGTTCAACTGTTTTAAAACTGTTTAACGATTGGCGGTCATTCTTCCCTGCTAACTCTGCCATTAGGCTATATGAAGCTGAAAACCTCACCCAGCTAACCTTTACTTCAACGGTTAACGCCTCCGTAGGGGCTCTTCAACTACCAGGCTTCGCCACTAGGTATACTGTATTAAGCGGAGCGGGAACTTCGATCGTGACGCTAAGCGGTAACTTCGTGTCACTTTTCACAAGTGGATCAATCGTTCTATCACTTGCCGACATTATAGTCACTACCCCTTCTTTCTTAGCTACGTTTAACGGCGGCGGCTTCTCAATGTCTTTTTTGAGAAATCTCACCTATAATGCTGGCTGCTCTATAAAAAACATTGCCTCCTTTACCGTTGGGGGCGACCTTATAGGTTGTCTAAATCCCACGAACAGCTTCAGTAATACTTTAGTTTTTAATAAGGATGGAAGCTCCCTCACACTCAACGGAACCACGCTCCTAGTTAAAGGTAACGTGGTTAATACTGCTACGCTGAGTACCCTTGGAGGAACCTCTTCTACTATTAGTGGGGGGGCGGGCGGTTCTATTACGATAATGGGATCTGTTACGGCTCCGTATGTCAGCAACGGCGGCTATGAGTACGCTTTCGTTTATCGGCCCATAACGATTACTGCAAGTGGAGGTTCTTATACGAGCAGCGGTAACCCCACTGGGGGAATCGGCGGGGCTATACGCATCTATGGATCAATCGAGGGGTTAGGAACGCTTAGCTCTGACGGTGGCAGCACCTCGGGGACAAGCGTAGGCCCGGTTGGTGGTGCCATCGTAGTACAAGGCCCGATTAATGGTGTTAATAAGGGGGACGTTAACAGTGGGCACGCTCTTACGATATCAGCCAACGGAGGGGGAACCGGTAGTTCCACCAACACTAATGCTGGAGCAGGTGGTTCCATCCTATTACACTCAGCTGTTGGCCTAGTCCCAGGAACCATTTCCGCTGTTGGGGGTCAATCCCCGACAAATGGTACCACAGCAGCGGGGGGCGCGGGGGGAACGGTCAAGATAGGGAACGGCACCAACTGCTCCATTAACGTTTCGGGCGGGCTTGGTGCTAAAACAGGGGGTTTCGGAGGGACTATCCGAATATCTGGTATGCTTGCTGCTAACGCAGTCACCTCTCCAGGAAATTCCCTATTCATTACCGCAAACGGTGGCGCAGCGGTGGCATTTGTAAACAATCGACTCGGCGGAAATGGCGGTACGGTAAACCTGTACAGAGTGTCCGGTCTACTTTCCTCTATTGATGCAAACGGTGGCACAACAAACGGTGGCACAGGAACGGGTCAAGTTGGTGGTAGTGGTGGAACTGTTTTCGCTTATGGAACTTTTCGAATTGAGAGCGTAAGTCTCAATGGAGGAAGTAGCCTAGTAACTGCTTCTTCTTTTGCGGGGTCTCCCGGATCTATTACTACCCGAGGTCACGTCACTATCACCTCGCTTACAATGAGGACCACCCCGCAGACGGGTATTACTGGGACTGCACCCGCGTCCTTGGCTGCCAGGGGGGTTTTAAAAATGGATGGCTACCTCGAAGTACGAACCCTAGACAATAGCAACATCACAGGCGCTAAGATCCAACCCGAGGGGGGAGGAGTAGGCGACGCTACGATGTTCGTCGTGGATACGCTAACCACTAAGGTAACCTTCGAGGATCACAACGGTAATAACCCTTCGGCGACACAGGCGACGTTGTGTAAGACGCGGATCTACAAGTATAACACCTCGGCCCAGGCTTGGTTTGCCGTAACTAGCACAGCCATCTGACAGGAGGCGGGCTCGCTGCCCGCCTCAACCTTTCCCTTTGCTTCGACTACTAAACACCTTTGTTAGGTCATCTTGCAGCTTGGCCATCGAGCACTCATCAGCATTGACGTCCTGCCTCATGCAGTGGTAGGTCGGACTGCGTAGCCTGCCGTCAGCCGTAAGCTCCATGCAAAATACGTCAACCACCCGGCCAAGATACGAAGAGAAATTGGCGGTCATATCTTCTCTTTGCTTATTGGTCATCCCAGAAGCAAAGCCAACTTCGGTAAGCACTCCGTCCTTATAGACAGACAACGCTAGGGAGCCCACCATACCAGCCAAGGCCTTTTGTCCTGGTCGATAGCCTGTTATAACGCAGCTAACGCTGCAAGCCTTCTTCATTTTTGCCCAATGCTGGCCGTAGCTACCGTCTTTGCGTTTGGCTATAAGACCTTCTTCGCCAGCGCTGGTAAGCCTGTCGAACAACTCCTGCGCGTTACCTTCCGAGTATCTTGGCATCGCCTTCACATGCGGATTGCTCATTGCGGCTACTACTGACAAAAGTAGGACTCGCCTCTCTTCGTACGGCTTCTGCCTAACATCTTCGCCACGATAGAAGGAAATATCGAACACCAAGCAGTCAACGTTGCCTATTTGCCGTTGCTTGTCTGACGCTTCCACCTCGGACGAGCCCATTATTGACTGCGTGACGACAAGGCTACGAAGAAAGATTTCGGTATCTAGCACGGTCTTGTCCAATCCTGGATAAGAGCGGTTGGTAAGGTGCTGTGCATTGCCTGAGCGGTCCACGTAACAACCGTCGCCGGTTGACTTGTGCCGAGACAGCAAGGTATTGGGCAGAAGGTTGCGACCATAAGGGTCGAAGCCGATGTAAAAGACGAACCTTTCGCCATCAACCTTTAGCTCATAAGCCCACTGCGGATCGTCTAGGTTACTTGGGAGCGCGGCTGTGCAGCGTGGCGGTACGACTAGCCCGACTGGCTCTTTTGCAGATCTTGCCGGTCTTTGCGCTAGGCTCATCAGCCGCTCCATGGCCAAATAGGCCTCGTTTATACGAACAGCCTCGGCGGCATCGCCACCCAAGTCTGGGTGAGCCGCCATCATCACGCGACGACGAGCCGCTTTCAGCTCGTCGACTGTTGTTGGGACCTGCGAAAGACCAAGTAACGACAGGGCGTTGGGAGCCGAGAAGCTGACCAGCAGCGCCTGGCCTTGGCTGGCCCACTGCTCTGGGCTTCCAGGCTCGCCCTCGTAGGTCTTGTAACGAGAGAACAGCTTGTGGGCCGATCTCTTTTTCTTCTCACTCATAAACTCTCCATGATGCTGAGCCTGGACTTGATATCTTCTCTGTGAAGGTGATTAGACACCGTTCCATAGTATTGAAACAGCACATTGCCGGTAGTGGAATCAATAACAAGTATGACAAACGCTTGTTTAGTGTTCATTGCTTGAGCAGTTTCTATGGCCACATATTTGTCTGAAAAATCTTCTTTCGTAACTTTCCCGCTGATACAATCGGTTTGGATTAGGTAATACATGATATACCTCCTGTTAGGTGGCTACTTATTATGACTTGGCTCCGAGCATTTTGCCAGACGCTGTTGACTCGTGTTTAGCCTTGAGACCTTTCAGGATCTCCAAGTCTTTACCGGCTTGGCGTCCAGATTCTTCTGCATGGCCGTTATAGGCGATTTTGGCGTTGCTTTTGCTTTTCTTCAAGGCAGTACCAGACAGGTACTCCTCGATTTGGCGGTCACCAGTCCAGACTAGGCCAGTCTCCGTTTGCACGGCTTGCCGTTGCTTGGTCAGCTTTTCTACGATACCGTTCATCAGTCCCAAGTAGTAAGCTTGGCGATGCTTTTCGCTGGCGCTATTTTCGGCCTTGTACGATAGCCACAGACGTTTGAAGCTAACGACCAAGTACCAGTATGTAAAGCGAGCCACCTCGATGTTCAGTGGTTCTCCGATGAACTGAAGCCGCACCTTGTAGACGCGTTGTCCAGCGCTGTTAATGCTGTCGTATCTGCGCACTTGTATTGGCTTCACGAAGAAGAACTTGCTGATAATAGTCAGGACAAACTTGTCCTCAACTTGGGCAAAGAACCGTTCCTCTTCATCGGCAAAGCCTTCGGTCACGGTGTTGGTGCTAGTGTTCACGTCAGACAAGGACAGGTTATGGCGCAGCAACAACTCGTTAGCGCGTTCCATAGCCAACTTGGCTTCGTTCTCGTTGTCGGAGTCGGCTAGGCTCAGCAGCTTTCTGATTTTGTCTAGTATCTTGTCCATCTGGCACCTCTTGTTAAAAAAACCATCTTCAGGGTTCTTTTCGGTGTTGGAATGCTGAGACTTTAGCCAGACCCACCTTCTTACGTCAGGTAAGAAATGTCAAAACTTTATACATTTTCCTGGCATACCCACCTGAGCCATAAAACAGGGCCTCCAAGCTGCTCGGAAAGAGGTACCATGCGGACTAAAGTCATAGACATTCAGCGCCGAAAAGTAACCAAAGGAGGGTGTAGCATGCCAAAATACACCGGAGGGTTCCCAACCTTCAGCATCGAAAAGCCAATCGCGCTGCCATGGCGTGGTGGACAAGGCTATGTCCTGGAAGTCCAAAGCTCTGGCGAATGGTCAGCGGAGCTTAAGCTTAACGAGCATCGCGGTTTTATAACCACCGATGCTAAGGGCAAGGCTACCTTCTTCTCTTACCGGGGACCGAAGGCAAACAGCGGCATCGTGGGCGAGGTGTTGCGCGAGGTAGAGCAGATGGGCATGCCACCTTGCTCTGTTTTGGATGGCGGCCAGTTCTACCGGAAAGAGTTGGGCGGCTCTAGGCTGTGGCTGTTTGACGTGCTGGTGTGGAAAGGCGAAAAGGTGCGGTTGCCGTGGAAGGAAAGACGTGACCTTCTTGACTCATTGGTGCCAGCTCTGCACCCGACCGTTTGGACACCGCCAGTCTGCTGGAACTTCCACAAAGAGTTTGCCAACATGCTGCAAGGTAAGTCAAAGCTGATATACCAGTTTTTGCAAGACCACAACCTGCCACCAACTTTTGCTGATCAAATCGAAGGGTTAGTTATCAAACGCCTGGACGGCAAGCACTCGTTTCCGGTAAACAAAAAGGAGGTGTCGTCGTTTCTAAAACTCAGAATGGCTGATGTGCGTTAATCAGGAGCTGATGTGAGCAAGAAAAAGAAGAAAAAGTTACCGGCTAAGCACGACGCGTCCAAATTTCTCAGCGAACTTATGATTGACGGCTTCAGAGTGACTGACCTATTGCCACCAGTAAGACCGAGGAGTGAACAAGAAAAGCTAGACTGGTTTGCCGGTGTGTCGCCCTACGAGCCCATGCTGCTGCCAGACGACAACTGCCACATGCCTGCGAGGCAGTGCTTCGTCAACGTCAACGCTTACGCTGCCGAGCACAAGCTAACGCCCATCGTTGGTTGGATAGTTTGGGACAGCCACTATTTGGAGATGGAAAGCCACGCGGTTTGTTGGGACGAACAAAACGACACCTACGTAGACGTCACAAAGCGTGTTGATGGCGAAAAAGAAGTGCTGTTTATCCGTGATGATTCTATTACGGTGGCCATACACGGTGCAACAATGACCGCATACAGGAACCTCCATTTTCCGTCTACTGCCAAGAAAACCTACGAACGAACGGTCAATGCCGTAGCCAAGCTATGCCTAAGTAACCCAAAGGGTCAATAAAAGTTATCTTTGAATGACGTTGGCAGTGTGTGCCAACGCGCTAAGTGGTCACGGAGGAATAATGAACAAATCTGAAATGTTAGCTAAGCTACAAGCTCATGGAATCAAAATAAACGGCGACAAAATTCTCGTTGCCAATCTGGCAGAGGCCATTAAGGTGCTCAGTAAGGATAAGCCAGATCTGAGCGAAGTCCGTGAAGAAGATGAGGAAGGCTTCTACGCTGCCAATATCACAATGGCCGGGAGTTATCTAGGCTTGAAAGTTTTGTCTTTTTCCGGCAACACGTTCATGTATCCGTTCAGGGAAGAGTACAAAGTACTAACAGTAGGCTTCGTCGAGGATTGGGGCGAGGACCAATTTACGGTTATCTTATCGTCAGACCAAGAACATGTTAATGTAAATGTTCGTATTGTAGGCAGTATACAGTTTACGAGATGGTGTTGGGCATTGGGTAAGAAGAGGACCAACGATTTGTTGTCGGCTATCAAACTCTCTGTAAATTAAGGGGATAATAATGAACAAGTCAGAAATGCTAGCTAAACTGCAGGCTCACGGAGTCAAGATAAGTGGCGACAAAATTCTAGTTGCCAATCTGGCAGAGGCCATTAAGGTACTTGGCGCTAAGACCAAAATAAAGGAATACGAATTAACACAAGAACAGTATGAAACTACTGGACTGCATGGACGTGCTGTTTTCTTTGTAGAAGAAGGTTCTCCGAGGGGCGACGAAGGATTTGAGGCTGGCCTGAATTTCGGCGGCGGCAAGCCTTTGATCAAAGTAACGTTAGAAGACCAAAACTGTGCCTACTTTCTGGACACTCCGGCCAATCGCAAAAAAATTGAAAAAGCTGCCAGCTCAGAAGGTTTTGACGAGTGGTGATGCGCTGCATTGACAGAGGGCATGGTCTTGGGTAAACTATTGATTGGATCACGTGCTCTTGCTTATTGGTTGCCGGTTGCCCGCAGTCCACATGACTGGGATATACTGACCACCGATAAAACCTGTGTCAGCGGAAATAGCATAGATTTTTACAACTATGATCCTTCTGACTCCGAGATACTTGATTATAGCTTATCAAAAGACTTGCCAACCATAGTGACACCAATTGGTGAACTCAGGGTGGCCGACCTCGCTATTGTGAAGATGCTAAAAATTGGCTCATTACCACTAGAGTCTCCGAAGCACACACTGGACCTTAGGTTACTAGACCATGTAAGCCTAACGGCCTATGAAACTGAATTATCAGTACGGCGCCAAAAGGAGACAGCAAGGCGACTGCAGAAAAGGGAGTTCTTTAAGCCCAATGTTCACCGCTACATAGACCACGACCAGCTGCACAGGTGGATCAAGAACCCGCCAACTTTTATGCTGATCCTAGACGAGGCCCATGCTACTAACCCGGTCAAGGATAAGTTTGACCTTCTTTCCTACGAAGACAAACGAAATTTGCTCCTGGAGGAGGCGTTTGTGCTGGCTTTGGAGAGAGTATTGGTACGTATGGTTAAGCAACAGATCGATCATTTTGGAAACGTTTTTGATTTGTTTACTAATTACAAAACCATGCAGGTACCACTGCATTTTGTAAACAAAGTGTGCCTACCAGGCAGGCTACAAGATCACCCAGATTTTATACAAGAATGGGGGTTTGAGAATTACAACTCGCTAACCAATAACTTAGCCGCCTTTTGGCGCGATACTGTTAATAGTCTCCCTACAGAATTTTGGACTTGGTTAGTTGCTGAGAGCGAATAGCCAAATTGTTAAACACCAACACTTGATTTAGCGGACTAAGGACTCCGGCGTCTTTGATGTCTAACCACACCATATCGCAAGCGTGGTAGTCACCGGCCCATTGACCTAAAAACTTGGTGACTCTGCTGCTTGTCAGGTCACCAGTTTAGTAGGAAGTTGAAAGACGCCTGGAATCCACCCTGGCACCGGATCCTTTTGATTCAAATCAATAACCACAATGCCCATAGCGGTTTTCTTAGTGGCTGATGATTTGGAGGTTCTAACTGTAAATTTGAGGACTGGCGACAAATCCAAGTCCTATAGGCTGATACTGATGCTCTGCATACTATCATCCATCTGTTTGACCTCTATCTTTCCATTGAATATATGACGACTCTTATGCTCTTGATAATTAATTTGCCTCATCATGACTTCAAATCTTTTCCGACTTCTATTGCTCCAATAGGCTGAATACAAATTGGCCGCTATGGCTAGAGGCATGAGAACATAAGTCACCCAATCACTTAAACTTTTGATGTCCATCAGTTAAACCCTAACGCAGTAAGCAATCGTTTGAACCAGGACTGCTTCGGTTCTTGATGACCGAGGGAATCCGCTTGCTCGCGCCAATTGCCGGAGTTCGTCGCCTTTAGAGTCGCGTGCCGCTTTTCGACCTTCGACCGCACCGCTGCCAGGGATTCCTGACTTGGCTCTTCGATTTCCGATAGAGCATACTCGGCGCGGATTTTGGAAGAGAAGTCCTCGATAAACTTCTCCATCGTCAAATCACAGTGCTCATCTACCCAGTCAATGATGAAAAAATAGCGAGTCGGATCGAATGAGACTTTGCCAAATAAAATGGGATCCTTCTCGACTACCTTTTGCTTGGTTGTCTTGGCCAGTTTGGTATCGAGGGGATCGTTATAGAGAACTTGGAATTCATCGAAGATACCCATGGCACGGACGGCTGCCAGCTTCTTTTGAACCTTGTCGGGGATAAGGCGCGGGAAATTCTTAAGGTCGCACTGCTTGACGGTTCGCTCGCGGACGATATGCAGGAAGCGATTGATGTCCTCCGTCAAAACGAACTTCCCAAAGCCAGCCGCCGCTATCTCTTGCTCGCGAAGGATGATAACAAGGGACTCTTCGAACTGCTCGGCTAGTCCGCTCTGACCGCTTGCCCATGCCTTGTCTGCCAGTGCCTTGAGTTTATTTACGCGGACCTTAAGATCAGCTAAATTGGATTGCTTGAGTTTTGACTTCAAAAATTTAAAGTAGAGTTTGGGATGGATTTTGGATTCGGGATTGATAGGATTGACGCTCCGCACAATCATATGACTGCCAGCAGACGTTACCATATTGGAGTCAGTCCAACTGCCAGTCGTCGTCATTATTGCCGTTGAGTTTGGACTATTGAAAATAAGAGACACGGGTTAATCCTTAATCACTGGAGCACTATGAAAATCCTAGCATCAAACCTTGCCATGCGGTTCTATAAGCACTATGGCTGGAGCGC
>Ga0315284_10015344_pt1 | contig 10898 bp, 6 predicted proteins | sample YL17G09_16_MG_FD_203696 | JGI IMG/M metagenome (GOLD analysis project Ga0315284, IMG submission 203696) | Sediment microbial communities from Yellowstone Lake, YNP, Wyoming, USA - YL17G09_16 | ecosystem: Environmental > Aquatic > Freshwater > Lake > Sediment | place: USA: Wyoming | collected...
GACGGGAAGGATAGCGGCCTAATGATAGCACAAGACGCAGCCGGGTCGCACGCTGTGGCGCAGGTGGTGGTGCAGGAGGCGCGCGCGATATGGAGCGCACTGGCGGCGGCGCCGAGTGGGGAAGCGGCGGAGCGGATGGTGGTGGAGTGGAGCCAGCGGGTGGGACGGCGGGCGGACGCAGGCTGCGTGTCCGCGATCACGTGCTCTCCGATCGCCGAATGTCTGCGCATAGGGTCGTCGTCGAGACCTTCGCTTCTTACGCAAGGAGAATGGTTCCTACGGGCCCTGACAGGTAAGTCACGGCCGTGCTAGTCACCCTCACCTTTGTCCTCTCCCTGGAAGGGAGAGGGGTAATCCGCGCAGCATCTCAAAGATTCGAAGGCAGACTCTGCCGGCGCGCCGTTGCGGTTGCGGGATTGGGGTGCTAGAATGATTCACGGAGGGTAACGAGGTGTCCCGCCCTGATCCCACCCGCCGCAAGAGCACGACCCGCTTCGCCGTCGAACTCACTCTCGCACTGGCCGTCATCTGCGTCGCCGTCTACCTCGTCCTGATCCGCGATCTGGAACGAACCCTCAAGTACAGCCTCGACCGGCTGCACGCGGCGGGCGCACCCATGACCTTTGCCCAAGCGGCAGGGCCTGCGGTGGCTGACGAGGACAACGCCGTGCCGGTATACCAGCAGGCGTTTGAGCGGCTCCAATCCTTCGGGCGCTTCGTCTCTGCTGGCGGCACGAGGGGGCATCTTGTTGACCCTGACGGGGATATACTCCGTTCGTTCCTGAGGGACAATCCGCCAGGAAGTCAACAGAAGCTGCGCGCACGGACCAGCGAGATCCTTGCTCGCAACAAGGCAGCGCTGGCCCTCGTCGGCCAAGCAGTGGCGAAGCCAGCGTTCCGTTACCCCCTTGACGCGGAAGTCCCGGGGCCGGCTGGCGCAGACGTCCCGCACCTCGATCGCTTCCGCGCGTGTGCTCGCCTGCTCGCGGCCCAAGCGATCATCCTCAGTGAACTAGGCATTACCCGCGAAGCGATTAACTCGTGCCGGACCGGGTTCAGAATGGGCGTCCAGCTCGCTTCGCAGCCCGACATGATGAGCATCAGCGCCAGCATTGGGGTCGATTCGATCATGCTCGATGCATTGCGACAGGTAGTGGAGAAGGGCGACATTGAGATCGAGACATGCCGCGCGCTATATGAAGAGGTAGGCAAGCCGGACCTCCGAGTATCGTTCAGGAGAGCCCAAGCCGCTGAGGTGCCGCAGGCCCTTTGGTGGTTTGCGGAGGTCGAGCGCGACCCCGAGGGGATGCAGGAGTCTCTCGCCCGCAATTCACCGTGGTCCGATCTGGCAGCGAAAGCGTACGTGAGACAGCTGGGCAGGATCGTTCGCCTAAGTGAAGAGATCCGATACGCTGATTTCCTCCGGCGCTCAGTCACACTGGCGGCAATGCCTTACCGTGAAGCGAAAGCGGCCTACCGCAAACTGCGCGAAGAGATGAGGAGAGGCACGCCTTCGTATCACCTCATAACGCGAACAGTCTATGAGTTCTACCTGGAGGATAATGTGTCAGCGTCGTGTGATGTCGCGGCCGCGCGCCAGAGGGCTATGCAGGTTGCGCTTGCGCTGAAGGCGTACCACGCAAGGTATCATGCGTATCCGGATTCGCTGGCCGCGCTACGCGGCTATCCGGGCTGGAAGCTGCCGCAGGACCCGTTCAGCGGCAAGCCGTTCGCGTATCGCCGGAAGGGCGCGGGCTTCGTACTCTACAGTTGGGGCGAGGATCTCGATGACGACGGCGGGCGGCCGGTCAACCCGCTGAGCAGTTCGCGTGACGGTGATATCGTGTGGGAGTTCAAAAGGTAACGGCGGGGCAGAGACGAATCGCGGGTGAGAGCCTTGCGGCGGGCATTCGAATGGCCGCCCTACAGTGCGGGTTCAACGTCGCAGCAGTACGCCGGATGCGCCTGGGAAGACCGGATGAGCAGAACAGACGATCTGATAGATGATGTGATCGAGACGATCACCGTGCGCCTCGACCAGCGGGCAGGTGTCGGCGGCGGGCTCGTCAGGGACATGGTCTTTCACCACCTCGGCCACGGCGCGGAGGGGCCGCCGGCCGCTGGCAAGCCCGCCACAAGTCCGGCGGGTAAAATGGTGCGGCCGCGGCTGTGCCTTTTGGCATGCGCGGCGGTCGGTGGGAACCCTGGTGCGGCGGTGCGCGCGGCCGCTGCGATTGAGATGATCCACAATTACACGCTGATCCACGACGACATCGAGGACCGCGACGAGACGCGGCGCGGGCGGCCGACGGTGTGGAAGGTGTATGGCGAGGCGCAGGCCATCAACGCCGGGGATTACCTGCACTCGCTGGCGTACGTGACTCTCATGAATGGCCTTGACGCGGCGCAGGTCGAGCCCAAGCGGTCTTTGGACGCACTGCGCATCGTTAGCCGCGCTGGCGAGCGGCTGTGCGAGGGCCAGGCGCACGACATCGCGCTGCAAAGCCGGGAGGACGTGCCGGAGGACGAATACCTGGACATGGTCACACTCAAGACGGGGGCGCTGATGTCGACGGCGGCGGCCATGGGCGCGCTGCTCGGCGGGGGGAACTCGGATCACACGGCCGCTTTTGGCAAGTTCGGGGAACGGATCGGGGTGGCGTTTCAGATTCGCGACGACGTGCTCGGCATCTGGGGCGACCCAGAAAAGATGGGCAAGCCGGCCGGGGCCGATCTCACGCGCAAGCGGTGCTCATATCCGGTGATCTGGGCGTCGGCGCGGGCGGATGGCAGGGATCGTGACGCGTTGCTCGGCGTACGCAGCGACTCGTCATCCACGGCGGTCGCGGCCGCCATCGCGGCTCTGGAGCGTGTGGGCGCCCGCGAGGCCGCCGAGAAGTCGGCCGCGGAAATGCATCGCCGAGCCTGGAGCACGCTGGAGGGGTTGAGGCTGGAGCCGCAGGCAGAGGCCGAACTGAGACAACTCACGGAGTTCCTGACGATTCGCGAGCGGTGAGGGAAGGCGTGCCTGCCGCGGATGAGGCCGGATGACGCACAGCGCGACCGTAGGGCACAACATGCTGTGCGGCCACCTGACGGCGACCACATGAGTAGGGCACAGCGTGGAGGCTGTCTCACGATGCCCGGAAAACGGGTCGGGGTGGAACCCGACCCCTACCATTCACGCTCACGGCCGTAGGGGTCGGCCTCCTGGCCGACCCGCCATCTGCGATTATGGGACACCTACCGTGCTGTGCCCCTACCTGAACGGCGACCGCGTGAGGCACGGACGAGGCGCCGGATATCCGTCGCTGCAACGGCCGTCTCCGAGGTGATACTCAATAGGCGGCGCTTAGACCCGGATTATGCGTAAGGGAGGGAGGATGTCATTCCGAGCGCTGAGCCCCGATGTGCGACGCGGCGTGAGTGCGGCGCAGCCGCGCTCAGCGATCAAGCGAGAGCCTGCCCTGCCTGCCCCGAGCTTAGTCGAGGGGAGCGCAGTCGAAGAGCCTGCCCTGAACGAAGTGAAGGGGCTCGGGGTGACACCACGCGCTGGCCGTAGCCTGCGCGCTCGCGATGCACGATCCCGTTTACAGCGACAGCGGGATCGCGAACGCACGGGTAAGGAAAACGGCCATCGCGGCGCGGCTGAGGTTCGTCGCGGCGCAGTAGCGCCTGACTTCAGGCGGGCCCGCGTCGTAGGAGCAGCCGGAGGTCACGCCGGCCGCATAGATGGCTTCGACATAGCCGAAGCTCGGGTGGTTGCTGGGCACATCGTCGAACGTCGGCGTCGGCGGATAGATGGGGGCCAGCCCGGTGGCGCGGGCGAGGAATGTGGCCATCTGCCCTCGTGTCACAAGCGCCGTCGCGCAGAAGCGCCGGACCTCGGGCGGCCCTGGATCATAGTAGCAGCCCGCGGTCACCGCGGCCTGGTAAATCGCCTCGATGTACCCGTACGCGAAAGAGCCTGGCGGAACATCCTCGAATGTCGGCGTCGGCGGGTTCAACGGCGCCAGCCCCATCGCCCGCGCGATGAAGACCGCCATCTGCGCACGGGTCACCGCGCCGCTGGGGCAATAGCGCTTGGGGGCGTCTGCGCAGCCGCTGGTAATCCCTTCCCTGTAGATCGCCTCGATCTCGTGGAACGCCCAATCCACCGGCCACACATCATCGAAGGTGTAGTTGTGCTCGAGGGTGTCCACCCACGCGGCGGTGCGGTCGACATAAGCGGTCTGGGCGGCGCCGCCGAACCGGCCATAGTGCCCCTCGTAGTCGAGGTAGGTGAAGCCGGGGATGGTCTTCGGGATTGCCGGTTCGATTTGGGTGCCTTCGTGCCATTCGTTGAAGGAGGTGATGCCCAACCACTCGGGGTTGGTCTGGACCGCGTAACGCCACAGGGTGTCGTACTGAGTCGGCGAGCGGGGCTTGTTGATGGTACCGCCAATGCGGGTGTTGATGAAGCCGGGGCCGACGCCGGCGCAGAAGATCGAGTTCAGGGCCAGAACCTGCTGCTTCAATGACGCGAGATCGCTGCCGTCGCTGCCGACCTGATAGGCGTACAGGTAGATGCCGTCAAAATGGCAGCGGTTGATGAGGTCAACCCCGCCGGAGCCGAGGACGATGGCGTCGTTGGCGGTGCCGCGAATAGCGTCGAGCGTCGCGCGCCAGTTGGCGTCGGTGATATCGCCGGGGGCGAAGACGAAGAAGACGCCGCGTGGCGAGCCGCTGCTGCCCCAGCGGGTCGGCCGCGTGACGCGCAGGAACGCGGGGTGGTTGCCGCAGGTGGCGTAGATGTAGGCGATGTCATCGCGCAGGGAGGCGGCGGTGCGGCCGCCGTAGGGTTCAAGGTGGAAGCAGACCTTGAGCCCGTGGGCCGCCGCCGCGTCGAGAACGCCAAGGGCCGCGGCGTTTTCGAACGAGGTCCTCCCCCACCAGCTCGAGACCAGCACCCCAATGCCGGCCGACGCCGCCCAGGTCATGTGCTGGGCGCGGGCTGCGGGGTCGTTGACGCTGTAGGCGCCAAGGACTGGATAGTAGTTCGAGGTGACGTCGTCGGGCGGGTTGAAGCCGGCGTCATTCCAGTGGAACCAGTGGCCGTCAAACGTCGGGTTGGCGTACCAGGGGTAGTAGTAGGCGAAGACGCGCTGCGATGCGACGACGCACGTGCAGAGCGCGAGCAGCAGGCAACATGCCGCTAGAGCAGCAACCGCGCGTGATAGACGCTTCAACGTCAATCCCCGAGGCTGGAGTCTCCCCCTCCATGCAATTGTACACCACGGCGGGGATATTGCAAGAACGGAAGAGGCAGGAGATCCGTTCTTAGAGTAGGGGTCGGCCTCCTGGCCGACCCGTCGTGCGGACGCGCGTTCGGACGGGCCGACCGGGAGAGGCTGTTGCACAATTCACTCCGTGGGTTTATGGCGCTGTCGGATTCGTCATTCAGAGCGCAGCGCGGAGCGCGAAGCGTGGAATCTCGGCCCCGCGGAGGCGCCTGCGCTTCGCCCCCAGCGGATTGTGCAACAGCCTCGGGAAATCGGCCCCTACGCCATAGTGCGTGATCGGCACCCAGGTGCCAAAACCGGAGCTCCTGACGGAAGAGGTGTAAGGCCGGCGGCAGCGGCGCCGCAGTCGTCGTCGATTGCGGCGGCCTTACTTGACGCAGACCTCCTGGGAGCTATCGTGCGGCCACAACTGCGCCACCCGGTTGACGAAGTTGACGACCTCCTCGATCCTCGGCGGCCGAGTGAGGTACACCTGCGCGCCCGCTTGCCAGGCCAGGAGCACGTCGCGCCCGTCGGCGGCCGTGTCGCCGAAGGCAATCACCGGGACGTTCTCGCGGCTCCAGGCGTCGACCTTGACCAGGGTCAGAACTTCGATCCAGTTTGGCTCGACGCAGTGCTTGTCGAGGATGAGCATCTGGCCGCGGTGCTCGGCGATCTGGGCCAGGGCCGCTTCGCCGGTGGGCAGCTCGATGACTTCATAGCCAGCAGCGGTCAGCGCCTCGCGCAGGGATCGCCGAAGATCATCCTCCGGCTCGACCAGCAGGATCGTTCGCAGCGCCCAAGGCTGCTCCTCGGCCAAACCCAGCCGTGCTTTCTGTTGCTCCGTCATCATGCCCAGCATCTCCTTTCGCAGTTGCTCGCGCACGCGGTGGAGGCGGCTCTTAATTGCGGCGGCAGATAGACCCAGCACCTCGCCGACTTCGGCGTGGCTGAGCCCTTCGCCGTAGAACAGCGCCAGCATGCGCCGGTTCAGCGCACCGAGTTGCGCGAGCGCTTGATCCATGCCGAAGGGCGAATCACCCCCGCTGTGCGCAGAGGTGTGCGCCCATGCCGCACCCGGCAGTTCCTGCGGCCTCGCCGCCAGCCGGCGCAGGTGCATCCGGCAAGTGTTGAGCGCGATCCGGCTGAGCCAAGGCCGGAAGCGATCGGGATCACGCAGGCGCTTGAGATCACGAAAGGCTCGAAGCAGGGTCTCTTGAACGAGATCCTCGGCACTGGCGCGGTCGTGGACCAGCCGGAAGCAGAGCCCATAGACCCAAGGCCGGCATCGCTGTGCGAGGATGTCGAATGCCTGTGCTTCGCCAGCCAGCGCATGCAGCACCAACTCCTTGTCACTATCCGCTGTCATGTGGCACCACTGTAATAGGTGCGGACTAGGGGGTCAAGGTTTCGCATACTGTCGGGAGCTTCTGGCAGCCGGCGACGGACGCGCCGTCGCCGGGCGCTGGCTACGAGCCCAACCAAGGCACCCATAGGAACTGCCCGAGATGTTATCCTCGGTTGCATCCTCCAGCAACCCCGATAGGGGATTCTTCCCTGATGCTCAGAATGACAGCGTCGGCGGAGAACCGTTCCCAAGATGAGATGACACGATCCGTCTCTCGGGATGGGGCTAAGTCGGGGCGAGCGCAGGCATGACAGGGGCCACGGGCGCCGGTTGAAAACCTGCGCCACCATCGGTGACGCTACGACTGGACGAACTGCACCAGCGAGACGACGGCGTTGCCGTGGGGCTTGAGGTTGTTCATGACGACGGGGATGCGGCCGGCGGCGGTGTCGGAGGCGGAGATCGGAACCTCGATCCAGCGGCCGGCCTGAAAGCTCTCGTACTCCCCTATCAGCCGCCCCGCCACCCTGACGGACTGCCTGCGGCCGCCAGCGAAGTTGTCGCCGTCGAGGATGAACATCCGCAGTGTGCCCGAAACGCCGCGGGGGCAGATGATGTCGAATGCAAGGGCGTTGTAGTCCGCCCAACAGTGGTCAACCTGGGTTGGCCAGCCGGCGTACATGTACCCGTGCCGCAGCGCGAAGTCCCAGCCTTTTTCCACGTACTCTTCATCGCCGTCGCGATCGCCGCAGCGGAGGACGATCGTCTCGCGCGCGTCGCGGTACTTCTGTGCTGAGGCGGAGAACAACAGCGGCTGGCGCTCGCGATTCCCCGGCAACGGCGCGAACGGCACGTGCGGTTCCTTCTGGTACCAGTAGGCGACGCTGGAGAACTGAAGCGGGTTCTCGGGCTTCGAAAACGCCTCGCGGAACCACGGCGATTCGTTCTTGCCGAAGCCGACCGTCATGCGCAGCGAACTCTTGAACGAGACGCGGTCGTTGAGCGTGAACCGGTAGGCCGCGGCGCCGTTGTAGAATGGTTGATAGCCGGTATACGGGAAGCTGTTGCCCTGCTCGGGGAAGCCGTAGCTGAAGCCAAAGGAATCCTCGATCCCCTGCCATTCGATGGAGGGCTCGCGCTCGCCGTCAACGTAGAATTTGACATTCTCGTCCACGACATAGCCGGCATCTGGCGCGCCGACGCCGCGGACCGTCGCGTTCCACCCGATGAACTGCCCGCGGCCGGCCGCCTCGAATACGCGATAGTCCTCTTTGCCGAGGAGGAGTGTGTCCTGCCGCCACAGGGCATGGAAGTAACCGGCGTCCGGCGGGAGCGACTTTGACGTGCGATACATGACATAGCTGTAGCACGGGTTCATCGCCCACAGTCCGTTCGGGTAGCGCGGGTTATCCGTCGTCAGCACCACGCGCGCGGCTTTCGCGAACGGCATGGGGAAGTAGCAGTTCCAGCCGCGCTTCTTGTTGACGAGCGCCGAGTCCACCCGCTCCATGACGCCGTTGGGATCGCAGAAGAAGTCGACCAGGGGGGCCTGGACGCTCGGCGTCTTTTCGCCGTCCCAGTAGATGCGCAGAACGGTGTCGCGGTTCAGCACCATCTTTTCGGGCATAGCGAAATGGATCATGGTGATGACGCCGGGGCCCTTGAGGTCGGCGATGACGACGGTCGAGCGGCCGTTGCCGAATTGGCGCTGCGTGGGGTTTTCGGGCCAGAGGGCGTTGACCTGTTTGGTGTGGCCGGGCCAGAGGCGGTAGAGGGATTCGAGGTCCGGGGCGAGAGCGGGCGCGGCGGCAACCGTGCCGATGCAGACGAGCAAGAGCACCCCGACACGCAGTCCTGCCTTCATTCGACCCTCCAAGCGCGAGGATGAGGGGAGTTTCGTGTGCCAGCGGCGTCCTGCGCTGATACACTGAATGCGCCTGGGGCGCATCTCCGGAGCGCGGCGCAGCCGCGCCAAAACTCTTCCGGACGAGGTTCGCGTAGAGAACCACACATGTGACAAGCATATTCCCCGATGCGCGGACCTCGGTAGCGGTAGGGGCACGGCATGCCGTGCCCCTACAGTTAGGCGGTGTCCGCTCTGGCCCTGCCTGTTCTCTGTGTACTCCGCGTTCTCTGCGGTTAGGTCCCTACGACTTCGCCGCCAGCAGCTCCGCCATGCGGAAATGCTTGTACTCGGTTTCGCTGGCGCGCTTCATGCCGACGGCATTGGCCACCCACAGCTCGCGATCGGTGTTGCAGTAGATGATGCTGTGGAGGTTGCCGTCCATGGCCGCGGCCTGGGCGATCTTGATCGCGACGGCGGAATCGATCTTGCCGTAGTTGTCCTTGATCCCCTTGCCCATGACCTGGTAGCGATGGCACTGGGCGACGGTGTTGTGGTTGGTCTCCTTGATGCGCGTCTGGTCGCAGATGCCCTCGGCGCGGAAGACGCAATCGGGGGCGGCGTAGTTGCCGGGGATCGCCTTCTCGCGGTCCTCGTTGTCCTTGTACACCGCGAAGTACTTGGAGCTGGTCTCGCAGGCGCGCGCGGTCTGGTTGCCGGGATCGCCGAAGACGAAGTTGTAGCCGGCGGTGCGCTTGGCGTTCTCGAAGACGGCGGCAGCCTTAACCGCGGTGTCGCAAGTTTCGAGCACGGTGCGGAGCAGGAACGGCATCGGCGTGCCGTTGAAGTTCTGCTCGGCCTTGGTGGCGCCGGCGCCGATTTCGCTGACCGCAATGCCCTTTTCATTCATGCCGCTGACGACGCCGACCATGCCCGCATATGACGGCGATACGAACGCAAGCTTGCCCTGCGGCTTCGCGACGAGCAGCATGCAGTGGTCCTGGAGCCCGGCGTCCATGGTGTAGTCGAGGTTGCGGCTCTGGTACATTTTGCCGTCGGCGGTCGCCTTGCCCCAGGCGCAGAAGGCGGAACAGGTGCGCATGATTTCGCCCGCCTCGGTGACCGCAACCATGCGCTGGAGGTCCTTGAGGTCGATGCCCGCGCCCGCGGCGAGCGCTTTCATCTCGTCCTGGTAGTCCTGGGGCGTGTTGGCCGCCAGTTGGGTCCACAGCATGTCAACTACGGGCATCGGATCCGCCATGCCCATTTCCTTGCCCATTTCCATGGCGCCGGCCATGACGGACTTGAGATTGGCCTGGACGTGCTCCTTGAGTAGGACGCCTTGCTGCTCGCCCATCTCGGCGGGCGTGCCCTCGACGTGAAGCACGAGAAGTCCCTGCTGGCGTTCGAGCCAGCCCTTGCCATGCTTGGCGATGAGTTCCGCCTGGGCGGCGGAGCAGGCTGCGATGGCAAACACGATGATCAGCAGTACCACGTACCTTCGCATTACGGTTCCCTCCTTGGGTCAGATGCACGGGTCGGGGCGGAACCCGACCCCTACGCGACGGGATCACGTTGCTTCGACTGCGGTCACGATAAGCCGGACCCGCCATTGGCGGGCCTAGGCCCCTCGACGGTGCTCGGGATCGACAGGCCTGGCCTACAGCGGCGGGCATGGGTATGCCCGCCCTACATGACCTATTCGACCTCGACGGTCGTCTTTCCCTCCGCCCGGACGCGCACCCACAGGCGTGTGTCTGTCGCGTCATACCGCCACCCTAGAGACTTGGCATCCCATCGACGGCGGTCGAGTTCCTCGAGCGGCGTGACATTCCCGGCAGCGACGAGGCGCAGCTGCTTCGGCGATTTGGGCGTCATGATGCGCAGGACGTACTCGCGGGTCGGTCCGCCATCAAGGGTAACTGATGTCACGCCCGCCTTGACCGCGCAGGTGATGTCGGTCTTGCCGAGCTTCCCATCCCACAGCGGGCAGGCCGCCGGGCGCGCCGGGTCGGGGTAGATGTCGAGGGTCACCGCGCCGGCGGACGACTTGTCGCCGTGGCCGGCAAGGCCGTTGACAACGTCGAGCGGGACGATCGACCCGCTGCGGATGAACACGGGGTAGCGGTTCATCGGCACGGGTATCTCGAGTTCGCTTGGGCCGTGATGGACTTTGGTGTTGTCGAAGTAATCTACCCAATCGCCCTCGGGGAAGGTCACGACGCGCTTGGTCTCATCCTTATCCATGATGGCGACGAGGAACTGATCGCCGATGATATACTCCCAGGTTCCGGGCCCGGCCTTCATTGCGGGCGGGCCGCCGTCGTGGCGCTCGCGCACGAGCGAATACCAGTACGGCGCGAGTTCCTGGTGGGTCCAGGCGAAGCGGCGGTAGATATCGAAGAACTCGCGGTCATACTTCCAGGGGCGGTGCTCGTCGTGGCCG
>Ga0315284_10015346_pt1 | contig 10898 bp, 9 predicted proteins | sample YL17G09_16_MG_FD_203696 | JGI IMG/M metagenome (GOLD analysis project Ga0315284, IMG submission 203696) | Sediment microbial communities from Yellowstone Lake, YNP, Wyoming, USA - YL17G09_16 | ecosystem: Environmental > Aquatic > Freshwater > Lake > Sediment | place: USA: Wyoming | collected...
ACGCTGCCGCCCTTGTAGTGTCCTCCGTCCATGAACCCGTTCTCGATCCATTCTCCGTTTGTTCCAGTGGCTATCCACATGGTATGCGCCACGAATCGCGATTTGTTGTTGGAGTCCCATTTGGCGTTGAGTGCCTGGATGATGACGTCGAAGTAGCCGCCGTCGAGGGTGGCGGAGTCGTTGGAAGCGACCGCATGGCGTGAACCAGGCTCCACGGGACCGAGCGGTTGGGCGGACTGTCCCGCTCCCGCCAAGCATCTGGCCGAGAAGACAAGAAGGAGGACTACAGCAAGGGCAAGGGTTCCTCTGACCCATGATACACGGACCATAGAATTGGTCACCATCCCTTCGTATGCCATCACCTGCATCCAGTATGCGTAGTCACCCGGAATTTGTCAATCCCCACAACCCTCATCACGTGCCGCCAGTCTCGGCCGACGAGTGCAGGGCGCCCCCACCTGACTGGAGGGAATCCGAGTAAACGACGTTGAGGCCACGCAAACAGCCCACAGAGGTGGCAAGTCCTCGCCCCAGACGATGCCGTCCCCTGCCTCCTTGACGCCGCGCTAAGGCAAGCGTCGGCGAGAGAGTGCGACAGGAGACTGCTGGATGGTGTCGAACTTTGCTGGCAGGGAGGTGATTACATGTCCGGGAGCATCCACGTGGTACCTCATGACGACAAGTGGGCCGCGAGGAGGGAGCATAGCGAGCGCGTCTCACGCCAGTTCGATACTCAGAAAGACGCGATCGATTATGCCCGCCAGGTCGCCAGGACCGAGCATCTTGAACTAGTCATTCACAGGCCCGACGGGACCATCCGTGACAAGGATAGCTACGGCAACGACCCGTACCCTCCGCCGGGATAGACTTCCCGTCACCACCGTGCCTCGAATTGAGCAGGCCGGCTCCGCCGGCCTGACTCTTCACACTCGTCCCCTTGAGTACGCGATGAAAGACCTGCCCCGTTCGAATCCGCTCATCTCCACCAGGATAAAGCGAGGCGCCGCAAGCGATTGCGGCGCCGTTGGTTTGCGGGCTGACTGGGGGATAGTGGTAATCTGCAGCGCTACTTGAACGCCTCAATCCGCGTCGGCGTTGGGCGAGCCACGTAGTCGCCGTGGCCCAACTGGCCCGAGTAGTTCTGCCCGAAGGAGTAGACCTCGCCATCGGCCAGCAGGACCAGTGAGAACTGGATGCCGCCGGCGATGGCCGTTACCCCCGACAGCCCTTCTATCTTGGTGGGCACGAACCGGTCCACCTGCTCCGCGAGCCCAAGCTGTCCCGTTACCCCCTCGCCGAACGAGTAGACCTCCCCATCAGGCGTGAGGATGAGGCAATGGTTGTACCCCGCGGCAATGGCCGCCGCCGGCGGCAGCCCGGGTATCTTCGTGGGCACAGGGGCCTCACTGGTTGCCTCCCCCAGACCCAGTTGGCCCTGGTACCCCAGACCGAACGAGTACACGTCCCGGTTGTCGAGGAGTAGCAGGGATTGCATGGAACCCGCGGCCACGGTCCTGACCCCCGCCGCCGACCCCAGCCGCGTGGGGGCGGTCACGTACTCGCCGTGTCCGAGACCCAGGGAGCCGCCGCTGCCGAAGACGTAGATGCCGCCATCCTCAAGCAGGATGACGACAGCCTCCCTGCCGGGGGCGAAGGCGCGAATAGGAGGGAGGCCGTTGACTAGATTAGGACTGAGGCCGGAGAGGGCGTAATGGGCTCCTGCCCGGCCGAAGAAGTAGCCCTCTCCGCTCTCCGTTACCGCGGCTGACGCGGATACGCCGGCGAAGATGTACTTCACGTTCGATAGCCCCGGGACCCGTGTCGGCACATTCCGGTTCTCAAGATCACCGAGCCCCAGCTCGCCCTGTTCATTCAAGCCAAACGAGTATACGTCGCCGTTTTCCAGCAGGGCCAGCGAGTGGTAGCAGTAGGCGGCAATAGTCTTGACCCCCGACAGGCCCTCGATCTTGGTCGGCGTCAGCCTATCCTGGTTGTCGCCCAGCCCCAGTTGCCCGGAGTTGTTACTGCCGAACGAATAGACATCACCGTTCTCCAGCAGCACGAGGCTGTGATCGTAGCCCGCGGCGATCGCCCGGACGCGCGGCAACCCCCCAGCCAGCGGAGTCGCCCCCTGCGGCCCGGTTGCGGCTGGCGGGCTCCCCGCGCTGGAGTCCGGTGACGCGGTTTCCCCGCCCGGTCCCGGTGTCGACGGCGTTCCAGACCCGCCGCACCCGGCGACCGCCACGAGAAGGCAGACCGCTGCCAACAAGCAGAGAAGCCTCCTCAACCTGAACCCCTCCCATTTGCGATGTACCCGAGTTCCTGAGTCGGCGTTGACGTTCAGCGTCATGAACGACTGAACTGACACCTCGCTCACATTATACCTGAGATGGGAACAAAGCGGCAACCGGAGCCCAAAGCCAGTGCTCTCGCGCGCTGGATGATAATGGTCACCCCGCTGGCCCGGATCAACGCGGTCGAGCCGGTGGCGCGGAACAAGGATGGGGGCAGGTGGCCCTCCGCCGGCCGCGAATATCCCAAACCAACCGGGCCCCGCCGGTGACATGGCGGGGCGAGAAGACCTTCGGGGGGGCACGGGTCGATGCACTACCGGCGCCTGGGCAAGACGAGCCTCATGGTTTCGGTCATCGGCTTCGGCGGCGTGCCGATGCGGCGCATGGCGCCCGACGAGGCCGTCCGCGTCATCCAGCACGCCCTGGACCTGGGCGTGAACTTCATCGACACCGCCCGTTCGTACGCCACCAGCGAGGAGAAGATCGGCGCCGCCATGAAGGGGCGCCGCGACCGCGTCATACTCGCCTCCAAGACAATGAAGCGCACCGCGGTGGAGATGCGCGCGGAGATTGAGGCCACGCTGCGCACCGCCGGCACGGACTACGTCGACCTGTACCAGATCCACGACCTGGCCACAGCGGCCGACTTCGCCCAGGTGACCGGGCCCGGCGGGGCCCTTGAGGCGCTGGTGCGCGCGCGCGAGCAGGGGCTCATCCGCCACATCGGCGTCACCAGCCACCAGCCGGGCGCGCTGGGCGTGGCGGCCAGGAGCGGGCTGTTCGAGACGGTGCAGTTCCCGTTCAACATCATCGACGCCGAGCTGTTCTTGGACATGATCCCCGCGTGCAACGAGCTTGACCTGGGCACCATCGCCATGAAGCCGCTGTGCGGGGGCGCCCTGCAGAACCCGCCCCTGGCCCTACGCTACGTCCTCGCTCACGCGGTGACGACGGCGATCCCGGGCATGGAGAGCATCGCCCAGGTTGACGAGAACCTCACCGCCGGGGCCGGGGAGGTACCGGTGCTGACCGGCACCGAGATGGCTGCCCTGAGGGACGAGGCCGAGCGCCTGGGGGGCGAGTTCTGCCGCCGCTGCGGCTACTGCCAGCCGTGCGCGGCGGGGGTCGACGTCCCGACCATACTGCGCATCGAGCGTTACCACGTCGCGTACTTCATGCCCGAGTGGGCGCACGAGCAGTACACCGCGCTGCCCGTGCGCGCTGACGCCTGCCAGGACTGCGGCGAGTGCGAGGAGCGCTGTCCCTACAAGCTGCCGGTGCGCGCCATGCTGGCGCGGGCACACGAGCGGCTGACGGCCCCGCCGCCCGCGAAGTAGCGGCGCGGACAAAACGCGACGCGGCCGGGTCCAACCCGGCCGCGCTTTGCGCGGGGTGCAGTCGGCGGTCGCCCGGCGGGCGACTTGGGCGACCCGGGCAACGACGCGCGAGTCGAAACGGCGCGCGAGTCGAAGCGACGCGCGGCAGAAACCGGCCCGGAAACCGCGTCCGCGATGTCTAGGTTCGCGACAGCGCGGCTCAGGCCCGGACTACAGCCCCAGCCACAGGTCGCCTGAGAACTGGTCGTTGATGACCGGGCGCTGCGACGAGTAGCTCTTGATGTTGGCCTTCATGTAGTTGTACGCCTCTTCCACGGTGACCTTGCCGTCGCTGTTGGCGTCAGCCAAGCCGCCGGTCATGCCCAGCTGGACCATGAGGTACGTGTAGTACCCGTTCTCGACGTCCGAGCCCTCGTAGGAGTAGCCCGTCTCAGAGCAGGCCATGGTGTCGATCTTGTACGGGCCGGTGATGCCGGCATCGTTCATGCCACCGGCGAAGCAGGAGTCAAAGGAGATCCACACGTAGTGCGACTCAAGCTGCGCGAACTTCTGGGCCAGCGTGCCGTCCCACAGGCGGCTGAGCTCCCAGGGGATGATGCACTCGTCCTTGGTCTCACCATCGCCGTCGGGGTTGCCCGAGGCGTTGGAGCCGTGGCCGCTGTACGCGAAGACGACGGTGCTGTTCGGGCCCTCGTTGGCCAGCAGCCAATCGATGGCGCCGATGATGTTGGCGTACGTGGCCTGGTTGTCAATGAGCATGTGAATGTTGCCGCTGGAGAAGCCGTAGGTGTTGATCAGCGCCGTCTGCAGGTCGCGGGCGTCGTCGTCGCAGTACTGCAGGTCGTTTGCCGTCCCGTAGTAGTCGGAGATGCCGATGACGACCGCCAGCTTGTCGGTGCCGGTCATGATGCTGGGATCGCTGCTGAAGTCCATGGTCGGGACGAGGATCGGGGCACGCAGGGGCAGGTTCGCCGGCGTGACGCCGCCGCGGGCGCTGGCGCCGGCCGAGGCGGTCACGGCGGCGACGGTGACGACGAGCACGATCACGAGCAGGGCGACTGCCATCTTCCTCACGGGTGAACACCTCCCGGGTTACGCGTCGAATCTCACCGTTTCTCCCTATGCCACTAACGACCCGATAACGCTCGAACGCTGGTCCGCCGCCCGCCGGACGGCCGCCGACCCCCACAAGGGGGCGGGGCGCGCGAGGGTCACCCGCGCGCCCCACCCGCGGCACGTCAGCCGCCGATGTACTGGTAGCCGGTGTACTGGTCGTTCACGACCGGGTGCTGGGTGCTGCTGTAGCGGTACATGTTGTTCTTGGCGTAGGTGAAGGCCTCTTCAGTCTCGATGAGGCCGTTGCCGTTGGTGTCGCCGTAGTTGTAGCGCATGCTCTGGTCGATCATGAGGTAGGTGAAGAAGCCGTTCCTGACCGACGAAGACTCGCCACACAGCTCCGTCTCCTTGCAGCCCATGGTGTCGACGGTGCCGGTGCCGGTGATGCCGGCGTCGTTCATGCCGCCGGCGTAGCAGGAGTCAAAGCCGATCCACGACTTCAGCGAGTCGAGGTTGTTGAACTTGGTGGCCAGGGTGCCGTCGTAGAGGCGGCTGAGCTCCCAGGGCACGATGGCCTCGTCGGTGTACTCGCCGTCGCCGTCAGGGTCGCCGGTCTTGTAGGTGCCATGACCGCTGTAGTAGAACACGGCGGTCGAGGCCGACGTCTCGTTGGCCAGGAGCCAGTCGATGGCGCTGATGATGTTGGCGTAGGTGGCCTGGCCGTCGATGAGCATCTTGATGTTGGCGCTGGGGAACCCGTACTTGTTGATGAGCACCCACTGGAGGTCGTACGCGTCGTCGTCGCAGTACTGGAGGTCGCTGCCCGTACCGTAGTAGTCGGAGATGCCGATGATTACGGCCCACTTGTCGGTGGAGGCGGTGGTGACGACGTCGGGGTCGATGCTGAAGTCCATGGTCGTCTTCATGATCGCCTTGCGCTCCGGCAGGTCAAGTGGGGTGAAGCCGCCCTTGGTGTTGTCGGCCGCGAAAACCGGCAGGACCATGATCGAGGCCACGATGAGCATCAGGGCCACGCACAACGCGACGTGTCTCACTTCCTGTTCCCTCCCTGTGCCTTTCTAGCCTATCGACGCCGCAACCAGCCCCGCTTTACTCCGTATCTCAACCCCCCGCGGCCCCAGAATTAGGGACGACCCACGCAAGCTGACATTTAACTTCGACATGGCGCGGCAGATCCCTTCCTATTTTTGTGCTAAGCCGCCGCTTTTTTCATGGAGGGCTAATAGTTGCCATTACTGGATTTTCAGGGGCGCAGGGAGGGGGAGCCCGAGGGGTCGAAGGGGCCGAAGGGGCCGAAGGGTAGAAGGGGGCCGGAGGGTAGAAGGGGGCCGGAGGGGGGCGCGGCGCGGCTCGCGCCTTGCTGCTGTCGACAAGACCGGCCTTGCGTGACGTAGCGCCTTGTGGTACAATATTAGCCGTTACAGGAGAAGGCCGCCGGACGCTGGCGCGGTCCCGGGCGTGCGCGGCGATGGCGGTGGGCATGGGCGATCCAGGTCGTCGCGACGAGCCAGAGTTCGAGCGATCCAGGTTAGCTCAATGGTAGAGCACCCGGCTGTTAACCGGGTTGTTGCAGGTTCGAGTCCTGCACCTGGAGCCAGAAATGAAGCCCCTTCCCGCGATCCAGGGGGACGCGGGGAGGGGCTTGTTGCAAACGGATTGCAAACATGGGGGCCGGCGCTACTCGGGGAAGAGAAGGTGGTCGACCACAACATACAATTTAACTACAGGCAGGGGGTACATAGTGCCAACGCCCAAGGCTGTCGATGACGAAGAAGGCGTCTCGCCTCACCCCAGCATTCCGCAGTCTCTCGGCGTTCACGAATACACTCTCGCCCTCCGCCACCTCGAGCCTCTTGGGGAAGACTGCGCATGCAATCTGGTATAGGCGGTGTTCAGACCTGATTGGGGCTCTGAGGAAGACTGCCGCGATGGTTACTGGGAGTTCTCCGATGTTACTTACCTGCACATGTAGTTTGTCAGGGACCAAACCCGGCGCCCGCACTGCCCAAGTGCCGCCGGCGTCGTCAGCGATCCTGGTGCAGAATTCGGCCTGGACCCGGACCCGAGGTCGCGACCTTGTCCGGGGTACCAACACAGCCCATATCGTGGCGCCGAATGCCAGCAGCCGGCCGAGGGAAAATACGGCATCCCAATTGATTCTCGCCCATTGCCCCACTGCTAAGGTCATCTTCGTTGTCGGGCACGCCTTCCCTCTCAGGCCAACGCAAGCCGCCCCGCGCTGAGGCTCTTGCGCGGGGCGTGGTGTGGCATTGAGTTGCCGTCCTCTCTGTCTCTGACGTACGCGCTCTCCTGCCGCCGCACCCCTCGAATGAGAAAGAGGCCCACCGTGAGCCTCTAGGCGGTGCTTCGCTGTCGGGCCGACAAATCCTGCTCGGGCGGCATTTTACGTGAAATACTCTACCCCCCCGTTGGGCCTGAACGGCGCGGGCATCGCCGTCTGCGCAGGCGCCATCCTGTTCGTGTCCCGCATCGATACCACGCCCTGCCCCGAGACGGCCTACGCCTGAGTCAGCCCCGGCGCTTCGACACCTGACCGAGTGATGTCGGCCGTCATTGGGGCCACGCCGAGTTCCGCCACCCTCGGCATTCTGTTCCAAGACAATCTCATTGCGCCGCTCAGACTCGTGTTGTTACCGTATGGTGTCGGGCTGGACCTGCTCATCTGAACCGCCGGGTTCCTGCTTGGCTGGCTCAGCGCCTTGCCCGTTCGTTCTGAGCCAAAAAGAAGAGGCCCATTGAGGGCCTCTACTTGCTCCGACGGAATGGACAGAGTCCTCCTCGGAGGGCTACAGTATCGTCGTCCAGCCGGGGCCGGGCGCGGGAATAGTCTGGCGGGCCGGGTCAATTCCACAGCCGCCATAACACCCCTTGCACTTACCCTGGCAGTCGGCTTCGCCGCACTCGCCAACCTGTCGGCGGGGGATGGGAGTGATCTTGGATGTCAGGTACATCGACATGTCACCTCCCCTCAATCGGCTTCTGTCCCCATGCCCACTCTACCATAAATTGCCATTTAAGTCAAGTCCTTTTTCTACATGATTTCCTATGTCGCGCTACCTGACCGTGAGCGGCTTACGCCCGCGCCGCTGGCGCCCCGCCCAGGCCAGGAGGGACGCAAGTCCGCCGCCGATGAACCCCCAAGACATAGCTGCGATGAAGAGGGGGAAGACCACGCGTGCGTAGTCGTCGTGGAGGTGGAAGGTGGAGAAGAGCGGTTGAAAGGGGTAATTCAAGCGGGCCCATCGCCGGCCCACATCAGGGCATTCTGGTCCGCGGGTGGAGGCCCGTGGGAGTACTGGCCCGGAACGGTCGATGGCCGGGCCCGCCTGCACGTGACGCTGCCGCTTCAGGCCGGCATTCTGGCCCTGGCGACACCGCCAGCGGCGCCCCTTGGCGCACCGGCGCCTGACGTAGTCGCGTTTGTCGATGGAGCCCCCATGCGCTTCGATGTCGCCGTGCGCATCTTCGCCGGCAGGTGTTGGTGCCGGTACGGCCCCTGGCCGAGGCACTGGGTGCCCGCGTCGACTGGGATAGTGCCGTGGGCCGGGTGGCCATCACCAGGGACGGCGAGACGGTGGCGCTTGACGTGGGCGCCAACGTCGGGGTCGTGAACGGCCGTCGCGTGCAGCTTGACGTCCCGGCGTTCATCTGCGAGGGCCGGGTCCTGGTCCCGCTGCGCTTCATCGGCGAGGCTTTGGGCGCCTGCGTCACCTGGGACTCTGGCGCGCGCACCGTGCGCGTCGTCAGATCCTGAAACGCAGCCGGCCGGGGGGCGAGCCGCCGTCGACCGGCCCCCGCAAACCGGGGAGGGATCCCCTGCCCGTCCGTCGAAGCCCCCATCGCGTTGTCTGTCCCTTCCACCATGGGCGCCGGGGAGGCAGGGCGTGGATACCCTCCGCAGCCGCTGGTACGACAGAGAGTTCCGCATCCGCTTCCTGGAGCGCAAGGGCCAGGCGTTTCAGGATTTCTTCTGCGACATCATGGGCAAACGCTACCCCAGGGACTTTGAGCGCGTCCGGCCGCATGGGCGATACGGCGATGAGAAATGCGATGGCTACCTGAGGTCGCAGGGGATCGTCTTTGCCGTGCACGCCCCGCAGTACTGGGAGAGGCAAGGCACCCTGGAGCGCGCCCTGAAGAAGGTCGCGCAAGACTTCCACGGGGCGGTTGAGAAGTGGTCGACCGAAGGGCTGCGGCGATGGGTTTACGTCCACAACTGCCTGTCAGGCCTGCCTGCGCCGGTGCTCAGGCTCCTCACAGAGGTGGGGCGGGAACTCCCGGGCATAGCCATCGAGCACTGGGGCTACGATGAGCTTCACGAGGAGTTCTTCCGCCTCTCAGAGCACAACATCGCCGACCTCGTCGGGCCGGCCCTGACCCAGGATGACATGGTGGCCCTCACGCACCATGAGCTCGGGCAGGTCGTCGCGGCGGTGGCCGAGGCGGCCGCGCGTGAGCCGCCGCCGCCGGCTCCGGCTTCGGCCCCGGCTTCGGCGGCCGGCGCCGGGCCGCTGGCGTCGGACAGGCCGTCGGCCAGGTTAACGGCCAGCGCCCTGTCTGATGAGACAAAGGCCCAGCTCTGGCTGGGCGTGACCGGCTGCGCCCTGGTCGGCCAGCACTTTGAGGGACTCGACCCTGACCTGGCCGACCGGATCGGGGGCGCCCTGGAGAGGCGGTACCGCGACCTGCAGGGGCGCGGGCGGTCGCCCGACGAGGTGTTCCAGGGCCTGCGCGACTTCACCGCCGGCGGCGGGCAGCTTCCGCCGCGGCAGGAGGCGGCCGTCCTGGCACTCATCGCCTACTTCCTCAGGGAGCGTGGCATCCTCGACCTCCCGCCGGCCGACTACAGCGCCGACATTGAGAAGTACTTCATCACCGTGGACCAGGCGTTCCTGGAGGCGCAGCGCCGGAGCCAGGTCAAGACGATGCTCGGCGCGTCCGTCGGTGATTGGCCCCTGGTGGCGCAGGGGCTCGACCTGAAGCGTGACCTGCAGGCGCGGCTCATGCCGCTCGTCGCGGCGCCGCGCGACCGCGCCGCCCTGCTGGTGATCCTGGGCGACCCGGGCGCGGGCAAGACGACCCTGCTGCGCAGGATGGGCAGGGATCTGGCCGTGCTCGGGAAACCGGTATTCGAACTGCGCGCGGCGGCGCACGCGATGGTCGATTGGCTGCCGGCGCTGAGCCGCCTGCGCAGGCAGTTCAGGCAGCAGCCCATCCTGCTGATCGACGACATCTTCCGCCACGAGGGCATTGAGGACATACTGACCGATCCTGACCTGGGCTGCACCATCCTGGCGACATCGCGGACCAACGAGGATGCCACACGCCGCCTGCCCACGACGAACACGCTGGAGCGGCTCTACGCCGGTGTCTTCCATGGCGGCCGCCCTGCTTGGCCGCACCTGGGGACGCCGAGCGCGGGGGAGCTCGCGGCCCTGCGCGAGCACCTGAACTGGCCGCACCTGAGCGATGGCAGGTGGCGCGAGATAACGACCATGCGCCGGGGCGATACAATCGTGCCCGCGCCGCTTCTCGTGATCATGATGCAATTGGCGGCGTCCACCGCCCCCGGTCGCGTCACGCCCTTCGATGAGATAATCAGCCGGACGGTCGACGCCCTGCGGCGACAACACCCCGATACGTACAGGGCCTTCGGCGTCGTATGCGCCTTCCACCGGCTGGGGTTCGATACCCCCAGTTCAATCCTGGACCTGCTGGTCGCCAGTGGGTTCTCGCGCGCGTTGAAGGCCGACGTGATCGACCAGGTGAGCGAGTGCGGCGCGCGCGGCATTATCTTCCCTGGGGAATACCGCATGCATCACGAAAGCTGGCGAACCGGCCACGAGATCATCGCCGAGACGGCCGCGGCGTCGGATTATGCCCACATGGTCGAGGCGTGCTACGAGGAGGTGATTGCAGGCGCCGAGCCGGGAGCGGTAGAACAGGCAATCTTCGCCGGTTGGATTCTGGGAACCCTTGCGAAACGCGCGAAGTTGTCTCTCGCGCGGCGCCTCCTGGAGAGACACGCCCATCACATCGACGCGTTGGCTGCCGCGAACCCAGAGGCACAGATAGTGTGGGCGCGCACATTCGACCTCGTCGGCGAACGAGAGAAGGCCGTCGGGTGTCTGGCAGCAGCTGAGCCAACGACGCAAGGGAAGACTATAGA
>Ga0315284_10015347_pt1 | contig 10897 bp, 9 predicted proteins | sample YL17G09_16_MG_FD_203696 | JGI IMG/M metagenome (GOLD analysis project Ga0315284, IMG submission 203696) | Sediment microbial communities from Yellowstone Lake, YNP, Wyoming, USA - YL17G09_16 | ecosystem: Environmental > Aquatic > Freshwater > Lake > Sediment | place: USA: Wyoming | collected...
CCGCCCCCTTTAATGCATAACCGTAATTTGTATGTATAAAATAATTGTCTCCGCTGACCGCAAGCGCACGTTCAAATAACACAATACTGTTCTGCCAGTATTTTAGCTGCATCCGGGTGCATACCGCTGCCGCAGACAGTATAGCAACCGCCGACAGAACCGAAACAACCTTTAGATAAAACCGCCCCGCAACCAGCGAGCGAACACTCCATACAATTATGATGAATAATCCCGTCAGGGGAATATACGTATACCGGTCAGCCATCGCCTGTGTACCGACTTGCACAAGTCCTATTACCGGCACTAATGTCCCAAGATACCATAGCCAGCCGACAAAAATATATTTACGCCCCCGAGCAAGCCGGAATATCATTACGGTTACAGCCGTTAGTATTAGTGCCGCAATCGCAATCTGCAAAATCGTCAATCTGCCGCCCGGGTGCGGGTAAAACACCGCCAGCCGCACCGGCCAAATCATTTTCTGAATATACCCCACATAAGAAACAACAGCATTGCCGATTCGGCTCTTTACATCGATTACTTCCACCGGCGATACCGCACCGCCGCTCTTCTGCACAAGAAAAGTAACAACGCTCGAAACCGCCGAAAGAGCAAAAAACGGCACCTTTTCCAGTAGCGTATAGCGTATAGCGTTTGGCGTATAGTGAATTTCAGATTCTCCTTTTCTATCCGCTACCCGCTCCACGCTATCCGCTGGCTTTAGTCTGTTCAGCGGCCAGTAATCAAGCAGCAGCATCACAAACGGCAATGTCACCAGCATAGGCTTGGCCATAAGCCCAATTGCAAAAAAAGCTAATGCCGCCAGATACCGCAAAATCCCCGGACGTTCGGCATACCGGACGTATGCCCACATCGTCAGCAGCCAGAAAAAAGCACTTAGAACGTCCTTTCTCTCCGAAACCCACGCCACAGACTCAACGTGCAGCGGGTGCAGACCGAAAATTGCCGCAACAAATGCGCTCGCCCATAACGCCCCCGTCGCCCGCTCAAGAACAATAAACAGCAGCAGCATATTTATCGTATGAATCAAAACATTGACTAAATGATGCTCGCCGCTCGACAGGCCGAAAAACTGCAAATCCAGCATATGCGACAGCCACGCAACCGGATGCCAGTTGCTCTCATATCCGCTGGTAAAGGCCCACTTTACTCCATACCACGTCAGCCCCGACCGTATATGGCGGTTATTGGTAACATAGCCGTCATCGTCATATTTGACAAACTCATAGCTGCGCACCGGCCAATATACCGCAAAAGTCACCGATATCAGCAGGATACATATCAGAACATACTGATATTTACCCGTCCGGTTGTTCATCAATTACTTCTCGAATTTCTTTCCGGTCAATTTCTCGTACGCCTCGATGTATTTCGCACTTGTCCTTGTCACTATGTCCTCAGGCAGTTCCACACCCGGCCCGGACTTGTTGAAGCTTATGCTCTCAAGATAATTTCGCACAAATTGCTTGTCGAAGCTCTCCTGGTCCCTGCCGGCCTCATACTTATCTGCCGGCCAGAACCGCGATGAGTCCGGCGTAAGAACCTCATCAATCAGAATAATTTTCCCGCCGACAGTCCCCCACTCAAATTTCGTATCAGCCAGTATTATACCCCTGCTCTCGGCGTACCTGCCGGCCTTTGCAAAAATCTCCATACTTTTATCACGCACATAACTTGCCGCCTTTTTGCCGATAATATCCACGCACCTCTTGAAATCTATATTTTCATCGTGCTTGCCTTGTTCTTCTTTGGTCGCCGGCGTAAATATCAACTCCGGCAGCTTCTGACACTGTTTCAGTCCGGCAGGCAGTTTCTGTCCGCACACCGTCCCGCTTGTCTTATATTCCGCCCACCCCGAACCTGCCAAATACCCCCGAACAACACACTCTACCGGCAGGACCTCAACTTTCTTGACCAGCATACTGCGCCTTGCCAACTGCTTGCCATATTCGCAGAACGGCTTTGGAAAATCTTTTACATTATCGCTTATTAGATGGTGTTCGATATCCCTGGCCAAAAAATCGAACCAGAACCGTGAAATCTGCGTCAGCACAATGCCCTTATACGGTATCCCGTTGGCCATAATCACGTCAAATGCGCTTATCCTGTCGCTGGCCACTATCAGCATCTTATCGCCGAGGTCGTATATGTCCCGCACCTTCCCCCGTTTCGCCTTCTGCCCTGCTATCTCCGTCTGTAAAATAACCTCACTCATAACTTCCTTTTCTTTTTTATCCTTAAATTAACATAACTTAAAATCGTCTCTTTGACTTTTTCGATTTCTTTTGTCTCCGGCAAAAAACCGAATATCTCCTGCAAAAACCCACGCTTTTTTATCCGCTTCAGCGTCGCCGCAAAATTCACATCATACACCCAGCCTAATTGCAGCAGCCTCATATCGTTCAGCACCCGCAGTTTACTATATGATGTTCTTCTGCCTTTAAGAATATCCTCAACCACCGCCGGCGTATAGGTCGGCTTGTCCGGAAACTCCAGCTCCAGGCTAAACTTCGCAGGATTTCTCCTGTACTGCCTGCAATACCTCGCTACTACATAATATACGTCCAGCTTGTCCGCATCGCGTATCAATTGGCAGAACAGCAGGCAATCGCCGTCCAGCCTGCCCGGCAGCTCCTTCTGCCCGTGATATTCAATCGCCTTTCTAATCAATTGTTTTTCATTTCTCTGGAGCCCATCAAGCACATTTGTTTCCTGCAACACTTTAATACCCAGCAGACTATGGTCGATGCTCTTGTGGTCTGTGTACGTTTTGTACCTGACGAATTGCTTAAATCTGCCGACATCGTGAAAAAGCGCAATCGTTTCCGCTAACAGCCTTTGTTCTTTCTCAAGTCCCAGTTCCTTGACCAGATACAGCATCTCTTTACAGACCCTCAGGCTGTGTTGTTCTTTCAGCTTCAGATTGGCATTGACATACTTATCATCGCCGTAAAACCCAGCCACGTAATCATTGAACCATTTTTTGAAACTTTTTAATTTCCGCTGCCTCATAATTCCCTGTTTTGCTCCAAAAACAAACTTTTTAGCCGTTAATTTATAGCAACTTTCCGCAAAAAATCCAATTGCATATTCAAAAACATTTCCTTTTACAGTATAATCTGCAAAAGCCATTTCATAACTGTCATTCCCGCGCAAGCGGGAATCCAGTTCGCTCTATAAGCTGCTGGATACTTGCTTTCGCAGGTATGGCAAGTCGAATCGGTCAAAATGAGTAGGCTATGAAATGGCTTGTAGTAAATGCTCTTTTGAAATGGAGAAATTAAAAATGCCCAAGGTTAGAGATGTGATTGTAAGAAAGCCCACCCAGCAGGAAGTTTCGACCTGCAAGGCCTGGCCTATCTGGAATTGTCAGCCCAGCACCTTCGATTGGCAGTACACAGAAAAGGAAACTTGTTTAATTCTTGAAGGCAAAGTAACGGTTACTGACAATACGGACTCCGTAAGTTTTGGCCCAGGCGACCTCGTTATTTTCCCGCAGGACCTCGAATGCACCTGGCATGTCAAAGAAGTCGTAAAAAAACATTACAACTTCGGCTGATTTTTCATATGTAGCCCCGGGTTTTACCATGCTTTTTTAGCCGACCCGCTTGCAGAACGAGTTGGGAATTGCCGGATTAAACAGGAAATGCCGGTCAGTTAAAAAATAAATATGTGCCGGGGAGGCAAAAGAATGAAGCAGTATTTTTAAGGAACAATTATGCACGCGTTAACCCTTGTAATCGTAAGCCTGCTTGTATTCGCCCTGGCCTATAGATTTTATGCGAAATTTATCATCACAAAGGTGCTTGTCTTTAATGACGCCCTGCCGACACCGGCTCATACCCTGCGTGATGGAAAAGATTACCACCCCACAAATAGATACGTACTGTTTGGCCATCACTTTGCCGCAATATCAGGTGCGGGGCCCCTCGTAGGACCTGTCCTGGCCGCCCAGTTCGGATTTCTGCCAGGCTACCTGTGGATACTTATCGGCGCCGTCCTCGGCGGCGCTGTCCACGATATTGTTATCCTTTTTGCCTCCGTAAGGATGAATGGACTATCTCTTACTCAACTGGCTAAGGAACATATAAGCGGCTTGGCAGGCATTGCCACAGGCTTCGCGATTCTCTTTATTATCATAACCGCCCTGGCAGGCCTGGCTCTTGTCGTCGTCAATGCCCTTAACGAAAGCGTATGGGCAACTTTTACCATAGCTGTAACCATCCCCGCCGCCCTGCTCGTGGGACTTTATATGTACAGGATAAGACCGGGAAGAATTGTCGAGGCATCGCTTGTCGGGGTAATAATTGTAATACTCGGTGTAATACTCGGCGAACCTTTGTCCAGAACGAGTATCGGCTCTGTCTTTCTCCTCTCCAAACCCGCGCTTTCCATCATACTGCCGCTTTATGGCCTGGTTGCGTCCGTACTTCCTGTCTGGTTGCTCTTGTGCCCTCGGGACTATCTAAGCTCCTATATGAAACTGGGGACAATCGCACTTCTGGTACTCGGTATTTGTGTCGTGAATCCCAAAATTCATATGCCTGCATTGACCCCATATATCCACGGCGGCGGACCGATAATTCCCGGCAAAGTCTGGCCTTTCGTATGCATAACCATCGCCTGCGGGGCAATCAGCGGCTTTCACAGTTTAGTCGGGTCGGGAACTACGCCAAAGATGATTAACAAGGAATCAGACATCTGCTTTATAGGCTACGGCGCGATGCTTACGGAGGCAGTGGTATCAATTATGGCGCTCATTGCGGCAACGGTAATGCTGCCGGGGGACTATTTTGCGATAAACCTCTCGCCCGACATCTTCGCCAAACTCGGCTTAAACACCGCCCAACTGGCGGAAATTGAAAGAATGACCGGCGAAACACTCGCCGGCAGGGCGGGCGGCGCCGTCTCGCTGGCCGCTGGAATGTCGCTAATCCTCTCCGCTATAAAAGGTATGAAACACCTGATGGGTTACTGGTACCATTTCGCCATTATGTTTGAGGCGCTCTTTATTCTTACAACCGTTGATACAGGAACTCGCGTTGCACGCTATATCCTTCAGGAAATGCTCAAACCTATCCATCCGAAACTCGCGAGCAGCACCTGGCTGCCGGGCGTCGCCCTGAGCGGCACCGCTATCAGCGCCCTCTGGGGATACCTCGTTTATTTCGGCGATATCTCCACTATCTGGCCTATGTTCGGCGTTGCTAACCAGCTCCTCGCCACTCTTGCCCTCTGTGTCGGAACCACCTACATCCTCAAACATTCACAGAAATGGTATTACTGCCTTATAACCTTTGTCCCCTCCCTCTTTATGTTCGCCACTACCTTCGTGGCAGGTATCGACAATATATTCAATAACTACCTGCTCAAGCACAATTCTCAGGGAAATATTAACGCCGCCCTTTCGGCCGTTATGCTGCTGCTGGTGCTGATAATATTTTTTGAATCATTAAAAAAATCCGTCTCTATCCTTCACCCAATATTTGCCAAAATCCCGGCAGGACACCCTGCCGACCCATAACCCTCCATCCCTGAATCACTTGATATAATAACCCGACACCTGCAGGGAAGCCGCAAAAAAAACACTACAACTTCGGATAAAGCCTTCGGCATCGGCTGCGATTTTTCAGGCTTAAACTGTAACACATTAAGCTCGAACCGTGATTTTCAAGACTTTATCCGCCTATGGCGGATTTATCTGCCGCATCGGCGGTTTAATATGCGGCGGATGATGCTTTATCCGTCGTATATGCGACTTGAAACACGGGATTTTAAGTGTGAAATGCGATGATTCCTATTGACTTTTCAATGTTTTAAGTGTGAAATGTCGTGTTTCACATTGACATTGCTTTGCCGCAATCGGCGGGGAGACGATTCCAATTGACTTTGCCTCAAAGTCAATTGACTTCTTCACGTTTCAAGTGTGAAATGCCGTGTTTCACACTTACTTTTCGATATTTCAAGCGTGAAACACGATGTTTCATCTTGGATATTAGGACGCTGCGGGGGGAAAAGGGGTTTTCAGTAATGAAAAGTGGGAAGGGAGAAAAGTTCATCAGACATTCCTTGATTCACAATGGTTTAATTTTCGGCAGCCAGAGCATAATGTTTTTTGAGATACTACGAAGTCAAATTAAACATCTTATATGGCTTAAACTGTAAAACAGGGAACAGCTTTCCAACCCAAGCAAAGATACTGCACTCATTCATCGCCAAGGCATATTTAACGTAAGCCGGGTCTTTGGAAAGATGCCTCTCTTCTGTTCTGGCGCGAAGAAGATAAATAACATTAACACAGACAAGAAGTAAACTTAGTCTTATTGCCTCAGATAACCCAGCGTGTGATAAAAACGGCATCGAAATAAACCACCAAGAAAAATTTTTGCTAACATATGCGGGATGTTTACAAAAACGGTACGGGCCATTGGTAAGAATACCCCTGTTGGTGAGATTCGAGAATCGAATTCCAAAGGGCAGGGTTGCATAGACATAAACTGATAACAAGAAAAGTATAATACACCCGCATACGACACAAGTGATGGGATATGCAGAAAGCCACTCATTCCAATAAAGATTATCATTATATTTGAAATATGAACCTGAGAAAAAAGACCAAAATGGCTCATAGCACTCAAGAGCCACGAACCACCCCAATAAGGTTGGCTCTGTGGAGCGAATATGAGAGTCGAACAGTCTTATCGTGCAGGAATACCCAACACTCACAAAAAGAAGGTCTATAGCAAAAATTATATGGTAAGCAAAATCATAGAACCCCCTAAAATTGCTGAAAACATTAAGCAAATCCACATTGCCAAAATATTTCACTTCCCTGACAAAATATGTGAACATCAGAGGTAAAAAGAAGGCTTTAACCATCCAAGCGAGAAAATGTTGTTTAAGTTTTTCACAATCAATCTTGGACCACCTCCCCAAGAAAAACATCCCGGCGTTCCAATAGCTATCCTTGGGGTCAATCATAAAACGGTCTATCAGGGCAAAATACGGTATGGCTGCCAAAAGGCAAGGAGGCAGCATTATTCTGAGAAATGCCCGGAAATCATTGTAAAAGTTGCCATGATACTCTTCAAAAAGCCAATATCCGAGTGCGATTACTGCAAGCGTAGCATAGAATCCCAGCAATTTTATGCTGACTCTGTTGATATCCAGACGCTGCTTCAGTCCAAAATCAAGACCCGTTGAGGCATACTTATGTGGTTTCAGAAAAATAAATTCCAAACAAATAATGGAGACGCACAGAGTCAAAAAGCATATAATGGCAACATGGAGCGAGGAGAGACTTCCACAATTCTGGCGCAATAGAATAAAGGTAATACTTGTAATAAAAAGGCTTACCACATTTACTGAAACGGAAGTAGGTGAACGAGGAAGTGCGTATTCACTGCGAATGGTCTTATAAGTTTTCATAAGCGATATGGGAATTTCTTTAACCGCTCAGGCAGGTTAAATATATACAGCGTTACCGGCTGGCAAGTAGAAAAACGATAATCAAATGAATATCTCGTATCAAAATATGCAAAAAACCCTTGGTGATACCGTATAGTAACTGTTTTAACCGATGATACACGGTTAAAACCGAATACTGTGTCCAATTGTTCAGAAGTTACCTTACACAGGGTTGCGCATATCATATTTGTCTAACTTTTTTTATTAGGTTCGTTTAAATCCTGCGTTGGCGTGGGCTGCACAGTTGGTACAAGCCACTTTTGCTTGTTCTTTTTCCAACCAGTCAAGGCAATCTGATTTCTTTGCGTTCTTGTCAATTTTACCGCCGGTAAGTTCAGATATTGCTGGTACAAGTTCGATATTTCCCTGTTCAACTTTTTCCACCATAGAAGGTAGAACAAAAATACCTAAGTCCTCAGTCCCTTCTGACGATTGTGCTTTAACAGCGAAGCCTAAATTTAATACAGCCACAGCTATTGAAAAACAAATTGTAATATTTCTTCTCATTTTAACTCTTTAGCTTCTAAATCTGCTTATATTAATTTGGTAAAATTATTCTACTGCTTCGCCGACCGCTATTTATCACATTGACGAACTCAAGTTCAATCCAGTCAGAACCTATATTTATTTTAATTAAAAGCGATAACTTTAGTTTTAATTATAAGGTCCTTAGCACTCCCGGAGCTGCCCTCTTCAAATACGGCTATTATTTTTTCGTTTATCCGCATCAGATTAAAACCTGAGGCGCTAACCATACCTTTATAGTGAGCATTATCAACTTGAGTGCCGTTTTTATCGAAGAAATAAAATTCCAAGCCCTCTAACATTTGTGGTGATAACCCAACTACAAACCCCGCTTGGTTACGCGATGTGATATTAAAGAAAAATGGCAATTTATCCGCGACGAATACTAGCTTTTCCCAAAGAAGCTTTAACTCTTGTGAATAACATCGTGCCCAAAACTCGGTTTTGAGATTCGCGTTTTTTTTAGCATACAAAACTACTATATTTCCGTTGTCGAGATAACAGACTTTAGGCGGCAACAATATAGAGCTTCCTCCAGCAAAAGAATCACCGAAGAGTATCTCGTCGTTCGGGCCATATATTACTATGTAATTTTCAGCTGGTTGTTCAAAGGTCATTTCACGGGTAATATTTGCTAACCCCCTCCCAACTACGGCTAAATTTGAGTTGTTAGATCTCATCAAAGCAGCATCCGTAAATGATTCATGTTGCCCAACATCAAATAGTTTTTCCTGTTTTTTATTTAGTATTTTTCCCTCATGATCAGTTAGCAATCGCAAATTATTGCCTTTTTCACTACCAACAAAGATAAATGTGTTATTCTTAAATGGTATCAATTTTTTTATTGACAAGTTATCTATTTGGCTACTTGTTAACACGACTGGCTCACGTTTGTTGTTTGCTGATATTCTTGCAATTGACCGGCCTTTTTTCTGATCGCCAAATACACCTATAGTCATGAGATTGCCAGAGGTATCACTCGCAATTGCGCAATCATCCTTAGCAGCGACGGCATTTGTCTGAACTGTGCTTCCTTCTGCATTTTTAAACGGCACCTGCCGTATTATATTGCCATCAGTTCCTATTTCCCATAACACACAAAAACCCCACCCAGGAAGGGATCCCTTAGGGCATACTTTTGTTATTACGATTACAGTATTGGCGTCTTTATTTAAACAAGAAGCGAGCAGAGACGTATTTGTATTCGAATCGTATGCCATATCTTTATCCCATAATATGCTGGCATTTAGCTGATTCGAAAAAAATATGCAAAATAAAGCTCCTAAAATTAACGTCGAAAATCTCATAACAGTACTCCTGATTTAAAAATAGTTTTAAACATGTTAAGGGCAATTGTTATTACTGCAATCGCATGCTTTTACTTTATCTTCCTGCCAAGCCGTATCACCATAACCACTAACACCATAATAATATGCATACGCCAATTCAGAACAGCGATATGCGCAACTGCTCATTACGCATACACCTAACATTCCAGTTGGCGGATCTGATGCTCCATCTCCTAACAGATCACTATCACAACTTTCTTTATTATTACCACAATCTTGATAACATCTATCGTGTGCAGCACAAGCTTCATAGAAACTCGTATCTGCACACCCGGTTGGATTGTCGCGATCGAGATTTAGCAAATCAGCCAATCTTTGAGGTAGAGAACAGCCATCTATTTGATAATTGTAACCAGGCTTCCTAACTTTATTCGGACAGTTCGTATAAGCAGCATAATCTGTAAATGGTGTAGTGCAGGGAACACAATTGCAATTACAGTGATTTTCATTACATACGCATCCTTGACCAGCGGGGCAAGTAGGACAAGGCTGATAGCATTTACCATTTATATCTTCCTCCAAACCGTTACAACAAGGTATTCCACTAGCATATTGACCGCAACTTGCACAGCCGCCGCTACTGGAGCTGGAGCCACCCGACCCTCCGCTACCGCCGGAACCGGAACCACTACTGGAACCTGAACCGGAGCCGCTTCCAGAACCACTACCTGAGCCGGAGCCACTACCAGAGCCTGAACCTGACCCGGAGCCGCTTCCAGAACCACTACCTGAGCCGGAGCCACTACCAGAGCCTGAACCTGACCCGGAGCCGCTTCCAGAACCACTGCCTGAGCCGGAGCCACTGCCCGAACCACAACCTGAACCGCTTCCTGAACTGGAACTGCTACTGGAACTAGAACTGCTACTGGAACCAGAACTGCTACTGGAACTAGAACCGCTTCCTGACCCCGAACCTGAGCCGCTTCCGCTACCAGAGCCTGACCCCGAACCACTACCAGAGCCAGAACCGCTACCAGAGCCAGAACCACTACCGGAGCCGCTGCCAGAACCGCTTCCAGAACTTGAACTGCTGCTACTGCTGCTGCCACAACAAGGCGGCCCGCCGCCCCAAGCTTCAGCGTTTTTCAGGAAACTACAGCTTTTCAGCCCCAAAGTGTTGCCTACCTGCCCGAAACTTAGTAACTTCAGTAAAATAAATAACAAGACAAAAACTAACAGCAAAACTATTAACTTTTCAGCCCTTTGTTTCATTTCTCTAAAATCCTAAAAAGCCACCGGTTAATTTGTAAAAAGTTCTGCAAATCTTTTTGAGCCTAACGGCCGGAACCGGCCAGTATTTTAATCCTGTCTTTTGAAGCCGCCTTGACTTCCAGGCAATTCGGGGCAGCAGGGGTGGCAAACTGGTAATTCAATTCTGCCGACAGTTCAATTTCTCCCAGATTCTCATAAGCCTCACCCAGCTTATCAAGAACCAAAAGAATCTCTTCAGACCCAGGGCATTGCTGCAGGAACAGTTCGAAATTTACAGCAGCATCATACCAGTCTCCACTGTCGAAATACATCTGTCCCAACCT
>Ga0315284_10015348_pt1 | contig 10897 bp, 20 predicted proteins | sample YL17G09_16_MG_FD_203696 | JGI IMG/M metagenome (GOLD analysis project Ga0315284, IMG submission 203696) | Sediment microbial communities from Yellowstone Lake, YNP, Wyoming, USA - YL17G09_16 | ecosystem: Environmental > Aquatic > Freshwater > Lake > Sediment | place: USA: Wyoming | collected...
AAGTCAGGAATCGAGTTTATTCTCAAGTTACTAATGATTTAATATGAACGCAGAAGAAATAACTAATCAAGTTTATACTCAAGTTAATACTCAAGTTAATACTCAAGTTTATACTCAAGTTTATAATCAAGTTAATACTCAACTTAGTTCTCAAGTTTGGAATCAAGTTAATACTCAACTTAGTTCTCAAGTTTGGAATCAAGTTAATACTCAACTTAGTTCTCAAGTTTGGAATCAACTTAGGACTCAAATTGGTAATCAAGTTTATAATCAAGTCAGGAATCGAGTTTATTCTCAAGTTACTAATGATTTAATATGAACGCAGAAGAAATAACTAATCAAGTTTATAATCAAGTTAATACTCAAGTTTGGACTCAAGTTAATACTCAAGTTTGGAATCAAGTTAATACTCAAGTTTGGAATCAAGTTTGGAATCAAGTTTGGAATCAAGTTAATACTCAACTTAGTTCTCAAGTTAGGAATCAAGTTAGGGATCAAGTTGGTAATCAAGTTAGGGATCAAGTTGGTAATCAAGTTAGGACTCAAGTTAGTAATGATACAATATGAAAGCAGAAGAAATATCTAATCAAGTTTATAATCAAATTTATAATCAAGTTGGGAATCAAATTTATAATCAAATTAGGAATGAAGTTAGGAATCAAATTAGGAATCAAGTTGGTAATCAAGTTGGTAATCAAGTTAATAATCAAGTTAGGGATCAAGTTGGTAATCAAGTTAGGGATCAAGTTATTAATGATACAATATGAAAACAGAAGAAATAATTAATCAAGTTGAGAATCAAGTTAATAATCAAATTAGGGATCAAGTTTATAATCAAATTTGGACTCAAGTTAAGAATCAAGTTAGGGATCAAGTTAGGGATCAAGTTAACAATCAAGTTTGGAATCAAGTTTGTACTCAAGTTAGGAATCAAGTTAGGAATCAAGTTAGGAATCAAGTTAGGACTCAAGTTGGGACTCAAGTTGGGACTCAAGTTTGGACTCAAGTTAGTAATCAAGTTATTAATGATACAATATGAAAACAGAAGAAAAACTTAATCAAATTTATAATCAAGTTAGTTCTCAAGTTTATAATCAAGTTAGTTCTCAAGTTAGGACTCAAGTGGATCAAGTTTGGAATCAAGTTTGGAATCAAGTTTATACTCAACTTAGTTCTCAAGTTAGGACTCAAGTGGATCAAGTTTGGAATCAAGTTAGGACTCAAGTTGAGAATCAAGTTAGTAATCAAGTTGAGAATCAAGTTAGTAATGATACAATATGAAAACAGAAGAAATATCTAATCAAGTTTATTTTCAAGTTTGGAATCAAGTTAATACTCAAGTTTGGAATCAAGTTAATACTCAAGTTTGGAATCAAGTTAATACTCAAGTTTGGAATCAAGTTTGGAATCAAGTTAGGACTCAAGTTGAGAATCAAGTTAGTAATCAAGTTGAGAATCAAGTTAGTAATGATACAATATGAAAACAGAAGAAATATCTAATCAAGTTTATAATCAAGTTAAGGATCAATTTTGGACTCAAGTTAGGGATCAAGTTAGGGATCAAGTTTGGACTCAAGTTAGGGATCAAGTTAGGGATCAAGTTTGGACTCAAGTTAGGGATCAAGTTAGGGATCAAGTTAGGGATCAAGTTTGGACTCAAGTTGAGAATCAAGTTTGTAATCAAGTTTGTAATCAAGTTTGTAATCAAGTCAGGAATCAAGTTGGAAATCAAGTTACTAATGATACAATATGAAATCCTGAATATATAATAACTTGTAGTAATTAGAATTTGTGGTATAGTAATAAGATAATGAAAAAAGAAATTTTGAATACGTTTATAGATCGTTACACTTTGGGCGGATTGATTCCTAAAGTTAAATGGAAATACACTCCATCTGAAAAAATTCTACATACGAGAGCATCTATTGATTCTCGGACTTTTATTGCTGATGTAATAATGAATGATTTTTCAGATCTTGGAACTGATGATTTGGTAATTTGCATTGGTGATACAGATAAGGTAAAGGCAATGATGACCCCATTTGGAGAAGATATAAATATGGCAGTGAATACAAGTGGAGACAGAGTACTCGGATTCACGATTTCGGATGCCGACTGTGAAAGTTATTGTACAGCAGCAGACCCATCTGCAATGGACCCTGTAGCAAAAAATCTAAATGATATTCCAGAGTATCATGTTGAAATTCCTTTGACGGAAGATTTTATAGAGAAGGTTTTGAAATCGAGATTGGCATTGAAAGATGTTGACTCATTTTCTGTAAGCATGAATAAGAAGGGTTTATTTGAAATCGTAATTGGATATACTACTACGAATTCCAATCGAATTCGCATTACTCCAAAAACCGATTCGGTGAAGAATACAATTGGAAATGCTTTATCATTTCCATTAAAGAACATAGTCGGAATATTAAAGGCAAATTCAGATATCCCAAATGGGACATTATCTATAAATAACTCTGGTATTATACGGGTTCTTTTCAAGAATGAGAAATTCACTTGCACTTACTACCAATTCTGTCTTAAAAAACAATAAATATGAATATTCCAGGATTTGAAATTGAATTTGAAGAAGTGCCATTACCATCTTCCCATGGTATTTGGTCGGAAAAATATCGCCCAAGAAAATTTGAAGACTTTATTGGAAGTGATTCAGTAAAAGAATCATTAAAATCATGGCTGGACAAGAAAGATATTCCTCAAATTTTCCTGTATGGAAGTCCAGGATGCGGCAAAACTAGTGCCGCCAAGATTATTATAAATTCTATACCATGTGATAGTCTTTTTATAAATGCCTCAGATAAAAACTCAATTGATGATATTCGTAATGAAGTACAAGAATTTGCAATGACTATGGGATGTAATCCATTAAAGATAATTGTACTAGATGAATTTGATAGAGTTTCACCGGAAGGCATGTGTTTACTCAGGAATTTGTGTGAGACATATTCTGAATCTACACGATTCATCTTAACTGCTAACTATCAGGAAAAAGTAATACCTGCAATAAAGTCTCGATTTCAATCATTTGAAATTTGTCCTCCATCTAAACCAGAGGTAATGGGGCATATTATAAAAATTCTAAATCTCGAAAAAATAGTATATGAAGCTAAAGATGTTGTATTCATTGTAAATTCATATTTTCCAGACCTGCGAAAAATTATAAACTTTTCGCAGCAATCTTCCATTAGTGGAACATTGAAGATTGCTAAAGCAAATACTGCTGATCAAGATTATAAAATGAAATTGTTAGAATTACTAAAGACTCCTAGTAAAGCGGGAGTATTTACTGAAATTAGACAGACACTAGCCGATGCAAATTTTTCGAATTATGAAGAAGTATATAGGTTTTTATTTGACCATGTGAATGAATATGCACAAAATAAAGCACCGGAGGCAATTCTCACGATTGCTGATGCTACTTATCAATCAGCAGTTGTGTTTGAACGGGAGATAACGTTCGTAGCAGGAATGCACAAACTATTGACCGTTCTAAATAGAAAATAATAAGTTAACAAATAAGGAAATATATGACAGAAGAACAGAGAGTAAACATACTAGAAGAAGTCGTTAGAACATTTGGAAAACAAGAATGGTTTCGTAATGCTACCATTTTTGATCAACATCCGATGAGCGGTGAACCAACTATTGAAATAAAGGTGAACTATGTGCCATTATTTGAACGTAAAAGTGTAAAGGAATTTGCCCTTAAATTCAATTTGGCAGAGAGATTCATTGTAGTAGATCGCAACGGTAATCCGGCTGAATAATTTAAAATGTATAATAATCTAGTTACGGCAGTATTAGAAATTACTCCTAAATTATCACTTAAAGGAGTATATTATATTGGCCAATATGGTACTAGTGGATATGCATCGGCAGCCAAGGGATACTTATATTTTTATTTTATAAATGGGATTCCTATTACTTGGGACCCACTTTATTTTGATAATTCTAAACTTGATAGTGATAATGTATATGATGTTGTTGCAAAATCGCTCATAAACAATTCAATTCCTATCTATGATATGGTTATTCTTCATTCTACACCAGATTTATGGCCAAGTTTTTGGAAGACTAAATTAGATATTCTAAAAAATAAGATTGTAGTTGGATATTGTACATGGGAAACCAATTCTTTACCAAACGAGTGGGTTCGATGTATAAATGACTGTGTGAATGAAGTGTGGTGTCCATCTAAATATAATGAAGATGTATTTAGAAAATCGGGTGTAACGATACCTATACGAGTAGTACCACATATATTTCTTCCACAAATCCTTCCATTAAAGGAAAATGTGGTATTGACTAATGTTACTGATAGTAAATCAACTATAGTTGAAGATAAATACACGTTTTATTCAATAGGAGAATGGAATTCTCGAAAGGGAATGGATGATTTGGTTAAATCCTTTTGTGAAACATTCACCAAGAATGATAAGGTTAGACTTATACTTAAAGTTCATTATAGAAATTATCTTGTTGAAAACAAACTTAAGTGTAGTGAATTTGTAAATGACATTTTAAAGTTATATCCAGACCATCCTGAAGTAATTTGTATAATTGATAATATGACAAGTAAAGAAATATTAGGTCTTCATGCAATTGGTGACTGTTATATTAGTTTAACTAAAGCAGAAGGATTTGGATTAACTATATTTGATGCTTACAATTATGGTAAGAAAATAATTACAACCGGATATAGTGGGCATATCGATTTTTTGGGAAAAGATTATCCAGGACTTGTTAAATATAATATGGTAAAAGTTAGTGGAATGTCTTCATTCTCTACTAATTATAAGGAAGAACAGGAATGGGCTCAACCAGATTTAGAACATGCTAAAGTGTTAATGAAAGGAATGGTTAATTTATGAATGAATTATTTGAATATGTTAAAACTAATATACTGCATGAAATGCCATCTGGAATGTTAGTTACTCAAAATGACGTTAACTTTAATATAGGATTCTGGCAAAATAAAAGTTATGATAATTCACATGATATTTATGGACATTTAAGAGCAAAATGGACATCACACACTATTAATCTTATAATTCTCGATGACAATGCTTCCGTAGAAGATCTCATGAAGTTTGTAAGCGCAAATTCTTTCCATGTTAATGGACGGAGTATATATTTTGTATATTGTATAGCTTTAAAATCCGCTTTGGTAGATAATGTGTTATGTGATTTCTTGAAGATACAGAAGTATCCTATGAATAATTATAAAAATAAAGTTGTCTATGGAGATTATACTATATTTGTATGTGATTTTATAAAAAACTTATTATTATATTAATATGAGAGATGTATACTTAAGAATAAATTATGGAAGTGTGGAAAGATTCCGAATGGTATCTAGGACAATTCGGGTAAGTGCTCCTTATTTTAAAGAAATCCGTGTTTTTAATTTTGGAACAGATGAAAATGCAGAAAAATTTAAAGACTTACTGCAAGAATTTCCTAACCTTAAAATTTCAAATTATGGGAAGCATCATCACTCTACTCTAACAGAAGATTTAATAAGATGTTTTTTTATAGATGTACCTGATGGTGCTTGGATTTCATGGTTGGATTCGGATTGGAGGTTTCCACAGTATTTTTTGGATCATATGCAAGAAGAAATTGGGATATGTGAAGCAGGAGGGTTCAATCATCTTTTTTCGTATGAATGGGGACATAATTTAGATCCTAACGCAGATCATAATTATACTCAATCTTCAATCGATGCATTCATAAAAGAACAAGAATTACATCCGGACAATTATGGATGGCCAATTCTTCAGAAAGTAGATAAGAAAAATCTATGGTGTGATGGTTTTATGGGAAATCACAGTTATTTCATACATATCCCATATAATAAAAGATGTGTTCCTAGAATGTATCATTTACATAATAGAGATTATTCCGATCATGCATATTGTAGTAGTATAATATATCAATCGTGGTGGTACATTGGACATAATGTGTTTGAAATAAAAGAGCAAAACGATGTATACAATTCGTGGGAATATGATATGCTTGAAAATTTTAAATTAAGACACAACTGCCTTACCCCAAACAAGTTTCATGAAATGAAAAAAGACCCATCATTTGTAACTATTTTACGAAATTTATTTATTAAATTTAAAGATAGTAAAATTGCTCAATGTCAGCAAATGTATCGTATGGCTAATAAATATGACATGGTATTCTTAGGAACAGACCCAATTGATTATCCGTGTGATGGACCATGTTGCAAATATCATTGTGGAAAAATAGGAGACCTGCCAATATGAGAGATGTCTATTTGAGAATTCATTATGGATGCGATGACAGATTTAACTTGGTATCTAGGACAATTCGAGTAAGTGCTCCTTATTTCAAGGAAATTCGAGTAACTAATTTTGGACCTGACGAGAATTCTGAGAAGTTTTCTTCATTACTCAAAGAATTTTCGAATTTAAAAATAGTAAATATGGGCAAGCATTATCATGCTTGTATTACAGAAGATCTACTTAGACACCATTATATGGATATTGCGGATGGTGAATGGGTGGCATGGTTGGATTCTGATTGGAGACTTCCCTCATATTTCTTGGAACATATGCAAGAAGAAATCGAAATTTGTGAAGCAGGAGGGTTCAATCATCTTTTTTCATATCAGTTGGGACATTATGTTAAGGATGATGATGGAACCTATGAAGAATTTTCTACGGAAATAATAGACGGAAAGGTTAAAGAATGGGAGACAGACCCTACCAATATTAAAAATTTGTACGGATTTCCAATTCTTCAGAAAGTAGATAAGAAAAATATATGGTGTGATGGTCTTATGGGAAACCATAGTTATATTCTTCATATTCCATATAATAAAAGATGCGTCCCTAGAATGTATCATTTACATAATAGAGATTTTTCCGATCATGCGTATACCAGTACGATGATACACCAATCGTGGTGGTACATTGGACATAATGTAATGTCATTGGAGCAGCAAAACGATGTATACAATTCGTGGGAATATAATATGCTTGAAAATTTTAAGCTAAAACATAGGTGTTTTACATCAAATCATTTTCATGAAATGAAAAATAATCCATATTTTAATTCAGAATTGAGAAATTTATTTTCCAAATTTGAAAATAGTAAAATATATATTTGCAAGCGTATGCATAGAATGGCTAATAAATATGACATGGTATTCTTAGGAACTAATCCTATGGACATACCCTGCGATGGACCTTGTTGTAATTATAAATGTGGTAAAATAAAGGATCTCCCTATATGAACAGTACATTCAATGGATGGTCAAATGTAGATGTGCTTGACTTAGATGCAACAACCAATTTAATACTCACTGGTAGAACTGCAAAAGAAGCATTGCCCGATACTTGGTTATATAAAAATATAGGAAGTAGATCCGACCATTTGAATATACTTGATTTTGGATGTGGCATGGGGCGAAATACATTTGGTATGGGGATACATAGTCCAAATTGGAAAGTTACGGGATATGATAATGTTAATATGCTAAATAAAACATATGAATATTGTAAAGTTCATTATACGGAAATTCCTGAAAATGTATGTTTTAATTCAATGTGGGATACTGTGAAGAATGAGAGGTTCGATACTATATTCTGTTGTTTAGTATTGCAGCATATTAATGAGGAGGTATTACAATCATATATTAATGATTTTAAGAAGATGACTTCTAAATTAATTGTTTTTGGAAGAAGATTTAATGATGATGTAAAGTGTAGAAGCACTTGGACAATTTTGGAAGAGAATGGACTTATTCCAAATAAATTTTATGCCAATGGTAACGAGACTCCTTATGTTGCAAATGGAGATCCACATGAGCATAATCTATCTATTTACAATATCTGAGATGATATTTATACATATGATTAAAGGTACAAGTCAATGGAAAAGGAATTGTCCAACATGTGGGAGAGAATTATATTATAGTCGAAATTGTTCGTGGAATAAGTCTATAAGATTAAATTCTAAGTGTAATTCCTGTTCTCAAATGGGAAAATTAAATCATCTTTATGGAAAATCAGCATGGAATAACGGCATTCCACATTCATTGGAGACTCCATTCGTCAAGATAATATTATGAAAAAATCAAATCCAGTATTATTTATTAGATATAAAGAAGATTCTAAGAAGTTATATGATGCTCAGACTAATTCTGAAATTGCAATTCTAATATGAAAAATAAAAAACTTAATGAAAATGGATTTGAAGGAGCACCTTCAGGAAATGGGATGTTGAATTATGGACAGTCATACGGTACATATTCGTCACCTGATGTATCCCAAACCCCTGATGCTTTTACAAGCAGCAATCAGAATAAAGCAGTTAATCAAATGGGGAATACTGTTAAAGATGCGCCTAAATCAGGTTCATCTGAACGAGATTTAAGTGCAATTTATGCTAAGAAAGATACTCCAACTCCAGATGAGGTCATTTGTGGTATCAAATACGAATTGGGGCAACAAATAAAGAAAGATAAGCATAAAGCAAAAGAAGAAGTATTGAAGAATCTTCGTAAAGATCCTCATTTCTATGGAGGACTCAAGATGCTTAATATTGATGATAAAACCATGACTAATAATATGAACGAAAATAAACACCCAAATGACTCCCCTGCTAAGATCAAGATTAATTCTAACTCAATTGAGACTAACAAAATATTTACTGAAATGGCAGTTGCTAAGGATAATAAATTTGTTGTAAATTCTCATTTAGTTGATGTAATGAAGGAGATGTGGGAAGCAAAGAAGAATCGAAGGATGTGGAAAAAGGGCGATCCTACATTATAAATAATTGACTAATTAGTTCTAATAAGTTATAATCATACAATGGAAAAAATATTATTTGGAGATGGATGGCATTCACTTGAGTATGATAAGACACCTTTCATATGGAGTACTGAAAAATCATCCTTATTTATAAACGATAAAGATGCCACATTTATTGTATTGACGTTTGCAATACATCCTGACACAAGTAATTTAATAACAATTTCACAGGGTACACGTACTAAAGATTTTATTATAAGTGAGAGTAGGTCCTATATAATATTTGAATTAGACCGAATTGCTAAAATATATCCACAAGAAATAGTAATATCTACACAAACATTTATTCCAAGTAAATTAGATATTAACTCGACTGATTTAAGATCACTTGGGCAATGTTTAATTTCTATTAGAGTAAATGTGGATATGATTCCACTGGAAAAGATTTCTTTGGGTAATTTCCTAATTGATAGAAAGCAATCTCAATCGATGTTTGGATTACATTCTCGCAATATTGATGTATGGTGTCTTACATTAAAAAGTACTCCTAAAAGAGAAGAATATGTTAGAAACCATTTGGATAGTCATAATTTACAATACCGCATGTTCTATGGATTAGACGCATTGGAAACTGGAATTTCATCTCCTCTCATAAATAATCAAAAATATACAAAAATAGATGATTGGTTGACAGTCGGACAAGTTGGATGTTATATATCTCATTATATGTTATGGCAAAATATACTTGAAAGCAGTGCTGATTCAATTTTAATACTTGAAGATGATGTTCATCTTGAAGATGAGTTTGTATTTAAATTAAACGAGTATTTATATCATGTTCCAGAAGATTGGGGATTGCTTTATATTGGATATGAGTCTTTACAAGGAGTAAATCCATTGGTTATAAGCGATAAAATATCAGAAGGATTTCCGGCATGTACTTATGCTTATATGATTAAAAAATCTACTATTCCTATTCTACTTAATGAAGTTAAACCAATTACATGTCCCGTTGATACTACTCTTAGATATAAATTGAAGGATAAGGTTAAGTCTTATGTATTGACCCCACAATTGGCACATCAGAAATCTTCCTTGCTTAATAGAAATAATGTAGATCCTATATTTAAATCTATGACGTATGATTGGGATAGGGATGTTTATAAAATAAAGAACTTATGAAAATATATTCGGTTATATTTACATGGTTAGATTACTTTCATATGGCTGCAGAATATGAAAAGATAATATGTCCTATGGTAGATAAGTGTAGTGTAATAAATAGTAATACTTCCATACAATTATCATATCCAACGTGGATACATTTACAAGATGCATATTTTACAGAACAATGGTATACCGCAATAGATCTTTTTTTAAAAAGTGATTGTGATATTCTCTTTCATACTCAAGCGGATTGCCAATTTGATGATTTTTCGGGTTTAATCAATAAGGCATCATATTATTTTAAAAATCATAATTGCGGAATCTATTCTCCAAATATAGATTATACTGCATGGACATATGACTTACAAAACTTGAAGAAATTTGATACTAATGTTTACGAGGTTCCGCAAACTGATGAAAGTGTATGGTTCATACATAGGAGTGTAATAGAGCAATTTCCTAGAATAGATCCCATAATTAATAAATATGGATGGTTTGTAGATTTTATATGTATAATATTAAGTAGACAACAAGAAAAAGTGGTATTGCGAGATTATACTTATGTTGTTAAACATAGTAATATAACCGGATATGATATGCGAGTTGCTCGTGGTGAATTTGAAAATCTAACAATATTATTGGGAGATGTTGGTAAAAGAATGAATGAATTATTGCATGAAGCAATTAGCGCACAATAAATGTAGAAAAATACTAAGTTATTCTTTATTTGGATATGACACAATATCTGAAAATAGATGGTGGGATATATATAAGTCCGATTGTAATAGATATTATTACAATATCCCATTTCTATTAATTCAATCAGACCATTTATTTCTGGACTATGATATTAATATCTATTATAATAACATAGGAGAAGATTTTCTCAACTTATTACAATACATATGCAGTGTTAATAA
>Ga0315284_10015349_pt1 | contig 10896 bp, 12 predicted proteins | sample YL17G09_16_MG_FD_203696 | JGI IMG/M metagenome (GOLD analysis project Ga0315284, IMG submission 203696) | Sediment microbial communities from Yellowstone Lake, YNP, Wyoming, USA - YL17G09_16 | ecosystem: Environmental > Aquatic > Freshwater > Lake > Sediment | place: USA: Wyoming | collected...
CGGATGCGTAGGCGAGCACGCAATGGGACATGCGGCGCGTGGCCAGCCATCGTTGCAGGAGCTCCTTCAGTACCGCCTTGTCGCTGGGCGAGTTGATGCCTCGACCATGCACGATTTTGACGCAACAGGAGCGCTCACGCGACATGCGCAAAAGGAAATCTTCGACAGCTTGCCTGGCTTCGATTCGGCTGAGGCCGTGAAGATCGATGGAGCCTTGAATCGAGTAAACACCGTTGCGCAAATTGGGCAGAAAACGCTGACCGGCCACTCCGACCCAGCCCTCGATATACTCGGGATGGTTCAAAATCGGCGGCACAGCATCGTTTGCGATGGCTTCCTGAAACAGGCGTTCATCCTCGGCCTCGAGATCCACGGTTACCCAGGATGCCGGCTGCGAAACGGTAGGCGCCGGATCCCTGCGCCAATGTTTGCGTTCAATCCCTTCCATAGCGTGAGCAAACAGTTCTACCGGATCATCCGATTCCGGTTCGGCGCCGGCAGAAGGAGGGGACGCGGGAACCGGCGCGCTCGCGGGTTCTTCCTCCGGCTCCAGCCGGATCCCTGCCTCTTGGATCAGATGCGACAATTGTGCAAAGGGATGGTGCCCTGCATCCGATCGCGGTGACTTATTCCGTTTCTCTGCCATGACTTACTATTCCCGAGAGAATATTACACCCAGGAAGCGGCACAACCTTGACTTTTACGTGAGGATTGAATATGGTTTGCCATCGTTTTATTGGCCGGTATGAACCGGATAGGAAGGCCCTGGTGAAAGGAGAGTTTCAATGCTGAGTTTAACCGCTGCGGCGATTGGCAAAGTTAAGGGAATTATGGCGGAGCGTGGGGAGGAAGGCGGCTTGAGAATCGCTGTCGTAGGTGGCGGATGCTCAGGATTTCAGTACCAGATGTCCTTGGGCGCGGAAGCGAACGCGGATGACAAGGTCGTCGAGCAGGATGGGTTGAAGGTTTTCATTGATGCCCGGTCTCTGCTCTATGTGGACGGAACGAAGGTCGACTATGTCGATGGCGAGAATGGCTCCGGATTCAAGTTTGACAATCCCAACTCCAATAAAACCTGCGGATGCGGTGAATCCTTCAACGCCTGATCGGGTGCAGCGGGTCGACTGTCTTTGAAAACGCGGGCACGTCCTGGCCCGCGTTTTTGCTTTGCAGAAAAGGGGATACCATACCGTGGTGGCCAAATCAGCGTTGGACCGGATCACTCTGGTCGGCATCAGGCTGCGGCCGCGTCTGGGCGTCACGCCCGGCGAACGCCGCACGCCGCAATCCTGTACTGCCGACATTTCGATCTGGGGTGATTTTGAGGCCGCGGCTTCCACCGATGATCTTGCCGCCACATTGGATTACAGCAAAATCCTGGCAAAAGCGGTTGAAGTTGCCCATCAGCGCGAGTACAACTTGCTGGAGACCCTTGCGTATCGGCTGGGTCGCGCTGTCTTGCAGGGGTTTCCTGCCCATCGGGTGAGCGTGAAAGTGCGCAAGCAGCCTGCCGCGCTTTCGGACCAGCTTGATCACGTGGAAGTGGAAGTCGAGCAGTCGTAGGACGCGGGGATCGGATTATGCAGATCGGCGAGTTTGCGGAACAGGCAGGTGTAAGCGTACGGGCGATACGCTATTATGAAGAACTCGGGCTGATACGGCCGGAAAAACGCAGCCCGGGCGGATTCCGCCTCTATGGGCCGGAAAGCCATACCAGGTTGGCGGTCATCCATTTTCTGAAGGAGATGGGGCTCTCACTCAACGAGATTCGAGACATCCTGCTCGCAAAGAAGCCATCGGGCGGCGATAAGTCTACGGTCGCCTTCCTGCTGAAAATATTCAGCGAAAAACTGCAGATGCTTGAGTCCAAGATGGATGCGCTCCGCGCCATGAAAACTGAGCTCGTGAACGCCATCCGGATCTTGCGCTCCTGTGAGAACTGCAGCCGCGAGGTTCTGCTCGATGCACTGTCCTGCGGTGACTGCGTCAGCCTGGCCGTGAAGGAGAAGGTGCCTGATACGCTGCAGGTGATTTTGCACTAAGGGTTCGCGCAAGAATAAGTTGGCATTTTGGCGCGAGCGCCGGGCGGGCAGATGCAAGGCGCCGCGACGCAGGCGATGTGATGACATCATCGAGGAGCGGCAACGCCGCAGATGCCCGCCCGCCGCCGCGCCCCGAAGGGCTGCGGCTCCTTGGCTTAGCGGACTATCGCTCTTGCCTGGTTATGATTCAATTGGGCATTGGAGCCGCAGCAAAATGCCAAATTATTCTTGCGCGAGCCCTAAGCAGGCGGTGGCGGCCGTTTCTGCAACGATTCCGAAGCCTTGCAAGGGTCGTGGCTGTGCTCGGAGGACGTGATGTCTGCTTGCCATTTTAGGGAGGATCGACCATGAGTGATGAAGCCGGATTCTTTACTTCGAAGCTGGAGCGCGTGATCGGATGGGCGCGCAAATACTCGATCTTCCAGTACCCGTTTGTCACGGCGTGTTGCGGCATGGAATACATGTCCGTGGCGTCGAGCCACTATGACATGGATCGCTTCGGCGCCGGTCTGGCCCGGTTCTCGCCGCGGCAAGCCGACGTCCTTTTTGTGGTGGGGACGATCAGCCACAAGATGGCGCCTGTCCTGCGCCGGGTTTACGATCAGATGTGCGAGCCCAAGTGGGTGGTCGCCTTCGGCGTCTGCACCTGCACCGGCGGTTTCTATGACAACTATGCCACGGTGCAGGGAATCGACACGATCCTCCCGGTCGACATCTACATCCCGGGGTGTCCGCCGCGACCCGAAGCGGTGCTGGATGGCCTCATGAAGCTGCAAAACAAGATTGAAAAACAGAAGCAGATCTACTGAGGATCCTCATGGAATCAACCAGCAAGACCGCCGCCCGGGAAACCAAGAGCATGCTTCTCAACATGGGGCCCTCTCACCCTGCGATGCACGGAGTCATCCGTTTGATCACCGAGCTGGAAGGCGAAAAGGTGATCAAGATCGACGCCGAGATCGGCTATCTGCACCGGGCATTCGAGAAAAGCTGCGAGGAATCGAGCTGGACTCAGGTGATGCCTTACACCGACCGGCTGAACTACGTGTCGCCGCTGATCAATAACTTCGGATATTGCGCCGCGGTCGAGAAGTTGCTGGCGATCGAAATCACCGAGCGCTGCAAGTACATCCGGGTCATCATGAGCGAGGTATCGCGCATCACCGACCATTTGACCTGCATTGCCGCTTCGGCGATGGAGTTGGGGGCCTTGACCGCCTTCCTGTACCTCATGAAGGCCCGTGAATATCTCTACGAGATCGTGGAGCAGGTTACCGGAGCGCGGCTGACGGTTTCCTATGGCCGGATCGGCGGCGTCAAGGCGGACCTGCCCGCGGGCTTTGACGCCAATCTGCGGAATGCCCTCAAGCAGACCGAACGGGAACTGCTCGAAGTGGACAAGCTGCTCACGAAGAACCGCATCTGGATTGACCGGACCCGGGATGTAGGCGTGCTCACCAAGGAAAATGCAATTACCTATGCGATCACCGGGCCGCTTGCCCGCGCTGCCGGCATCCACTACGACGTGCGCAAGGCCTTCCCGTACTTTGTCTATGACCGCATGGATTTCGACGTTCCCCTCGGGGAACGGGGCGACAATTATGACCGCTACCTGGTGCGCATGGAGGAAATGCGCCAGAGCATTCGCATCATTCGCCAGTCCTTGAAGGAACTGCCCGGCGGTCCCATCGTTGTGGATGCCAAAGGAAATGTAATGGCGTCCTTCGATCTTGTCGACGAGGCAAAGCTCGGGCATACGTCCGGGCTGATCGACATCGCCGGCACGGTCGAGCCCACCCTCGAGGGGACCGAAAAGCGCTACCAGCAGCGGATTGCGCCGCCCGATCGCAAGGTCGTGCTTCCGAGCAAGGAAGACACCTATGGCAACATCGAAGGGTTGATGAACCACTTCAAGCTGATCATGGACGATCACGGAATGCGGCCACCCGCGGGCGAGGCCTATTTCCCGGTCGAGGGCGCGAACGGCGAACTGGGATTCTACGTGGTCAGCGATGGCAAGGACCGGCCCTACCGCGTCCGCTGCCGGCCCCCATGCTTCTTCAACATGGCCGGCCTGCACACAATGCTCGAAGGATATATGGTCGCCGACATCATCGCGACCTTCGGCTCAATCAACATGATCGCCGGCGAACTTGACCGCTGATCGGTACTGAGTACTCAGCACTGCTTTGAGAGATTGGAATGGCCTCTTTCCTTGGACAGGCACGGAATCGGATCGGGTTGCTGCGCAGCTATCTGGGCAAGCGGGCGCGCGTGCCCGGGGGGCCTTTGACCCTGGCCATCGAAAGCACGGCCAAATGCAACCTCTTCTGCCCGATGTGTCCGAGGGAAACGCTCTATTTCCCGCCCAAGGACATGGAATTGTCCCTGTTCCGGAAGATCATCGACGAGGCGAAGGACTTTCTCGAATTTGCCGTGCCCTATGGATCAGGCGAGCCGCTGCTGAATCCCGAGATCTACGACATGATCTCCTACTGCAAGAAGCTTGGGGTGCCCACCGGGATCTCGACCAATGCCACGGTGCTGACCGAAACGGCCGGCCGCAAGTTGATCGATGCCGGGCTCGACTACATCATCTTTGCGTTTGACGGCGCCACGCCGGAAACCTTCGAGAAGTACCGGAAGGGCGCCAATTTCGAAAAAGTGCGCCAGAACATCCTGACGTTTCTGCGTGTGAAGAAGGAGATGCGATCGCGCATCTTCTGCATCATCCAAGTCGTCAAGCTCAAGGATAATATTCACGAACTTCCCGACCTGGTGCGCATGTGGCGCGTGGATGGAATTAACGAGGTGCGCATCAAGAAGGACGAAGTTCACAATGAAGGCAGTGCCATACCTGGGGACTACGGTTCAAGGCCGCCCCTGCGTCACCCCTGTTATCTCCTCTGGCGCGGCCCCATGTACGTCCATTACGATGGGACGATGTTTCCTTGCTGCTACATCTATCCCAATGAGCCGATCGGGAACATCAAGAAGGACTCTCTTCCCGAGATATGGAACTCTGCCGGCATGATGCGACTGCGCGAGGCGCACATCTGCGGCGATCTGAGCGGTTACAAGCCTTGCCAGAACTGCTCCGCGGCTCGGCCCCGGCTGGCGGTGACGGCGGCAAGTTTTTTGATCAACACCCACACAGTCAGAAAAGCCATACCCTTTTTCGAGCGCCTGGCGCAGATGCGCAATATTTCGGTTTTCGAAACGCTTAAATAGCCCTGAGGTTGCCGCCGATGTCCGACCGCACTGTCAAAGTTTTCAGCTTTGTCGAAGTCAATCAGCTGATCCCCAAGATCGCGACCCTGACGGAGGAGGTGATTCAAGAACTCGACAGCATCCGGCGCCGCAACGCTCCGGAGGAGGAATCCAACGGCTCATCGGTATCGGATTTGATTTTGAAAGAGGTCGAAGTTGCACTCCAGGAATGGTCGGAGCGCATTGTCGAACTGGGAGGCCAGCCGAAGGGTTACTTCACCGTCGATTTCCAGTCCATCGATCCCGAGATGCTGTATTGCTGGAACTATGGCGAAGACAAGATCGGCTACACGCATAAGGTCTGGGAGAATTTCAGTCACCGGCGCCCCCTGACCGACAGCATCGATGCCTCCGGCGAACACATGAAGTGGGTGAACTGATATACTGGACGGGGAAGCACCGCGTGCGCCGCACAGGGAGTGTGCCATATATGCGTTAATTCAAGCCACTTTCACTGCGTGGACTTGGACCTGGACGTAGACTTGGACCTGGACGTGGACTTAGACCATGCTGCCTGACGAGAACTTTCGCAGGCTTGCCGCCTGCAGCTGCCATTGTCTTTACTGCCGCGCTACGCGCTTTGGGCGATTCCCTTCGCCGTGCAGTCCTTTCCATTTGCCCTCGAAAATGTGTCGAATACAAGAACGTCCAGGTCCAAGTCTAAGTCTAGGTCCAAGTCCACGTGGTGGATGTGGCCTAAGTTAGCGCCGCACAGGGAGTGTGCCATGGTCACGCTGAAGTCAAAGCGAGAAATCGACATCATGAGGGATGCCGGCAGGATCGTGGCTGAAGTGCTGCGGATTTTGCGGGGGCAATGCCGGCCCGGGATCAAGACGCGCGATCTGGATAGGATTGCCGAAGAAGAAACCCTCAAGCGAAATGGCCGTCCCGCGTTTAAAGGTTACAGGGGGTATCCCGGCAGCCTGTGCGCCTCTGTGAACCAGGAAGTCGTCCATGGCATTCCGGGAAGTCGCGAACTGAAGGAAGGGGATATCATCGGCCTGGACTTTGGCGTGCTCTACAACGGGTATTATGGCGATGCCTCGATCAGTGTTCCTATCGGGCAGGTCGCCCCCGAGGTTGAGGCCCTGTTGCGCGTAACGGAGGAGTGTCTCTATCTGGGGATTGCCCAGGCTGTAGTCGGCAATCACCTTGTCGACATCTCGCGCGCCATCCAGAACCACGCCGAATCCCATGGCTACTCGCTGGTGAAGGAACTCGGCGGGCACGGCATCGGCAAGCGCATGCACGAAGAGCCCATGGTGCTCAATTACGTGACCAATGGGCGCGGAATCAAGCTTCAGCCGGGGCTCGTTCTTGCGCTCGAGCCGATGGTGAACCTGGGAACCGAACGGGTTATTACCCTCGCGGATGGCTGGACGGTCGTGACGGCTGACGGCAAGCCGTCGGCGCACTTTGAACACACAGTTGCCATTAGCGAGAGCGGACCGGAAATCCTGACCCGGGCAGCAGAGCCGGTTGCATAAGCAGACCACGAAAACAGCACCGGCCTCTAAGAAAAACATATTCCATGTTTGAGACCATCATCGATTACATGCGTTGTCCGCGCTGTGAGTCCACGCGTCTGAACCTGGATGCCGCCGGCGTGAGCTGCAAGGGCTGCCGGGCTCGTTATCCTCTTCTGGATGGCATCCTCGATCTGATGGGGAACGACGTTGCCGAGGTCATCACCCCATTTCAACGCCTCATGCAAACTCCGCTGCTCGTCTCGGTCTACGAAAACCTGTGGCGGAGGCTCGGATATTTCCTGGCCAGCTCGCGCGCATTCGAGAAGGAGGTCGGAACGATCCTCAGGCTGCAGCGTGCAGGGACGGCGGAACGGTTGCTCGATCTGGCTTGCGGCACAGGGGTATTTACGCGACCTTTGGCGAGCCGGGCGAAAGGGATTGTAGTCGGACTGGATCTATCCTGGCCCATGCTCCGCCACGCCCGGCGCCTGCTCGAGCGCACGGGGCGCAAAAATATTGTGCTGATGCGCGGGACCGCCTTCCGCCTTCCTTTCATCGGGGGAGCCTTCCAGTCGGTCAATTGCTGCGGAGCCCTGCACTTGTTTGATCAACCCGATCTGGCTCTGAAAGAGATCGGGCGCGTGCTCCATCCGGCCGGTCATCTTTCGGTCCAGACCACGATCCGTCCCGAGCACTCCGGAGGGATGGCCTATCTTCTCGAGCGGTTTATCCGCTTCGGCTTCTTTAATGAAAGCGAGTTGCGTGAGCGCGTCCGCCTGCACGGCCTCAAAATTTTGGAAAGCGAACGGCACCGGATCAGTTTCACTTTCCTGGCGCGCCGCGCAGCCTCGCAAACACCATGAAACCATGCGGCCGGGATCAACAGATGGTCAGGCTATCCACATTCGGCTGCGCACCCCTCTGACCGGCGTTCCGCGATGGGAAATTTTCGGTGCATTTTTCTGTCATTCAAATTGCGGCGGCACATAATAGGATGACAAATGACGGGCAATGATATGATAATGAAATAAGGCCCCACTTCATTCGGGTATATTTCTGGGGAGGATTTGCATCATGATGGTAAAAAGGCTCGAAGAAGAGAAAGAACTGTTTTACAAATACCTCCGCGGAAACGGTCTGAAAAGGACTCACCAGAAGGACCTGATTCTGGAAACCTTTCTTGCGAACGAAGGGCACATGAGCGTCGAAGATATTTACGCTCTGGTCAAGCGCAAGGACAAGAGAGTCGGCATCGTGACCGTCTTCAGGACTTTGAAATCTCTTGTCGCCTGCGGCATTGCCAAGGAGATTGCCCTCGGAGACGGGCTGACAAGGTTTGAGCACTGCTACCATCATCCGATGCACCATCACATTATCTGCACTATATGCCAGAAGGTCATAGAATTTCTTTCCCCTGAACTGGAGCGGATCCAGCAAGCAATCGTGGAGCGATATCAATTTCAGACTCTGCACCAGCGCATCCAGATCCATGGGGTTTGCCGGGATTGTCGTGAATCGCGTCCGGCCCGGATAGAAGCGAGATCGGATACGGGAAAAGTTTTTGCCCGGGACGCCTTGCGGATGGCGCTTGCGATGCAGAAGCAGGGGGTGGAATTCTATCGCGGCGCGGCGGCGCAGAATCAGGATCCGGCGGGACGCGCCGTTTTCGAGGCCATGATGCGCGAAGAAGAATCGCATGCGCAGGAACTCGAGCGGGAACTCGAGATGCTGCATAAGCGTGACAAGGGCCTGGAAAGTGCTCCGGTATTTCTGCACTTCGATCCGCTGGAACTCCAGCACATTGTGCCTTGCCTCCAGGGGAACGTCGTCGGAGGCGAAATGTTGATGGATGCCCGCCGCGCGTTCGAGCTTGGGCTGCAGCTGGAAAATCGCGCCGCGGGATTTTTCAGGGAATACTCGGAGAAGTTCGGGGACACCGAGGGCAAGCGCATCTTCCAGCGTTTTGCCGACATGGCATCCAGGCACGGCGCCTCCATCAACCGCCGCGCCCAGACCATCTCGGCGGCGCAGTAATCGACAGCCACGAAGTAGACGAATCAATCTCGATGCCGGCCAGTCAATTCGTGCCATTCGTGGCTGCTTTTGTCTTCCGCGATCGACTGGACTTCACATGCTGAATTCGCTATCATGCGTCATCTTATGGGGCAGCAATCTCTCGGGTTAGTACAACGTTTGTATCTGCGTGAAGTTGCGCAGGGCCTGGCTGTCACGGCGCGGCATTTCTTTGTGAATATGCCGCGGCATATAGCGAGGGGCTTCGGCTTCAAGGTTGCCAAGGGCGCCACGGTTACCTACGAATACCCCGAGGAGCGCAGGGAATATGCCCCCAGGCTGCGCACGCGCCATCGCCTCATGAGACGCCGGGATGGCTCACCACGATGTGTAGCGTGCATGATGTGCGAGACCATCTGTCCTGCGCGCTGCATTCATATCGTGGCAATGGAGAATGCCGATCCCAACATCGAGAAAATGCCGAAGGTCTTCGACATCGACCTGGGCACCTGCGTTTTCTGCGGATTCTGCGTCGAGGCCTGCCCGGAAGACGCCATCCGCATGGATACCGGCATCGTCGAACTGGCTGCCTATACGCGAGAAGGCCTGCTCTACCGCATGGATCAGTTACTCGGCTGAAAAAGCGCTTGCCACGAAGAACACGAAGAACACGAAATGTTTATTTTTCTCACTTCTCCCACCCGACGATGCAGCTCGCTTGAGAGAGTACGATAGGGATTTGAGTTTATTATCTAGGGCACTGTTAATTTCCGCATTGCCATGCTATTGAACTTCAGAAGCCAATGACTCAAATCGAAACTAATAATCTGCAGACAAAGAACATTCGCGTTCTTCGTGGCTGCTTTTTCTAAGGCTTTTTCTTGCGGATTGCCACCAGCTCCGCGGCGATGCTGACGGCGATTTCTTCGGGGGTTTCTGAACCGATCTGGATGCCGACGGGAGAATAGACACGTTTGAACGACGCCGGGTCTACGCCCTCATTTGCGAGGGCCTCGAAGAACAGCTTGACCTTCCTCGCGCTGCCCATCAGTCCGATGTACTTTGCCGGCGATTTCAGGGCATGGCGCAGGCACGCCAGATCAAACTGATGGCCGCGCGTTACGATCAGCAGGTACGTCGATTCGGTGATCGAGAGCTGCTTGAAAACTTCTTCCCAGGCATCGACATGAATCGTGTCGGCATGCGGGAAACGGTCGCGGTTGGCATACTTAATGCGATCGTCTGCGACCACGATGCGGAAGCCGATGGTGTGTGCTACGGCGGCCACACACTGGCCGACATGACCTGCTCCAAAGATAATCAGGGTCGGATCCGGTAGGATAGGTTCCACATACACCTCCATGCTTCCGCCGCAAATCATGCCGCCGTCCTCGGCATCGTCGCCTGTGAGATCAAACTTCAGCAATTGCGGCTTGGCATTGCGCATCGCTGCCATGGCTGCGCGGCAGACTTCCGCTTCGGCACATCCACCCCCGATACTGCCGGCGCGGCGCCCGTCCTCATACACAAGCATCTTGGCGGCATCCTTGCGGGGAGTGGAGCCCTTGCGCACTATGACGGTAGCCAGTGCCGCGCTGAGGCCCTGGCGGCGGAGTTGAACAATTTCCTCGAAAATATCTTCAGCCATGCATTGCGATTATGCCTTACCTCAAAAACAAATGCAAAAGCCGACCGAAAAAGTGGGCGACTGCTGCCGGACGGCGCTCAGTGTCGTGAGTAGCGGATCCGGACCAATCCCGGCAAGATCGTCTCGATGCCATGCCTCCGTTCGAAATCACAGCGCCACAGGGCGAAAGGTCCATCGATACAGGCTTCTCGCCCATCAAGGCACTTTCTTTTCACATTCCAGCCCCAGGGTTTACGAGGCCGTCCAACGGTTGATTCAATGCGTGACTAGGCGCGAAGGCTGTCCAACGGTCGATTTAAGGCGTGACTAGGTGCGAAGGGCCGGCAGCAAATAGGCCCGGCCGTCAGGCCTGACTGCGGGACACACTTGACACTGTGGGGATATCTCTTCTGGCAATGGTCAGGAGTCCGATTCATGCAGCGCGGCGTCCGGCCCCTGGGACCGCGGGCGTCTC
>Ga0315284_10015350_pt1 | contig 10895 bp, 7 predicted proteins | sample YL17G09_16_MG_FD_203696 | JGI IMG/M metagenome (GOLD analysis project Ga0315284, IMG submission 203696) | Sediment microbial communities from Yellowstone Lake, YNP, Wyoming, USA - YL17G09_16 | ecosystem: Environmental > Aquatic > Freshwater > Lake > Sediment | place: USA: Wyoming | collected...
CCAGGCGTTGTTCTTGATGCTGACGCAGACGAACTTGTCCTTGGCATAATTGAACGCCACATGCGCCAAATCCACGTCGGTCGCTTCCTTGGTCTTCATGGTCTCTTCCATGTAATACTCGTTCGTCTTGCGGCGGATATCATTGTAAGCTTCGCGTGCATCCGTCTTGGCCCAAAACATGATGGAGCGCTTCGTCAGGCACCGGCCATCCGCGGGCGTGTTCATGCCAAACTGCTGCCACTTTTCGCGGAACTCAATGATCATGCTGTAAGCGAACTTGGTGGATTTGGCACTGAACGCCATCCACGTTAAGAACAAGTGCGGACTCGTGTTGCACAGCGCCCACCCCACGCGGATCCACTTCGGCTCCGAATCATAGTAGGTCGCTGGCAAACACATGGTGTATTCGTGCGTTTCGCGAAGCTCGTACTCCCGCTGTTCAATGGACGAATACAGTTGTTCAATGGCCGCATTCAGCTTGTCTTCGTCGGTGATGTCGCGGAGCTGAATGAGTTCCACGTGCGGTGGTTGGAACACGACCTTCTTTTCACCATCATCCGCCGAACCCGTGGCGGCACCGCCACCAGCACCAGCGCTAGCACCAGTTGCCGCCTTCACGCGCCGCTGTTTTGGACCAGCAATGGTTTGTTTCATGGCGGCGTGCTCCTCCCTGACCGCTTCTGCAATTTCAAATCCAGCGTGATATGCATATTGCGCAGAGAGCAACTGGAAATTCACGCGCACATCAAACATGGACACGCTTTTTTCATGAAACCCCAGCGTGCACTCCTCGTCCAGATTCATGACATACCAGTATTTCAGCACATAGGCTTGGTGCCCGGGCTTGCGCGAGCCATACAGCTGCCAATTCGTGTATCCGCTTACGATGCCTTCGTCCAACACGTCCGCCCACGAATTGGTAAGGGGCAAATCACCCCAAATGGTCGGCATCTGATTCAACAACCGCTTGCGCAACATCATTTGCAACGCGCGATCCATTTTCATGCCGATGAGGATGTGCACGCCGTCCTTGGTGGTGTCCTCCAGCAAATTCACATCGGGTTTTTCAAACACGAATATGGGCAATAATGTGCCTGGGGTAAGCACCACCATGTCAGACAATTGGTCAAGAATGGTTTCCACCAAATTGGAAATGTGTTCCTTCGTGTGCTGCCGCGCCTCCACCGACGGGGCGTAGCGTTCGTCAATGTCAATCAATCCAGGGCCATTGTCCGGTAACTGTTTCTCGGTCAAGAACTCATGACGGCCTTGCATGAACACGTGGTCCGTGTATTTTCTGTAAAACTCACCAATGTCTTCCGACGGCACGGTGTAGGTGCCTCCCGATATTCCCAATTTTTCACTTCCAATTCGCGTGTGCGTGTGTTGCTCGCCCTTTTTTGAATACCTCTGTTTGATGAACGCGTCAAACGCCGTCGCCTGTTTTGATTTGGTTGCCATTGAGTTGGGGGTTGATTGTTGTGATTATTTGGAACTCGGGTTCGGATGGTTTGTTGATATAATCCAACAACATTTTTTTATTTCAATTTTTCGCTTAATGTTGTAAAAAATTGAATCCATCAAAACCCGCACTTTTAATTTTATTGAAAAATGTTTTATTAAAAAACAGACATAAAACATATGCGACATGCATGATATGCACATATAACGAACGCGCGCAAAATGCAACCGCTGCCCAGTTCCTCGCCGGTCTTTATTGCCAAAGAGACAATGATGCGGCTATTGAAAGACGTGCGCGAAATGATGACGGCGCAAGTGTCGGGCGTGCACTACATGCACAGTGAAACCGACATGTTGTGCGGGTACGCGATGATTGTTGGACCCGAGGATTCATTGTATGACGGCGGATACTACTTTTACAAGTTCAAATTTCCGCCGGATTATCCGCACTCCCCGCCGCTGGTGGAGTTTTTGACGAACGACGGCGAGACGCGCATGCACCCCAACATGTACAAAAACCGAAAAATGTGCATGAGCATTTTAAACAGTTGGCGCGGCGACCAATGGACCGGGTGCCAAACCATCAAGTCCGTGCTGTTGACCATCATGTCGCTGCTGGACAGCAAGCCGCTGCTGAACGAGCCCGGCATAAATGAACACAATCCCGATTTCGCCACGTATCACCGAATCATTCAGTTCAAAAATTACGAATTCGGCATGCTACACTTATTGAAATCGCCGCACGTGTTCAACCGCGTGATTGTGGACATTGAATTTCACGAGCAGTTTTATGAGCACATGTGCGCCGCATTTCGGGCATCACATTTGCGGTATTCGGCCGCCATAGATGCCCTTGCGTTGAAGCACCCCCACTCCGAAACATTGCGAACCACGCAAGTGTATCACATGACCGCCGTGGTCAATTATCCCGCGCTTAAGACCGCGTTTCAAGCAGCTGTGAAACGTTTGGTGAGCGAGTAGTTGGCACATTGTCGCGATGGTTGGGCAATTACTATTATTTAATTTAAAAATTGAATTAAACAATATCGCATCATTTTATAGTAACATCAACAGAAAACAGACGCACATATACAAGAATGCATTTTTGCACAGACTGCGGAAACATGTACTACATCCGGCTCACGGATACCAACGGAATTGTGTATTACTGCCGGAATTGCGGAAATGAAGACGACACCATAACAATTGACAGCGTGGTTGTTTCACACACGTCATTGAAATCGGAAACCACTCAGTACGCGCACGTTGTCAACAAATACACCAAAATGGACCCCACCCTGCCGCGCATCAGCACCATTCTGTGTCCAAACATGGAGTGCCCGTGCAATCGCAACCACAACCCCACCCAGTATGCCGACCGGGCTGCAATTGTGGGCACATCGGAAGAAGAAGCAACAAGCGGGTCGGGTTCGGGTGCAGGGGGTGCCGTGGATGATGCGGTTCCGCGCGAAGTCATCTATTTGCGCTACGACGACATCAACATGAAATACATTTACTTGTGCGCCGTTTGCAACACCATTTGGAAAACGGAACACATTTGATACAACACATTTTACGCACGTGATTAAGGAAATCAAAACATTTTCATTTTTTTATATTTAGTAAAAAATTGAATAAAGACAGTACCCCAAATACATGCATTGCACAACCAACCATCAAACCCCACTCCATGGCAACCCCCAATTCATTTTCAATCACTGCATTGCAAATCGCGAACCCTGACGCCTTCCGCAATAAGGTTCGCACCAAACTGACCGACCGATTCATGAATAGAATGAGCATGAATCCAGATGCGGCTGCAATTGCGGCCCTCAATTTGGAACGTGGTATATATAATTACACGCTGCGCGAGTCGGACACCAAAAACATCGTGAAAAAATGGGACAACGGTTATTTCGTTCAGATTTATGCGGACCGCCTGCGCACGGTCTGCATCAACATGGGGAATGACCACGTGATTCACCTCATGACCACCAAACAAATTAAGCCGCACGAGCTGGCGTTCATGACGCATCAAGAGATGAATCCCGACAAATGGAGCACACTCATTAAGGCCAAACAGCTGCGCGACAAACACAAATACGAAACCAAGGTGGAGGCGTCCACCGACAACTTCACTTGCCCGAACTCCAAATGCCGGTCCACCAAATGCACGTATTATCAGCTGCAGACGCGGTCGGCCGATGAGCCCATGACCACGTTTGTCACCTGCATTGACTGCGGCAAACGCTGGAAGTGCTGAAGGCAAACGCTGGAAGTGCTGAAGGCAAACGCTGGAAGTGCTGAAGGCAAACGCTGGAAGTGCTGAAGGCAAACGCTGGAAGTGCTGAAGGCAAACGCTGGAAGTGTTAACTATTCGTCGCAAATAATGCACAAAAAAATGCAGTATTTGTCAATTGAAATGCGTATCACATTCAAATAATTTCCAGATCGGACACTCGCCAATACTCGGATTTCCCACCCGGCAGCGGTCGGCGTATGATGAAGGGCAGCACCTTCTGTTGCAGTTCCAGCTGCGCAATCAAGTATCCGTCAATTATTTTTTTGTCCACGGGAATCATGGGCTGGGCTCCTTGATTCAGTTGCTTTGCGCGTTGACCCAGAATGCGCGTCTTCTCGTATTTGGTGAGAAACGGCATCGTCTTGTGCATGACATCCACAATTGCGCCGTCCGCGTTTCGCACCACGCGTGCAAGGGCGCTCACCTCGGCATTGTTCAAATGCATCATCTCTTGGTGACACGAAGCGATGTAATTCTCGTGCAGTTCGGTCTCAAATTTGCGCAAATAATTGTTGCCGTCGTCGCTGTCATTGTCGTCATTCTCGGAATCGTCGCTGTCCACACCCCCTTCCGCGTGTTCAATGTCGTCGTAGGAATTTTGCAGGGTGGTGATGTCCTGCAGAGTTGCTTTGCCTTTGGGCGGCTTGGACGATGCAATCGCCCGCTTGTTGGCAATGGTTGCCTTCTTTTTCGCATCGGAATTTGCAACCGTGGACGCTGCAGTGGCCACCTTTTTCGCAAGCATTGCCGGGGTTTCAACGACGGGTTCTTCAAACCCACCAATGTCTGCGAAATCGTCGTCGTCGTCATCCAGTCCAGTGCTCACTGATTCGGCCTCGCTTTCGCTGTCGGTTCTCGTGTCGTCGGTTGTTTCCATGTCCGAATCCTCCAATCCAATGTCGGCATCATCAGCATCAGCATCAGCGGCCGCCAATTTAGAATTGGAAATGGAACTGACGGCATTTGCGCGCGTGTTGGCATGCGTCAATGCATCATCATCGTCGTCATCGTCGTCGCCTTTCGGACGATGCATTCCGCTAAATTTGTGTATGCTTTGAATCATGCTGCCCAGGTCGTCGTTATTGTGCATGGCAAATGAATTGATGTGTGGTGATTACTATATTATACCTAAATATACTTTAATATGTTTCAATTTTTAATTTTATTCAAGCATGGACATGTCAATTAAACACTTCCTCTCAGGATTCAGCCAGGTCTGCATGAATGACGCGCTTGCACTGGCTGCACTGGCTGCACTGGCTGCACCGCCGGGCGCAATCGGGCTGCGGCGTTTCGGTGCACGATGCTCGCACCCCTGCGGGTTGTTGCGTTCTTTCACAATCGTTTGCCACAGGTCGTCCAACACGCGACTGGCATGTTGAAACCACAGCTTGTTTCTCAACACTAAAACGCAGCTCATCTTTTCCAAGCGCCAGTTAATCGTTTTCATCCACATGTGGGCCTGGTTTCTCTCCATGGCGTCGCTGAACCACGCTTCTGACTCGGCTCTGGTTGCGGAACCAATCGGTTCGTATTCATAGTGCGGTTTACCGTCCTTCATGAAATACAATATGGTGCCGGTCATCAGCGCGTTGCTGCCGTTGCTACTTTTACTGCTGTCGTCGCAATCATCATCTTCCGCAAACTGCGTCTCCAAAAAATCACATTCATTCAGGTCCGCGGTTTCCATCTGCAGCTGCATCTGGATCCAGTACTCCTTTTTCGGAATGCCCGTGATGTCGCGGTTCACTATGTTCTTGATCTCCAACATGCGCCCGTATCGCTGCGATGCGGGGTCCACGTTGATGCCGTCCGGCGACGCGCCTAAAAATGCATGCGTGTCGTGCTGCAGGCACCCGAAATCTGCAACGCGGGTTTTATACAGGTGCTCGTAAATCATGCGCGACACCGGCTCGTACTTTTGCCCCCAGTGCATCGGCGACGCCGTGTTCACGTACTCCTTTTCTTGACTCATTTGTAATGGCTTGCACTTCTCATAAATCAGCTGGTTGATGCATGCCTGGCTCTCAAACGCCTTCCACGCGTTGCTGGCCGTCAGCAGGTCGTGCCGAAACCGGTACCACTCGGGCGTGCGCTGGTCCGGCTGCGGCTTGGCCCGAATGTGGGACAACTTTTTATTAATAATTTCCACATTGGGCGGCTTGCGTATAAACGTGCTGCCGCATTCGCGCGCGGGGTTCACACATTTGAAATACAGCGCCTCGCAAAACCGGCACAGCGCATCCGCCTCCAAGTCCAGCGCAGCGGAGAATTCAAACGCGTGCATGCCCTCAAAATACTCGTGCAGCACGTCGCTCACGGTTTCGTGAAAGTCGGGCGCGCTGAACGTGAGCGGGTTGGCGCAAATGTAGGCATCCAAATGCTGCAGCATGTCCTCCATGACAAGCAACATGTCTTCTTCCCCAAATTGATCAAACAGATTAGAGAGATATTCGCGGTGTAAATCAACCCCAACTGCCCATTCCGAATTGATTACGCGCAACGATGTCAAAGCATTGGACACCTCGGCTGGAATCATTGTTTGAGTTTAAACAAAAACGGTTAAACCATATTAAAGCAATGCATTTATATAGTTATTTTATACTCTTTTCCTATGCACATTGAAAACAAAATTAAAATGTAATCATTTAGTATAATTTGAAAAATGAGACATTTTAATGGACCTAGAACCGAAACATTGGACGCCCTCATTTAGGGGTTGGCACAGGGCAATCGCAAGATTGAGAGACTGATTCATGCCAAAGTAGGGGCGCCAGAAATCCCATCGGAATTTGTGGGCACTGAAGTTAATTATCATGATTTACGGCGTGGTGGAAAACATGCTCATCGTCGCAAATCCATGTCGAAATGCAAATCCAAAAAAACACGTAGAACACGCAATACGCGTAAACGCCTGCGCAACTATCATTGAATTAATGTTCACAACAACTGTTATATTATAATATTTGCATGATGCAAACATCATAAATGAATGAATCAAAGCACGTCGTGTGCATTGAAGGCAAGCGCAACGTCGACAAGCTTAGCGACAAGCTTAGCGACAAGCTTAGCGACAAGCTTAGCGACAAGCTTAGCGACAAGCTTAGCGACAAGCTTAGCGACAAGCTTAGCGACAAGCTTAGCGACAAGCTTAGCGACAAGCTTTTAACCGAACCGAAGAAACATAATCCTCAAAGAAGCCGCACGATGAAATGGACAATTGACGACGCCTTCTTTGCCCATGACAAGCAGCTGGAGGTTTTGCGGCGCTTAATTGCAGATGACACTGCATTAGAAGAGAGAAAATTCTTCATAAAAGAAATAAAGGTCAAATTAGATGGATACGCAAGGCAAGATGATGCGAACGGTGTTCGCGATTTATCCGCCTTTATCTCTCTAGATGCAACCATTGAATTGTTATTAGTTAGTAAGATGCGATGCGCTTACTGTCGCGAGTGCTGCGAGCTCATTTACAAGGACGTGATGGCACCGCGGCAATGGACGTTGGACCGCGTGGACAATGACCGGGGGCACAACGATAATAATGTTGTTCTGGCCTGCTTGGCCTGCAATTTGCAGAGGCGCACCATGAACGCCGAGAGATTTAAATTCGGAAAACAGCTGCGGATTGTCAAGGGGTTTTAGCGCTTAATTCGCAGTGGCCTTAATCCAAACATCACATTGTTCAACGATGGACTGCGGAGGCGGAGTGGTTTCATTGGAATTGACTCAACCTGACGCGGTTGATAACGCGGTTTTGTTTTTTTCAAATCAATCACTGGAACATCGTATATCAATCCAGCAAATTTAACAAAACCAGACACCCATCCATACATGCTGTGTGTTTTGATTTTGGATGCCTTTGTCAATGTGAAAAATTCGTGTAATGTTTCTTTGAATGATTCTGCATCTGCTTCATTGAATGTTGAAACACTGCGAAAATGCATTGGATTTGTGTTGAACGTCCGAATGTTGACATTTTCGGATTTCAAATGTTGGTTAAGCCGAAATGAATTGCTCATAAATATGTCGTTTTGGTCGGCATGAACTCTCACAATTTGCATGGCATAATTCATCGTGGAAATTGAATCAGCATTGATTTCGGGATCATTGGTTTCATTAAATTCATCACTCAAACGAATGTGCAGAATTGAGTATGGAGCTAAAACACCATGCAATGCATTTTTCTGATGAATGTATTTTGCAAACTGGTCGTTTGGTGTCAAAAACGTTTTCATGAATTGTTTGCATTCCATTGAAATGTTTTCATTGCAACACGCATTTGTGCAAATCAACAATGGGGTTGACTTGTTCAACGATGCATCGTAAATTTTGCGAAATAGACATTCGGGTGGATATTGTTCAATTATTTGAATTTCATTTGCGTTTTCGCGCACGTATTCCATGTGATCATGTGCGCGTATTATCAAATGTTGAGAAATAGGATGAAGTTGAATGTCAACTATGAATTTGAATCCGTATTTAACAGACATTTGATACAAAAATATGGTGCCACGCAAAACATCACCCAATCCCTGATGATACGTTGGAGTCCACACCATGATGACAGTTTTAGTCATGTTTTGTTTATTGCGCGCGGGTCAAATTAATGCAATATATTTATAAAATATTATATACATGCTAATACAACTAATCGCACCTCCATCGCATGTTGTGAAGGCTTCTTTGCGCTTCGCTTAGTTGCGCTTCGCTCCGCGATTGTCATAAAACGTGATTGTGGTTTGTGGCATGTGCTATTGCATTCATCATGACATTGCGTTGTGTTTAACCTGATAAAACTAAAAAACATTTTTATACTTTTTAGTTTGTTTTGTTTTACATTTAATGCCAAAGGAGGGAAAGGTTCGGAAAACCGTAGGTTTTCTGATTAGAGTTCCCCGCGCACGAACATGGCGATGATTTCCGGCATTGACGCGTCAAACCCCGCCAGGTTCAATGTGTTGCGGTCGTTCGGGTCGGCGATCGTCAGGCAGTTCGCGGTCATTCCCACCACAATCAGCTTCGCGTCCGGTTTGTTTGCTTTCACGCGGTAGTTCTCCAGCGCAACCTGGGGATGCACTTTGCCCGCGAACGTCTCGCTGTCCGTCATCACGATGAACACATCCACGTCCAGCCCTTCTTCCATCGCGCGGAGCATGGGGAGCGAGCAGTCGGTGGCGCCGTATGGCGCATTGGTTGCCTGGATGAACTGGTCCAGCGTCATGCCGCGCCTCACAAGCGGGTCAAAGTTGCGGAACCCGTTGTCTGCAGTAACGGTGGCTCCGATGCCGTAGCCGTACCCGAGGGTTGATGATGAAGTGAAGCCGCGCACGTAGACATGACCATTGCCACTGTGCTCGGTTTCGTAGAGCATGTGCGCCAGCGCGGCGGATGCCTGCCTGCAAGTGATGGCGGGACATCCCATGCATGCTGCATCCATGCTGCCGCTCACATCCAGCGCAGCCATGTAGCGTTTGCCCGTGGGTGTCACGTTTTTGAATGAACGCAGGAAGGTGGTCGTGAGCTGGTCACGCACTCGTGGCGACACCGTCCAGGCCAGCGCGCCCTTCAATGCCTTTCCCATGCCGTAGATTCTGGAAGCAACCAGCACCTTGAACGGGTGAATGCGCGATTTTTGAATGTCATCCTCGGATGAAAGTCGGGCGCAGATGAACTCCGTGTTTGTGTGGCCCATGAAGTTGGGCAGCGATGAGAACTTCCCCAGGTTGCGAGTGAGGGCCTCCAGCGGCATTCCGTTCTGCTTGCCGTTGGCGCCCTTTGACTTCAACAGCTCCGTCCAAATGTCCGAACTGTTCAGCAAATGCGTGGGAATCTGCTCGCGCACCAAGCCGTGGTCTCGCACCAGCTTGAGGGCCTTGTAGAGGTCAGACACACTCGTGGTGCAGGCCTCAATCTCCATGATGGCTTTCAAGTAGACGGCGGTTTCAATGAGGTCACGCGAAACAGGAGTAGATGCCGATGTTTGGACCTGGTCTTGGTCTTGTTGTTGGTCTTGCGCTTGGCCCTGCTCTTGTTCTTGGACCACGATGAAGTTGTTTTCGTGCTCGCCCGTCTTGTGAATCGGTTTGCTGGGGTCGCACTGCCACACGCCGCCCACGATGAACTTGAAGTCGTGCGTTCCAGGCAGCAGTTCCAATGAAATCGTGAACACACCAGTTGGCACACGGTTCATGAACAAGCGCTTCCATCCAAACGCCGAGGTCGCAATCTCAACCACAGTGGAATCACTGTTCAATGGGGCGAATCTGATTTCTGTTTTTCTTTGGGCTGGCGTTGCTGATGTGGTTGCGGTTGTGGTCGCTCCGCCGAACACGGTTTGAAACGCCGACTTGAATCCCGCCACAATGGATTTGGTTTTGGATTTGGTGGATTTGGGTTCGGATTTGGCCTTGGGTGTGGGATTCTCGGATTTCTTTGCACTCGGAATGGGTGTGTCCAGCAGCTGCATGGCCTGTTCGTGTGTTTTTGCGGCGGCGATGTCGGTCAACAGTTTGCAAATGAAGTCCTTCTCCCCCCTGGCACAAGCAAACACGTACTTGACCACCAGCCGCGCACCGTCGTCCTTGAGCGCAGCCGGATTGACGTGCAACATGCGCAGCAAGTCTTCATGGCGCCATCCTTCACGGTTCTTGTACTTGGTGACCGCCGTTGCCAGCTCCAGACCACGCCGGCTGGTGTAGTACTGCCCGAGCGCCTTGCGGAAGCCGCTTCCCCAGCCCTTGCCCTTCTCCTTTCCAGGCTTGCACTGCGACAGGTCTGTGACGTAGCCCGACAACATGAACGCATGCGTCGGAATGCGCACGCATTTGGAAACCAGCGCCAGCGCCGCTGCCTTTTTCTCGGGCGTAGGGGCAAACACGATGGCTGCTGCGAGCGCGAGCAGCGTCGGCTCTTGGCGCGCAGCCAGCCCTCTGACCGAGATGTCCTCAATCATTGCGCACAACTGCTTGAAGTCGTCCGGCGATTTGCTGCGAATCACGCGGATAATGGCCGTGTTGCACTCGGTTGACACTTGTTCGGTGGTCTGGTAGTAGTTGCCGTTGTCCTTGGCGCCCATGATCAAGTAGCGCCGGGCGTGTTCCATGTCGGACAGCTTCCACACAAACCCACC
>Ga0315284_10015351_pt1 | contig 10894 bp, 7 predicted proteins | sample YL17G09_16_MG_FD_203696 | JGI IMG/M metagenome (GOLD analysis project Ga0315284, IMG submission 203696) | Sediment microbial communities from Yellowstone Lake, YNP, Wyoming, USA - YL17G09_16 | ecosystem: Environmental > Aquatic > Freshwater > Lake > Sediment | place: USA: Wyoming | collected...
CGAAGTACTACAGGCCGCCGGAGGTGTTGTTGGGTTGTGATTACACGACGAGCGCGGACATGTGGGCTCTGGGTTGCACGATCTATGAGTTTCTGACGGGCGACATTATGTTCGATCCGGACGACTACGATGCGGATGACAAGCGGACTCTAATGCAGCTGTACTACAGTAATTTCGGCGAACTACCGGCGGATACTATTAAGGCGTCACCGTTCCCCGACGTGTTTTTTCGGTCAGATCTGATGCTAAAGTCAGACCTCTACTACGAGGATGAGAACTGTCTGAAGAAAATAATTAATAAGATTCAAATCGCTGCAGATAGCAGTATACACACAAAAATAAAGAAAAGTCTTCTCATAGATTTTCTTATTAAGATTCTCAAAATTAACCCGTCGGAACGGATCACAGCTGCGGATGCTTTAAAACACCCGCTATTTTTTGTTTAGTAGATTAGTAGCTTAGTAGAATGGATTTACACCACCGCCGGATGATGTAGCGCCTGTTACACTTCCGGCCGGTGAGTATGCTGTTCCATATGCTCTTCCCATTCCATGGTTTGTCTGTGTTGTTGACGCCCTCGGATTCCAAGAACTAGTGCTGCACGAACTGGCCGAGCTATACGAGCTGTACGAGCCATATGGGTCATATGAGACGGTCGTATTATCCAAACGAACATTCTCTCTCCCATTTCCCCCAAAGATAGATCCTGATTTTGAAGACATATCTATATATTTGTGTGTTGTGATCTGCCTATTGTGTGCAAAGTGATTTATATTTTCTGTTTGGATTGAACAGAATATACGGAATTTCAATTTTTTTATGTGTTTTGGCCTCTATAGCCGTAGTCTGGCCCTAGCCTAGCCATAGTTTATCGGGATATCTTTGGCCAAAATAAAAATAAAAGTATTCAATAAAGCGGTCACTAAGTTCGGCGCCCGATGAGTTATTATTTACGGATAAGGCCAAAGACGAAGATCGGCATAAGTACGCCGATCATACACCTGACGATCGGATCGGGCTACCTGAAGAAAGTAAAAGGCGAGATATACGATTTGGACATGTCGAAGATATGGCAGGCTTTAGAGAAATACTATAGCGAGATGTTCGAAGACATTCAGCACATCCGGGACTATGTTAGTGCCGGTCAGATATATCCGCGGAAAATCAGACAGTATAGGATAGATCATAATCAAGACGTTACAGAGATCGGCGGAATCGCGGATATAGACGGAACAGACCAGCCGTACCTGTCTATTATTTTGGCGAATACGCGTGTTGTGCCTGTGACGAAAGAGTTCCGCCAAATCAGACCGAACATATGGGTCGGCGAGGCTAGTGCTAATACAAATTCAAATACAAAAATGGCGTCTCTAGGAACTCTGTACAGCACGACGTATCCGGATGTAGCTGTACCTGTGTTCTCAATCAGCTACCTGACCAGGGTACCCGACTCTGAGCAGAACTACAGCATATATTCGGACAAGTTGTACGGTTCGTTCGTTCTAAACGACACGGCCCTGAATATCGACAAGCTGAATATGCGCATGATCAATTCGACCGGCGATATCGTTATGTCTGATATGCCGAATATGCCGAATATGCCGAATATGAATAGATCCGATCCGCCGATGACGCCGGGCCGCCTGTTCGATGACAACAACACATCCATCAGATCGTACAACCGGAAAGTCTACTTCACGGCACAGGGTTCTATAGCGGCAGACGATGATTGCGTAAAACCGATATCGAACATGATGAAAAACCATCTGATGGAGTGTAATGCCGTAGGTGCTAGCGTGTCTAATGCAGCAGACGATAGTCAGAGCCATAATCAGAGTCAGACCGAGCATATGACTAATTCGAATACAAATACAAATACGAATACAAATACGAATACGGATACAAAAGACGACAGGGCGTTCGGGAGGGTGATGGGTGAGAAGGAGAAACGTATCGTGTTGCGCGAGAAAGACGAGCCGTGGTTTACGGATCCGTTTGTAGTTGGGGATGTGGCGGAGTACGATGATCCGCATACTGTGACAGGTCATAATGAGACGCTAGAGATGACGGATTCAGAACTGTACGAAACGATAGAGCGGCTCAAGCCCAAAGGATCTATCGGAACTATGACAGGCGACGCAGATACGATAGTGCTGATCGGTACGTTCGACGGCGGAACAAACGAGATCAACATGCCGTACAATCAAGACATCGTAGATCAAAATTGCGATCCGTCGACGATTATCGGATACTCTAGATACGATAAGCTGCAAAAATGCTTGGGGAACCGGGCCGGCTTGAAGAGATCGCCGAGCTTGGAGAACTTTGACGGCCAGTCTAATACCGATCACGATCAGAATTATAACAACTACATCATGATGGCGATCTGCATAATTATTATTGTGCTGATGATGTACAGGGTCAAACATTAAAAATTACGACATTAAAAATTACGACATGATTCTTGGTCGCCGCATGAATTCTTCAGACCGTACGATGCGGTAGTCGTTTTTGGGCAAGACAAGTTGTTGGAAGTCTTCATCGAAGTCTATCTTTATGTGCCGGCTGTACGCGATCTTACGGTTCCGGTTGTACACGTAGGTCATGGCGTCCAGGATGTAGTATCCTTTTTTGAACGGGTTCTTGTTTTTGTATACTCTATCGAATTTCGCGACGAGAATGTCCATCAGATAGCATTTGTGTTCGATCATCCAGATGTAGAAGTTCGCCAAATTATGCTTCGACACATCTTCTTTATCGCCGGCCAAGTAAGCCCGCATGTATATTTGGTATATTTCATCCCGATCGTTGAACCGTAGGATGGATGACGTCAGACTTTGTTTCATTTTATCCAGTTCACGGTATTCGAATTTCGGTTTGAGCTCTATGTTAAACGTGCCTGTATCTTCGTATCTCTTCACGCCGTACTTCAGGTATCTGTAGAAATCGATGCAGTAAGATCCGCCCGTATACTCTAAATCTACATCGTCGTCACGCGTCGATATAGTAGAGCCTTTGAAAACTAGCCCTTTCTTATCGATCTTGTCTTTCGGTATGACGTCTGCGCTTGTCAACCCTCTCTGTTTACGTTTCGCCATCAATAGCTTGGCCCGCCTATCCGAATCCAAAGTCTGTAGCAGCATCTCGTGTTCAGCATCCATACTCAGAGCACCACCCTCCATATTTCGCACAAAGACTTTACACAGCCCGCATTTTTCTTGTTTTTTTGTTTTTGTTCGGCTAACTTTTGTATGTGTATGTGTATGGATATGTGTATGTTTTGCCCGGCTCGCCCCTTTTTCATTGTCCTCCATATGATCGCAAGAGAAGTAATCGGCGTATATGATGACGATCGGTATATCGAAGTACATCGCGACATTAGATAGAAAATTTATAAAATTGTTATCGCCCATCACGGTGTCTCGTTTGAGCTCAGAGTACTTTGAAAAGTAGTTGACCCTCATCTGAGCTATCCCGTCTTCGTCGCTGAGCTCTATCATGAACAGCAGATACCCGTTGTATATAGAGTACAGGCTGAACCCTTCGGATGTGCTGATGGCGTACATGTCTTTGTAAGCTCCTGCGCTGTTGTAGTACTCACCGACGACGTAAAAAGTCTTGTCGCCGATCTTGCATTTCGTACGATTCATCTCGTCGAAGTAGTGCGATATCAAATGAGACGTCTTTTCTCTCATCGTAATGCTGTTGCTCTTTTCGATAGTCAAAAAGTCTATGGTTGGCGTATCCTCTGGATATTCTGGCCTCTCTGGGAATTTTAGTTTGTTATCTTTGTCCGGTTCGGCATTAGATACCCATTCAAATATGTAGCCCTTCTTGACCTCCGCCACGAAATCTTTGTTCGGATGGTAGTAGTCCCCGGCGTCTGTAATGGCGACAAGCTTTAACGAAGTGAATGGCGCTAAAATGATCTCCTCTTCGACGGCGAAGTGAGACAAAGTTTCTAAACATAGCCCGACGCCTTTGGCATCTTTGGGGATCTTGATCTTGATCAGAATAAAGCCGAAAGAGTACGCCTCTGTTTTGTAAAAGGGGTCTCTGGTCGTAGAGGTGAAACCCGGTTCGATAAACAGGTCCCCTACTTTCAAATGCCGTAAGTACGAATCGTTCGATATGAAGCGGTACAGAGTATATGCATTATCGAACGCCGGCGCGCCTAAAACTAGCCGCCACATCTTGTCTATAATGTCCTCCAAGTAATCGTTCTTATAGACATACGACGTCAACTGCCTCATGTACTGGTTGATGAAGTACGCGCCCTGTACCGTGTAGTACTGGATCAGCCCGACAGAGTTGTTCTGGATGATGTAGTTCTGGTGGTCTAGTAAAATCTTGGCCGATACGTCGTTGCTCTGTATAGTCGAACAGAGCATAGAGAAATCGGCGTCAGATATAGAGTCCTTGAAATCGTCATACGACGTGTTGTACGGGATCTCTATCAGAGCGTTGTTCATCGCAAGACGTATGACCTCGTCTTTCGTGTAGTACGGCAGCAGATGCGCTTTGTGAGGCATGAAAGACTTTCTGATGCACGTGTACGTCTGGTTCGCTATCTCTGGCGCGTACAGATAGAACACCCTCAGGTACGTCGTAAATAAAACATCGATGTCGAAGTAGTTCATGAATTCAACCATCAGACTGGCTTTTCGCAGCTTTTTGATAAAGATCGGATCAGATTGCTTTTCCGGCGTCTTGACAAGCTTGTCTTCTAATTTTTCTTTGCGCTCCGTAATAGACCTGATGAGCAGCCTGTCCGGGAACCTGTAGTGGCCGCCGATCACCCGGTTGTAAACATTGCGCTTCTGTATAATGTATATGTTCGTTGTAAATGCGTCGTAGAGCGGTAGATCCGTGTCTCGTTCCGATATGATGCGCTTTATCTGGTCCGCCGTGAATGTAGACTTATGGGCTTCTAACTCAGATGCCGTCGGGGGCCGCAGCTCCTGATAGTACATCTTGTATATTACGTCCTCAACTGCTACAGATGTTATACGGTTTTGCTTCATATCGAACATGTCGATCTGCTCGATTTGTTTGATCTGCTTGGCTTGCTTGGCTTGCTTGCTCTTCGATTTCGGCATATGATAACCGCCGAGTTTAAAGTAATAGTAGATAATTTTTGTCGGACTTGTGGAGTCGCATCCATCTTGTGGAATACGAAAAAAGTGGGGGCTCAGTTGCGGTTGCCCTAGTAGCTCTGATAGCTCGGGGCGGGCAGGTAGAGCTTACCATTGCGCCCGTCGATTTCCTTCTGCGCTTCCTTCTTGTTGAGCCGGTTCAGTTCTTCGTTTTGGAACTGGCGCAGCAGTTTGTCGTCGCGGCTCTTGGCCGTGACCCGGTATTCCGCCTTCTTGTAGCCCACCCGAACCGTTTGCTTTTCGGCACCATCCGGCGCGCGAGCGGTCTTTTGCTCAAAAGTGAACTCATCACCCGGCCCCATTTCATCTGCGATCTGGTGAAACGTATTCGGGGTCAGCTGAGATAGCTGCTGGCTGGACTGCCCGCCATACCCGCCGTACGAGCTACCGCCCTGTTGCTGGTAAGGCTGCTGGCGTGGCTGAGCAAACGAATCGTACACTTCAGTCTGCTTCTTTTGGTGGCGCTGGGCATACGCGGCGGACATTTGCTGTTCTGCGGCTTCCCGAACAGTCTGACGCTGGCCATTGAACAGCTCTAGCAGCACGGGATTGCGCTTGCTCTGCTCACCGAGCTGATTAAACAGCCCACGATGCGCTTCGTTGAATTCTCCGAGCCGCGTCACGACATCAATGCCGCGAGCCTGCTGAACGAGGCGCGTGTATGATTCGGTCAGCGTAGTCGCGTCATCCGCGACATCTTCATCTTCCAGCTGCTCCTTGTGCTTGCGGCGGGGGGAAGAGAAGAGCTGTTCATCCTCATCCTCATCCTCATCCTCACTCTGCTGACTCTGCTGACTCTGCTGCCTCTCAGCTACGGCGGCAAGCTTGCCATTCGCTTCAGCAAGCTTCAGGCCGGTATCCCTCTGCAGATCTTGCAGCTTCAAATTCTTGCGGCGCTCCTCATCGAGCTCTCGTCGCATGGATTCGAGTTCAGAGGAAAACGTGGGCGCCGGGGTTCCCCATGGTGCTGGGGAAGGCTTTGGCACCTCATGGGGTGGGGGCGATCGCGACAACGATCGGTTTGTGGCATTTCCATCAGCCGAAGCCGGTTGCGCGCCAAATTGTAGGGTCGGGGGCATGATACCGTGCGCAAGATCGCCTGCGCGAGTAGCTGCGCGGCCGACTGCGTCGAAGACCGGGGCCATGGCTCCCCATCCGAGGGGTCCCTTTGCGCTGGTTGCGGGTGCGGGGGTGGTTGTGTTGTTTTCACGGGTTGCCATGTTTCTCTGATATGCTCCGTGAGATTCGGAAGTGATATTGCCCAAATCTTATGGGCCCATCAGTATGTTCGAAATTTCAATTTTTTCGCAAATACAGCCCGTCACAATCAAACAAGTCTAATAAACAAAACAGTCATCCGACACGGGATACGTCCGTCTAGCTGCTCGGCTAGCCCGCCTAAAATCCCCGTCAACCGTAAGGGCCGGGCTGTCCACCCTTTCCCTTTCAAAGACCCGCCATTCGGCTTCCAGATTGCGCGAATAGTCCATATCGATGTTTGGCGGGCAGATCTGAGACCCGACTCTATTGAGACCGGGGAAGCTCTGCGGCACGACCTTCTTTGGGCTATCTGTTCGGATCTCCATTCGATACTCTCCATAGAGTATATCGCCAGCCTTAGGTGACAGCCCTAGTACTCTTGGCCGATTAGCCAAAAGAGGGCGTACGATCGTAATAGGCAGCCTGAGCATAGAATGTAGATGTGATGGTATTTTGGTTGATCTAGTATCACATAAGCTTTGTAGAGTATGTGATATTTCAATTTTTTATAATAAAACAAACGAATCTAATTAAGTCCCAGGGCGAACACGATGCCAAGAATATTCCGCTTGTCGTGTTTGATTTTGTTCTTGTTGAGGTACTCGATCAGATTCTTCTTGGGCGGGGCTTTTGAGCCGTACGATGCGTTGTACCATGCGCTGAAAGTGTCGTACACGAACTGTATGGTTTCCGTCTCTTCGTCTTTGCCAGATAAGTTGAAACTCTCCGCAAAAAACTCCATATAGAAGTCCGAATCTTTCTTGTAGTCGTTCGTGTATCTCGTTACGAGCTCGGGCTCCTTGATCTTGTAGCGTTTACCATTAACACCGTTCTTGAATATCGGGTAGTACTTGTTCAGCAAGAGCCACGCCAAAGGCTGACACCACTCTTCGAACTTCTCTTTCAGCTCCTCGTCTCCCACGAACTGCTTCGGCCCGACAGGATTGCTCTCAACGAACTCAGACTCGTACGGCGTAACTCTTAAACGCCTCCACGTACCGCGGTCTGTCGACGGGATATGAGGCAGATTATTACATGTCAGAACAATCTTGAACATCGGAATGTACTCGAAATTATCACCGTACAGAGGCCGCGCGCTCAACGTATCTTCACCAGTGATCTCCTTCATCTGACCGACGAACACCGTATCGTTATGCTCCGGCTCCTGTATAACGCAGAACCTCTTGCCGAACTTGTCCGACAGCTCCGGCCTAGCGTTCGACGATGATTTGTTCTTGACCGTCAGAACAGTTACAGGTAGTACGCCGAAATAGTCACCGATCATCCGCTTGATCAGGTCGATAGTCGCGGATTTACCGTTACCGCCACCACCTGTCCAGATATGGGCTTTCTGATCCGGCTTGCCACGCCAGATAGACGCCAAGAACGTCAGAGTGTATTCCTTCATCTCGGGGTCTGTATGTACCTGATCGAAGAATTTGTGTATACCGTCGAATATAGCATCTGTCTCCTTGAACTCCAGATAGTCGTACCCGACGGTCTTGCAAACCATGTCCGAAGGCATACCGTCTCGAAACGCCAGCTCCTGCAGATCATAGACTCCATTCTCGAATCCCACAACATACGGGTCTGTGTCCAGCCTCGCCTGAAATGTCGGATCGTAAAACTTGTTAGCGCAGGCTTTCACTACTTTGCTCCGGAAATCCGTATTTCCCAAGTTATCGACGCCCTTCATCAGGTTCTGAAATCTCTTGTACTCGTTATTGTCGTACCTCACGCCTTTCAGAGCCAGCTCATTCAGCTTCGTACCGCAGTACCCCATCAGCATGTTCCGTACGTCTTCCGATATTAGCTCCTCCAAAGTGTACGCAGACTGTACTAGAACCCACTTGTGCTTTTGGAACTCGTACCACTTGTTCTTCGTAATGTCGGCGCAAACAAACCGATCCCTATACAGCGCGTGTATTAGCTTCGCCAGATCGACGTGCTTACAAGATTCGGCCTTCACAAACAGATCGTCGTAGTGCTCCTTCAAGATCTCGTAGTACCTCTTCTGATTGTCTAGATAGCTCCAGCGCCTCAACGTGTTGATCGAATAGTTCTTGCAGTGCTTTGGTGCCATCCGCCATATCTCTTGCGGCGTTATGTCGAATCCCTTCTTGTTCCGATCTGCAAAAGTCTTGAATACCGGGAACAGGGTGTACGATACGGCATACAAGGCGAACCCTATCCTCTGCCAGTCCTTCTTTATCCTCGATCGGGCCGCGCTAAATGTCTCGACCAGCTTCTTCGCCAAATCTATCTCACGCTGCTTCTCCGGGTCGGCCTTCACCCTCACATCAACATTCACATTTGGCGCAGGCTTTTTGGCAGACTTGGCCGATTTGGTAGACTTGGCAGACTTAGTTGATTTAGTCGATTTAGTCGATTTAGTTGATTTAGTTGATTTCGTCGACTTAACAGACTTCGACGATTTGGTCGATTTCGTGTCCCGTGCTTTTCCATTAGCCTCGATCGTTTCAGATGTTTCACCGTCTGTCTCACTATCAGATGATGAGTCATCGGTCTCCGTTTCAACATATCCCCCGGTCTCAGTTACAGTATCAGTTACAGTATCGGTTACCGTATCATCCTCATTATTCTCATACGCGTATGTCATGTACTCTTTGTGCGCGGTCTCTTTGATTTTGGCATTTCGATACTCGACGCATCCGTTCAGATCGAACTGATTGTTCGAAAACATAGTCAGTATAGTTTCGATATCGTAGTCTGTCGGGTCCTCGATGACATTACACTCCCGGTCGTAGATCGTCGATAAGTAGTGCGACTCGTAGCCGGGCATTTTAGATCCGAACATCATGACTTCGCCGTTTTTCACAACAGACTTGTCTATAATATTCATGTGCGGTGTCTTGAGCGGTATGCCCCGCATCAGCTTCCGCATCTGCTCAGATAGCTTATTCAGAACGTAGTATCTCTGTTCCTCCGACATCCCGATGAACGGGTAATGCACGCAGAACTCCTCGACAAATGTGCCGCTTTTTGTTCTGATGCTCTGAGCTGTCTCCGTCACAAAAGATCGCAAGTCTGACTCCGTGACTATAAAATATCTCGCTAGTATTACGTTCATCGTGCCGACCACGCCCTCGATATGCTCTTCTGTATATACTCTATGCTCCACCTTCTGTTCGAACTTTATTTTGATCAGCAGAGGGGCTGCATTGTCCTTATTCTGTAACTCCGCAAAGTTCATATCGACATCCGGCGAATTTGTCAATACGTCGGCGTATTTCTTTAGGAACGTGCGATAATCGACTCCGCAAATCGAATAAAAATTACCACTCTTACCCTTCTCTAAATGTGTCGCCTTTTTGCGATCACGGGTCTTGTGTGACTGCAGAAACTTGCGAAACTCCGCTACATTCTTATTGTTAGAATCGCTAATCCCATCGCTGCCCATAGAGTAGAGTAATAATTTATTATTATGTTTGTTCAGGATAATTTGTTTGGCTGTTTAATCATCAACTTTTTCAGGTGTCCTGTTATGTATTTTTACATGCATTGTACCGATATCAGGCGATTTTATTAATTAATCGATGAGTCTTGTCAAACTGCTTTGACAAGAATAAAATCCACAAATCCTATACCCCGCCTAGATACTTGAGTTCTGAAAATTTACCGGCATATCGTATCCAGCGAAGCATTTTGGATTAGAACTGTCGTCCGTCAAGTCACAACTCATGCTATACGTGCAGCGGGCTTTGGGCTCGTTCGTTATTTTCCGGATCCCATTATCACACGCGGCGCTTGCCAGCACTACTCGATCGTAATTAACATCGTTCGTCAGAGTCGGCGATACCCAGTTCAGCTCGTAATAATTATCGACAAAGTTTTCCGTATTTTTAGCGCATTCTGCTTTGCTATAGTAGTCCGCGGTCAGTTTGAAACACAAGCAGACTAGGAATAATAGAGATGTATAAATTAGAATCAAATAAGTCTCACTCATTATATTTGACTCATATAAAAAATGTTTGACTAAACTTTGATGCCCAGCAGAGCCTCTAACGGTGTCGAATCAGCCGGCTTATATTTCGGCACGTACCGTTGGTCTTGGTTGACTTTGGTGAACCCGTTAATATTCCCGCCAGTCTGCAGCTCTTTGTTCCGCTTATCAACATAGTCCGCATTAATAACTAGAGTATCGGGATTGAATGCGTGTTCGCCGTACACGATCATAGAATCCTTGAACCGCAGCTCCGATATGCGCCACTCCTCAAAAGCCCCGTCCGGCCTCTCCTTTTCGATGATGAGCGGTATGACTCGCGCTTCGAACTCCAGCTGCGCGATCATCTTCTCCCGGTCGTGATGTTTGATGTTCGAAATGCCTCTGATCATCGGCTTCGCACCTAGAGCCAGCTGAGCCGCCCTGTCGCACAACAGCCGAACCCTCTCGTACTTGGTTATCATGTCTGTACAGATCCTCGCAGAGTTCGGTACGATGCGCTTGTATTTTTTCA
>Ga0315284_10015352_pt1 | contig 10894 bp, 21 predicted proteins | sample YL17G09_16_MG_FD_203696 | JGI IMG/M metagenome (GOLD analysis project Ga0315284, IMG submission 203696) | Sediment microbial communities from Yellowstone Lake, YNP, Wyoming, USA - YL17G09_16 | ecosystem: Environmental > Aquatic > Freshwater > Lake > Sediment | place: USA: Wyoming | collected...
TCCGAAAGGCGAGCAAGAAACCCGGATATTTTGTCAAGATAAAGAGGGAAGCGCATGAGTAAACAAGCCATCATCTACTGCCGCTTCTCCCCTCGGCCAAAACAGAAGGGCGGAGAGGATAAGGAGTGTATGTCAAACGATGTGCAGGAAACCTATTGCCGGGAATACTGCACGAAACAAGGGTATGACGTGGCCGGTGTGTACCAGGACGAGTACAAATCAGGGAGCGATCCCGACCGGACAGGGTTATGGGACGCTGTAAACAGCCTGAAGCGGGGCGGGGTGCTGGTTGTGTATCGCAGGGACCGTCTGGCAAGGGATGTATATCTAAATGAGTGTATCTTGCGTGCTGTGGAGGCGCGGGGAGGCTCCATTGAGGCAGTAAGCGGGGATGTCCAAGGGGAATTATCGCCGGAGATTACCATGATTCGGCAGATTTTGGCCAGTTTAGCCGAGTATCAGCGGAAAGTGACGGCGATCCGGACCAAACATGCCATGCTAAAGTACCAAAAAGAGGGGCGGATCATGTCAAAATGCCTCCCCTACGGCTGGAAACAGGACCTAAATGACCCGAAACGCATGATTCTGGACGCAATAGAGCAGGCGGCGATCGCCGAAGCCTGTAAACTGGCAGGGGCAGGCCAGGGATGCCGCGCCATCGCCCGGGAACTGGCGGCGAGGGGGTTCAGTCCCAGGGGAGGGGGCGCATGGTCACACAAGACCGTGGCGAGGATGGTAAAGAGAATTAGATAAATAGAAGTGTAGTTTTCTCAATCCCTTATTTTCTATTTGTCTCACCCTCTCTTTGCTGATTTTAAATTTTTTTCCAATTTCTAAAAGACCTTCCGATGATGTTCCGTTTAACCCAAATCGAAAAGTGATAATTGTCCGCTCTCTGAAGGTGAGTTTTTCCATTGCTTTGCGTAATGTAGCTGATAATTCCTGCCTATCTATCGCAAGGGCTGGATCTGAAATAGAAGATTTCTCTTGATTCATTAGGTATTTAGGAACCGCCTTGAGTTCACTCTTGTATTTTAAGCAATGCGCTTTACAGCAACACATTTTTGAATTGTATTTAGGCCATCCTACGTTTTTTTTCTTTGGAATTATTTCATTACACCATGCACAATACCTACGTAAATGAGGTATGCCTTGAGTAAATCCTTTGTTGATAGTTCCATTTTTTTTGGTAATTATCATGTTTTGGGTTTTCAATTCGATTTTCTTGAAAAACAGCCTTCGACGTTGCCCGTGGTAAGGTTTTTGCAATGCTCTCAATACCATAGGTCTCTTGTTTTTCACCTTTCCAACACTTTATAACTTCTCTTCTTTGCCTTGCTGAAGTCCAGCCAAACGGCGATTACGTGGTTGATTTCATAGGATCCTGTTAGCGGCCAGGACTCAATGCCGCATCCCATCAGATCCATTATGGCAGTGTATCCTTCGCGCCCGAAGTCATAGTTTTTGATTTTCTTGATTGATAGGAGGATCTTGCTTTCATCTTTTATATCTGCGATAATCGGTATTTCGTCCTTGCCCTTGTACTTTTGAAATAAATCTCGGACCTTCATTTTACTCCTTTAAACACAAGCCACCATCTGAGCAAGTGTTACTTTTTTAACCACACCATCTTGAATTACGTAAAATATATCAGCATTTCGCTCTTGTAATTCCCTTACCTGCTTTTCCAGGTTCACCATTTGAGTAACTAAACACTTCACGCACTCAGTTGATTTATGGGGGTGGCATGTGGCCCATGAAATTTGTGTTTCGTGTCCGAACGATGGTTGAGGGGTTTTGCATTCCTCCGGGAAAATTTCGTGATTCGCTTCGGTTTCGTTTTTATTATCTCTCATTCGCCCCTCCCCTCTGCCTTGCGGACGGCGGCTAGGATTTTCTCGGCAATGGGTTTCATTACGCCATAACCACCACCGATATATTCGTCAATTTTGTCCCCCGCAATACCAACTTTGTTATCTATAAGCACTTTCACGATGGCCGCAAGCACGGCGGCGTCGTTGTGTTTCAACCACTCCTTAAATTCGGCCTCCTTTTCGGCTTCCCATTTTTCCATATTTTTTTCTTCGCTCATTCGCCCTCCTTGCTTTATGGACAGTTTGTTATCGTTGGTCTTTTTTCTTTTTTCATAAGTTCCGCAATTCTACCAGCCGCATTTTGTGATTCTTTGGAGTTAAAAATACATTTACATTCATCACACCTGTTGTTTAAATTCACTTTTATTAATGAATTTGAAATATAAACAAGGTAGGGCGAATCTTCTTTATTTGCGAACCGTTCCATGCAAGCACAACAAATCCTCCCATCTTCACAGTCAAACGCCAATACCTTCATTTTTCCCACCCTTCCACGACCCGCCGCAGGTCGGATTTCTTGAGGATTAAATTACCACCCTCAATTATTCTGCTGGTTAAAATTATGAACTTACTGTTAGGCCACCTGTCTTCAACCCTTAATTTTCTCTCAATAATTTTTCTGCCTGAAATAGCGTGGTCATAAATTATCATCAATCCTCCTTCGGCAACCCTGGCCGGGTTTAATCGTTTTTAAGTGACCTAATGCGTTCTTCCATGCTTTCGATTATTTTGTACCATTCATCCCGAAAAACATTATCAAGTGACGCAAGCAGACACTTCGCAAATCCATCATCCATTAGTTTTTTTACTTGTTCCTTGACTACTTCGTTATTATCTGCAAACCATTTTACTACTTGTTTTTTAACATCATCAGCCAACAATTCTTTTGCTAATTCCACCAACCAAGGAACCTCCGTTTTGTCTTGCCCGTAAAATCGCCCCTCGATTTTTCTTTCCTCAAAGAATGCCTTTTGAATGGCTTTAGAAACAATGCCAGCAAGAACATCGTTAGGTATTAATTCCCCAATATCCTTCTTAATTCGTTCTGAGAGTGTTTTTTCAAACGAATTCTCTAAAGTAACTTTAATTATGTCATTTCCCATTATCTTTCCTTTCTTCCGGCAACTCTGGCCGGAGCCAGTGGGTTATGTGTTCCAATGGACAAGATCCTTTTAGGTGGAACATTACAAAAACATTATTATTGTATTTCGCCTCACACCAATCTTTGCCATTTGAGACAAGGATTTTATCTCCGTTTTTCGGCAGTTCAACTTCGACTTTTATCCACAATAGGTACATGCAATCACGCAGAGTTATAGCACGTGGAGATGGTTGATCTGTTTCACAAAGTAAGAAATCGTCAGATTTTTCTATTTCGGTTGACACTTTACCTCCTTTCTTGTTACGGCACGCTCGGATCGTCCGGGCGGCGGTTGTTCAACTTCGTTCGGTTCATTCATCCCTCCCCTCCAGAGGTGAATGATTCATACTCACTGCCTGGTTTATAAGATTTTATGGCTTCCTGAATGGCTTTTCCTATACAAGAATTTACGATCGCCTCGGTTACAAATTTGTCAATATCTTCTGGTTTTACGTTTATCTCAAACATTTTTCATTACTTCCTTTCTTCCGGCAACTCTGGCCGGAGCCAGTGGGTTACGAAATACACTGTTACGGACTTTTCATAGTCCGTTTTGTATGAAATAAATGTCCTGAAATATTTATTGTATTTCACTAGTCTCATATCGCCTGTATTGCAATACACAAGCACGACTTCAAAATCCTTCGGCAACTCGTCCTCGACTTTTATCCACAACCCCCGCATGGTCGGCGGGCATTTGTGGAAGCCGACAAAGCCTTGTTGCGTTTCGGTTTTCATTTCAACGGTCATTCCTTTCTCCTTTCTTGTTACGGCACGCAGTGTTTCTATTACTTTTATTGCCTTTTCCTCTCGGTTCATTTCGCCCTCGCTTTCCGCAAAATGTCTTTAATTATTTTCAAAAACATTTTGCTTTGTTTTTCCGCCCACGCCGCACTCGCCGCACTCGCCGCCCACGCCGCACTCGCCGCCCACGCCGCACTTCCCGCCGCACTCGCCGCACTTTCCGCCGCACTTCCCGCCGCACTCGCCGCACTCGCCGCCGCACTCGCCGCCCTCGCCGCCGCCCTCGCCGCCGCACTCGCCGCCCACGCCGCACTCGCCGCCGCCCACGTCGCACTCGCCGCCGCCCACGCCGCACTCGCCGATCTATCTTTGCCATTCAGCCACGCCGTCGCCCATTTTTCAAACTCATTATTTTTGTATATCGAAAGAGCACACCGTATCGCAAATTCAACCCTCTGCTCCGTAGTTATTTTCGGGATGGCAACTCTATTGATTGTTATGGCTTCCTTACAACCCACTTTCAACCCATCATCTTTGATAACTATCCCTTTCCCTTCCCACAAATGCATAGTTTTCGGATTGTATTTGCCATGTATCGGATTAAACAGAACCGCCAACAGCGGGTGTCGATACCAATGTGTAAACCCCTTGCCGCACATTTCGCCCTCGCCTGAGGTTTCGACGGTAATATTTTCGCCCCACTGGCAACTGCCACGCGTCCGATCATTCTCATCCGTAATTTTGTATAATTTCATTCATCTCTCCCCGGCAATACTATGCCGATAAACAGGGCAACCATGCCCAAAATACAGATACAAACGATGATTCTTTCAGCGCTCATTTTACCTTCACTTTATTTGTAATAACCAATCCATTTTGCGTCACTTCGTCAGCGTTACGCTTTGTAATGATGTGCGGTTCGTTGGGGTAATTCCCCAGGACCGTACCATATTCCTTTTGACTCGTGCTACTCTCATGGGTGGCCCCAAAGGCGTGCATTATTTCATGGAGTAGTAATTTCGCCATGTTCTCGGGTTTTGCTACCTCCGTTGCCATTGACCCCATCCAGATTACAATGGCGTTGCCGTGCGTCATTACCGGGCCGCCCATACCAGGGGGGGGGTACCCCGCAAAGACAATTCCTTGATTCAACACGGTTATCTTTTGTAATGAATCCCCTTCATAATTCCTTGCCAACCACCTTGAGCTTTGACTTCCCATCCAATCTATGATTGCATAGGCCAGCCGGCAATCTGGAAAATAAAGGTCTTTGCTTTTCATCTCAACAATCGCCTCCACCTCGGGATTTCCGGAGAGTATCGCATACAAATCAATCATTGGTTGAGTCATATTCCGGTAAAACTTTGTATTGATAAAGATGTCCGCCAGCCTTGCATTGTACGCCTTGAGCATCGGCTCAAGTTGTTTTCCGATTGCCAATACGTAATCAATGTCGGTCTTTGCTGGTGTGATATCCGACACCCAGGAGCAATGTAGATAAATGTGGACAAAATCCCCGTATTTATCCTGCTGAAACCAGTCTACCGGAAATTGAATCAATTCTTTAATGCTCGGCATTTGATTACTTCCTAATTATTGCTTACCTTTAATAAACTCAATTACACTTGTTTTTCTTTCCATAATATTATCCGGAGTGCAGTTAGGGCAAAGAAAAAAATTATAGATAACCTTTTCCTCTGAGGAAATATGAGGAAGCCCGTTCATATATTTCTCAATGCTAACCCTGATTACTATATTTAACTCTTTCTCGGTCATTGCCTTTCCACAAAAATCACATATCGTATTCATGGTTTTATTTTTCCTTTTAATTATTGCCTACTGCCACCAAAGACCCGTCGTCCTCGCCCACTTGTTGTATGTCTGAATGACAAAAGGTAGATATACGTCCGCACGATTCACATTTAAGAAATCTGACTGCGTTTGTAACTTTGCTACCCTGGATTGGTGAAATAATTTTTCCATTGGCTTCTGGTGGGAGTAGTAGCACCACAACCAGTACTTCAAATTCATCCGCATTACATTGACACGCAATCTTGTTACCTATTTTGTTTTTAAATCTCATAACGCCCTTTCTCATGTTTAAAGATTTTCTTCTAATTTTGTAATTTCGTTCTTGATTTTGGTGACTTCCTCCAATAGTCCTTCTGGCAATTCTCCTAACTGAACTTGTACTAATGCTTCGACACGTTCCCAATCACCAATTATAGCGTGCAATTCAGCGCGTATCATATCAATGGCAGTCTTTCCCCGCATTTTCAACACCTGTACGTATCCAGATTTTCCTATCTCAAGTCTAGGATCGTGAACGTAAGCTACGGATCGGATAGTCTTTTCCTCGATTACAATTTCAATCTTTACGCGCCGAATGAGTTCTCGTGCTTGTTCAATACGCCACTTATAAGCCGCTTCCGTATCGTCCCATTCAAAATAGGAATGCAGAGGCGACTTTTTATCTTTTGCTGTTTCTAAAACTTGCTTTGGAGTAATCCGCCCCTTACTATCTTCCAAACATTTAATTTTCATAATTACTATTTTGTTCAATTCCATATTTGCATCCTCCTTATTATATCAAATACCATGCCATACCTTACCTTGCCACACCTCACCAGACCCTACCGAATCATAACCGCCTTAATTTGCCACACCAAAACTCGCCATGCCATGCCAAACCCTGCCTGGTTGTGACTGCCTAGCCGGACCCAACCTCACCTGACCAAACCCCGTCTTGTCTTTACTATCCGCCGAACCTTGTCTTGTCACGTCCAACCTCGCCATGCCGGGCCTTATCCGCCAAACTGCGCCTTGTCATGTCTTACCGTCCCCTCTTTTTTCTTTCTTCTTGATACCAAGCTAAAAGTTCGTTCGTTTCGCGATCGTAACATACTGGATTCTTCAACGCTTCGTCTTGCGCGTTTAATCCTCCCGACTTAATTATTTTTTCAACATCCGCCTTGTCAGTCACTTTAAACTGTCCGTAATTTCCCTTTCCCTTTTCCTGCCTATAGTCCCCAATCCCTATTACCAGTCCAGCCGTTTCCAATAACCGCCCTACTGCTGTATCTGTCATGGTAGGCAAAACAAAACGTATTGTAACGCAACAACACCATGTCGAGAGGATTGCCCTGGTACGTACATCTGGTGTCCTGTTCATGTCCGCAGATCTTACAATCGCCATGTATAATTGTGGAACTCCATAAACATCCACCACATCACCACAAACCCACACAAGCCGTCCTATTTGCGTTTTTTTTGCTCCTGGAATTTCCAGGGCAGCATTACACATGGCCGCTTTAAAAGCTGAGGCGGGAAACGTCAACCTTGTTTCTCCTTTTCCAATGCGGGAATAAACACTGTTTCGATATTCTTCAATGGGATCGTGTTTGAGGGTTTGAGCTTTATCAGCCATTGTTTTCCTGCCCTTTGGCAACAGTAATTCATGCCACGCTTTATTACTCATTGCATTATAGATTAAAGGCGATTCTCCCTTTATCCATACACTCATATTTCCGACACTCATTTTTTCAATTATGATTTCTCCCTGCTCTATTTTTTTCATTCATTCCTCCTTTTATAAATCCCGCCGGACCAGCCGCTTAACTGTAACGTTTCTTATAACTTGCTGTATCCGGCGGGTGGTAATAATTCGGTAATACATAGTACGCCTCATACAGTCATCTAGCATCACCTTCCTTTCGTGTTACCGTAATCTCTACTCTTGGAAATTTTTTGTCAATCTCGAACTTTGGCGGCAGTGTAGATAAATGCTCCGCATCATCGTCAATGACCAGACCAGCGTCCACAACGCCATCCTGAGCGGCCTTTAGCATCTGGTTGTAGTTTACTCCATCCCTTCGCCGATTCTGTTTATGGTAGAAGGTGGCTTGCAATTCAGCCTTTGGCCACGGGCCAGTTTGGACATTGCAGGCAAGGGTCGATTCGCAAGCCTCCCGGCGGTACTTTTTCGACATTGCTGCCCTTGCCATACGTCCTCGCACGCTGAATACGGGCATGTTAGGCGATAGCATTGGATTCGGTAATCGCAGTATTATCGTCACTGTTTCGCTCATTGGTCGCTCCGTAATGCGGAAAGTAATATTTGTATGTATTTCTATATTTTTTATTAATAATCCATCCTCCATCCAAGAGGGTTTGGATAGCATCTTGACGCTGTTTCTTTGTTATGCCTCGCATTTTTCGGGCAATATCACCATCGATTATTCCCTGGGTCTTTGATTCCTTTACCATTCTTATAATTTTATTCGATATTCTTTCAACTTCAGAATCCGCTATGCAATTTCTTGTCAATAAAATAAATTTTTTTGTTAGATGTAAGACCAATCTACAAGCATAGTCTGCATGTTCGGCTGTAATTTTCGCTTCTTTTGGATGCTTGCAATCTCCGGCTGAAATTATGAGAGCTATTTTCTTAGAGTGTTCCTCTGCTCGTATCCAAAGAGGTTCCATAATCATGTCATTATTTTCGTGCTTTATTTCTTGCAAAAATTTTGAAAAGCGCGTTTCGGCATCCGTGTCTATCAGAATTGTAATTTGATGCGCCCTTGTTTTTGAGATAATATCTGACATTCCTTCTGGGGCAGGAGGCATAAATTTCATCCACCAGGCGCATTTTTCTGCTATTTCAATCGGTACTTTCAAAGACATTGGATTATTGTTGCGTTCACGTTCTTCGGATTGAAAAATAAGTAATCGGCCAAGAAGCCCATCTTCAATTTCATCACTTGACAGTCCTCTGTAAAAAACCTTTGGACCAGTCGTACCGTAAAAACAAACATTAGGTTGATCAATATCCTTGCGTATGCCATTGGCGTATTCTTTACCAAGAAATAGAGTGTTGGCACTGCTAAATAATCGCATTAAAAAGGGTACGATGCCTCTTCGGTGTGAGTCTGAAAATTTATCTTTGCAACTGGCAATGATGTGGCCTATTTCGTCAAGGGGAAAAAAGACTGAGGGACGTATTTCCAAACATGCAGCGATTGCAGCGTCTGACGTGAATTCTTCGCCTCCTAGGATATTGGGAGCTATTCCCGCATCTGTGCAAATCTCTTTAATGACTTTTCTCGCCTGTTCTTTGCCAGCCCCTGATTTTGCAACGCCTATGGCGTATATATTTGTTCTCAATCTTGATTCATCCTGGACTTTTCGACCAAAAAGAGCGCCGCAAAACGCTAAGGAAGCTCCTATTCCCATGAGAGGTTGAGGCCAAAGCGCTGTCCTGGTTATGAGACTAACAATATCTCCTACTAATCCTACTGGAGTTAATAGGTCTAGAGGTATTGGTTCTACTTCAAAATCATTTATTCTTACCTTCTCTATTTCGGAATTATCAATAATCAGGTAATCATCAAGCGGCTTTAAAAGCACATCAGCAATCCCCCTTCCGTGTGATATTTCAACATCTATCCTGGCCTGTTTTTCCCGTTCGTATTCGTCAATCAGCCATTTGTAGGGCTTTTGGTTATTTTTCTTCGCCTCTTGGATCTTGCGTGTAAAATCCTTAAACTGGCGTGGATCTCCCAGGTCCCACGGAGGCGAACACCGAGGATTGTATTCCTGACTCAGTAAGTTATGTGCGGTTTGATCATCCAATCCAAAACCATGGACCAGGACCGTACAGGCCCACAATAAAGCAGAATGCCCACCCTGACCTTCGATGGCTCCAGGACACTCAGCAAGGTAGTTTTTAGCCCGTTCTACAATATCATTACCGCACTCTTGTTCAAACTTCCATGTATTAAATGATGCATCTGCATTGGCCGGTATTGGCGATGCCAAATCTCCAGATTCGGACTTGGGGTTTAAAAGCTCGACAATCCATTCAGGAATTGTTTGCAAATCGGTCTGGTTCTCCCATTGGTAGGCGTTTCCGTTTTCATGGATTGACGGCGCAACGACAATAAACCCCTTGTCGTTACCTCGTGTATCAATCCCAATTCCTATTTTGCTCTCTGAGTTTCCTACCCTGGGATCTGGCAAAAAGAGAAGGTGGAGGCCCCCGCTCCCCGTCCTTTGCGTTAGAGTTTCCGGCAGTTTTCCATGTTTTTCTTCCAAGGCTTGCAGGGATTCATCACCGCCTTTGTGCTTATCAACATCAAGCACAATAAATGTTTTTTCTCCACAAGGGATACCGATATTCGCATTTGGCCAGTGGAACCACCATTCCTTGATTTGATCAAGGTCTATTGTTGCTATTTTAAATCCACCCGATAAGAATGGTTTCTTCTCGCGTTCACAAAGGGGAAATACCGGCCATCCCAGGGTTGAGGCATAGTATTCTGCCGCCTCACATAGCGATGTTGGTATGATTAAGTTCATGGTCTATAATCTCTTTAAATTTTCCTTGTTGAATTACGGTAATTGTTTTAGTTTTTTCTTTAATTTGACTTGCTAAAAACATATTTTGTAATGCTTCTGCGACAGTCGGAACGGGTAATCCAAAACGTTTAATCCACCATTGATGCGCTTTGCGACCTGCTAATTCCGGATGATCTAGGCATATCCATTCACGTAAAACTGATAATCCGCAACGATACTCTACCCGCAAACTATTGGGGCGCCCATCCTTAATATGAAGATGTACGGATACATTGTCTACCGTATACGTTTCGGGTTCGGATGATAAAATACTTCGGTTGCTGGCCTGTGCTTCATGCAACCTCTTTTCCCGCTCCTCCTGATCTAATCTTTCCATTTCCTTTTTTGGTATCACCCATCCACAATTCGGACACACGCGAACCTGTTTAGAGAATGTATCTCCGCACACCTGGCAGTCAATTAGTGATACAATACCAGCGCTCAGGCAATCAAGGGGACCATGCTCGTCAATGCAGTGAGCGTAGTCCAGCACTAAGCAGTCTTTTTTGTCTGGATGGATACGGAGTCCTCGTCCCACGATCTGACAATACAATCCTTTCGATAGAGTCGGCCTGAGTAAAACGATGCAATCAATTTGTTTTGCGTTAAATCCTTCAGTGTAGATATTGACATTGCAAATAGCGCCAAGATGATTATTTTTAAAGTCCTTCGCAACCTGATCCCGAATCTGGTGGTTGGTTTCATCCGTAATGGCAGGAGCTTTAATACCGTACAAACA
>Ga0315284_10015353_pt1 | contig 10892 bp, 8 predicted proteins | sample YL17G09_16_MG_FD_203696 | JGI IMG/M metagenome (GOLD analysis project Ga0315284, IMG submission 203696) | Sediment microbial communities from Yellowstone Lake, YNP, Wyoming, USA - YL17G09_16 | ecosystem: Environmental > Aquatic > Freshwater > Lake > Sediment | place: USA: Wyoming | collected...
CATATTGGCCAGCGTTGCACCCCCTTCCAGAGCCAATCTCTGTGCATCTCCCGTGTCGTAAGGGCACAACCATGTGTTGAAGGGCATCCGGGTCGGAGTTTCGTAAAGCCTGTTTGTGTTACCCGTCGCCGCCACCAGAGCTTTACATTCGATAAAATACATCTCTCCTGTTCGCGTATGAAATCCGAAGGCTCCTGCCAATTTTCGATCAGAGACAAATAGGCGTGTGGTCATGACCCGGTCGAGAACCGTGCAACCTAACCGGCGAACCTCTTTGGCAAGATTGGGTTTGAGGTATTTTCCGTTGAAATTGATCCAGTAAGGGCCGGGTTGTCCCATGGAGGCCGTCCGGTAGTACGCGCCTGTATTCGGGTCTGAGAGAGGAGATCCGATTCGTTCGAGCCGCTTGATCGAATCCTTCAACCCGTCGCAAAAGACTCGATTGTGGATCTCAATATTAACAATGCCATAACCCTCTTCCTGAACAAACCGGAGGTAGGCCTCCCGACTATCCCACGGCTCGCCGATTTCCAGATAGGCCATGAAATGGTCTACGCCACCGGAAATATTGCCACTCCTCTCGATCTTACCCTTGTCCATTACGATGACCTGGAGGCCCCGTTCTGCCGCTGCAATGGCAGCATTAAGACCGGCAAGTCCACCTCCCATGATGACGACATCCGTCTTTAGATGGTGCGTCTTCACTGATTCATCTCCATTTAATTCGGGAGTCAGAAATCAGAATTCAGAAGTTAGAATGTTTGATTCTGAATTCTGGATCCTGTCTTCTGCCTTCTCTTTTCTGTCTTTATCTCTTATTCGATCCTCATGATATTAGACAACCCGACGATCCTTTCCGCAATGATAATGGTGATCATGGTCAGGGTGATCAGGATGGTGGAGATGGCTGCCACGGAGGGGTCGATATGCCATTCCAGATAGAGCATGATGCGAACGGGAAGGGTAACGGTTTTTGCCCCCATCAAAAAGAGTGAAACCGTTACGTTGTCGAATGAGATGATAAAGGCCAACAACGCCCCTGCGATCATGCCTGGTTTGATCAGAGGCAACAAGATATTTTTAAATGTTTGCACGTAATTCGCCCCCATAATGAGGGAAGCTTCTTCCAGGCGTCTGTTAAATCCGTACAAACTGGCAGAGATACTCCGTATCGTGTAGGGGATCGTAACGATGATATGCCCGAGGATCAGCCTCATCCAAAAGTCACTGTAGCCAATAATGCTGAAAAACTGCAACATGGCGACACCGGTCACCACGGTGGGCAGGATAATGGGCATCATGAAGATGTTTTCGATGGTCGTTTTCCACCGGAAGTGATAACGGACAATGGCGAGAGAGACCAGGACACCGATCACGAGGGCTACCAGGGAGGCAAAGAAAGCCACGACAGCACTAACGTAAAAAGAGTCGACAAACTCCTTCTGATCCAGGATGTACTTGAACCATCTCAAGGACAACCCCTGCGGTGGAAAGAGCATCTGGTACGTCGGGCTGAATGAGATCCCGACCACAATGAGGAGGGGAATGAAAAGGAAGGCGTAGACAATAACGTTACTGGCCACCAGCGAGCATTTACCGATTGAATTTTTCACTGACTAAGACTCCTACCTTCATAGACTTGACCAGACGTGAGAAGGTTATAATGATCGACAACGATGTGATGATCAAGATCACGGCGATGGTCGAGGCAAAGGCCCAATTCTGCGTAACGTTGATATGGGTATACATCATGACGGAGATGAACCTCTTTCCCCAGTCCCCTCCCACGAGGAGGGGAATAATGAAGGCCGCGATGACAGCGGTATAGACGATGATGGCACCGGAAAGAATCCCTGGGACACTGAGAGGCAAGATGATATTCTTGATAACATCGAGGTTTCTTGCCCCACAGATCCTGGCCGATTCGATCCAGCTATCCTTGATATTCTGGATGGGGCCAATCAGCAACAACGTCATCATGGGCACGTGAACATAGACCATGATGATAATGACACCGATGTAACTGTATAGAAACTCGAACGGTCGCTCCAGCAGGTTGTAATTGATCAACATCTTGTTGACGATCCCCTGGCGTCCCAGGATGACCATCCAACCATAAATCTTGACGATGACATTGGTATAGAAAGGAGAGAGGAGCATGATCAGAAGAAGGCCCCGGTATCGAAAACGGGCCTTCGAATAAAGATAAGCCACTGGATAAGCAAAGAGAAGGGTGATGATCACCACCAACAGTCCGGTCCCCAGCGTAATCAGGAGCCCGTTCAAATAATATTTGTCAGTGACGAAACGCAGATAGTTGGACAAGGTGAAGACCATCTTCAGCCCCTGCCCCGGGATGTGGGTGCTAAAGCTGTATTGGAGCAGAATGGCAAGCGGAATCAAAAGGAATACCGTCAAGACCATGAGGGGAGGCACAAGAAAGAAGAGGTAGATTCGCTTCTTCAAATAATTTCTAAGATCCATATCATCTCCGCAAGACCTTGACTCCTTCCGGATCAAACGTCAAGAAGATGGAATCACCGATTTCATAACGGTTCCTGTAATCCACCTGACTGTCGAGAGCCTCCAGCTTCAGCTCTCCGATGCGGATCTGATAGTTGAAAGCCGAACCGAGATAAGAAGCCCCCGATATTTTCCCTTCCACAGCATGCTCGCCCCGTGGCGTCCTTCCCAGATCAATCTTCTCAGGCTTGATGATGAAGTTAATCTCCTCACCTACCTTGACCCTTTCTTTGAAGGGAATAGAAATCGTTGGAGAACTGGACAGCCTCACCTCGTAGATCCCTTTGGCAACATCGCAATGAGTGACCACTCCCCGTATGATGTTCGTTGATCCAATAAAATCGGCCACGAAAACGGAGATGGGATTTTCATAGATTTCATTGGGCGTCCCGATCTGTTCGATCTTGCCTTCGTTCATCACGACAACTCGATCGGATAGAGAAAGGGCCTCCTGTTGATCATGGGTGACGAAGATCGTCGTAATATTGAGCTGGCGCTGCATGCGTTTCAATTCGAAGCGCATCGCCTTTCGCAATTTGAAGTCGAGGTTGGAGAGGGGCTCGTCGAGCAAAAGGACATCGGGCTCATACACCACGGAACGTGCAAAAGCGATCCTCTGCTGTTGCCCTCCCGACAGCTGATGGGGATATCGATCTTCGAAGCCGACCAGACCAACGAGTTCGAAGGCTTCGGACACCTTCTTCTTCACTTCGGCCTTCGAAATGTCTCGGTATCTCAACCCATAGGCGACGTTATCAAAAACGGTCATATGGGGGAAGAGGGCATAATCCTGGAAGACCAGCCCTAATTTCCTTTTGTAGATGGGAACATGGGTGATCTCTCTCCCCCGCACGAAGATTGAACCACCATCGGGCTCAATGGAGCCGGCGATACAGCGCAACGTGGTCGTCTTACCGCATCCGCTCGGACCCAAGAGCGAGACAAACTCGCCTTCTTCTATTTCAAGATGATCGATATCGGTAGCGACGAGGTTCTTAAAGGTTTTTTTCAGACCTTTGATTTCAACGAACGCCATCCAAACCCCTCCCAAGTAGTTCGGAGTTCCCCCCACCCTATCCCTCCCCCTCGAGGGGGAGGGTTGGAAGGGGGTGTTCGCAATGTAAACCCCATTAGAAGGTCTTCGACCTTCCAACGGGAGGGCTCACACGGGGCTTTAAACCCCGTGTTCGCTCCAAAAGGAATCTTATCTTCATCCCCCGCTGCAAGCAGCGGGGCTTTCTAACGGGGTAAACTATTTCATACTCCGCTTGCTATGGTTTTCAAACTCCGAACTATTTATATTTTGACTTCCCTTGTGAATTTCTCCATCCATTTTTCCTGATTGGCGGCAATCTTTGCAAAATCGTAGAGGATATTCTTGCTGGGCAACCGCTTTGCGACTTCAGGGGGAAGTTTCACCTTTGTGTTGAAATTGGCAATATCATATTCTACGGACCATCCCAATTGTGACTCGGGGCTCAGAAATTCGTTTAGAAATTTCTCGGCCAGGTCCTTCTTCTTGGTCCCCTTTATGATCTGACCTGTGGCCGGAGACAGGACATTACCCTCTCTGAGAAAGATGGGGTAGATGGGTTGGTTATCCTTTTTCGCCTCCTCAAAGGGAATGTTCGGACCGCAAGGGATGATGATATCTTCAGAGTGAAGCGTGGATCGGACCTCGGCCATATTCTGCACGAATCTCCGGATGTTCGGCTTCAGCTTCTTGATCATGTCAATGCCCGGATCGACATTCTCGTAGGTCCCGCCATTCATCATGTTGATCTGCAGAAGGAAGAGATATCCCGGGGTCAACGTAATATTGACGAGGAGGATCGTATCCTTGTAGACGGGGTTCCAGAGATCCATCCAGGACTGTGGCACGGGCTTCTTCATCAAGTTTTGATTGTAGGCAAGGCCGATGGAGTGGCTGTGGACAATGGGACCAAACCCTTGCTTGTCGATGGCCATGGGATCCAGGTCTTTCAGATTTGGGACGTTGGCGGGATTGATCTTTTCCACTAAACCTTCTCCAACGGCAAGAACTGCGGGGCCACTATCGAGAACCACAAAATCCTGTGAGGGATTCTGTTTCTCCGCCTTTAACCGGGTCAAGATCTGGGCGCCCGATCCCGGGGTGATGGAAACACTGGCACCGTACTTTTTTTCAAAGGGTGCGACCACGAGTTTTCTGGCCAGTTTTTCGTAGTCGCCCCCGTTCATCATAATATTGAGGGTCTCCGCGGCCCTGGCCTTTCCTGACCACATCGGAACCCCCACCCCTGCAAGAACGGTTGAAGCAGCAGCCCCCTTAAGAAACGACCTTCGACTCACCTTTTTTCCCTTATTTACTTTCTTTTCCATAGCACCCTCCTTAGTTTATGATTGATTAAATTAAGAATCCCTCGCCTATTTCCCTTGCATTGTCTTCTGTTTTTTGAACTCCTCTTGAATTGCTTTGACCTTGTCAGGATGGGTCAGCAGATCATAGGCTGTCAGGGCAATGGCCTTTGCTGCAGTCACCGTTGCCTCCCATCCCTGATTCGATAGAGCTGCCTCTCTCAAGGCATCTGAATGTCCGGCCGTTCCTTCGGGAGCGATTTTGAAACTGAAATTGACCAATGGGTAGGCATGCCCCACATTTCCAGGGTCTCCCGATCCAAAATCGATTGACGGCTTCATATCAGCTGCAGGAACCCCAAGGGCCCTGGACTGATCGAGGACCATCTTCGTAAAAGAAGGGACGGGAATCGGAGACTTGAGATCGGTGCGGGGGGGCCTGAATTCCAGGGTTGCCCCTGTTGCAAGGGCACCCGCCTTTGCACAGTTCACCACCTTTTCATAGGCGTCATCCAGAGTCGCAACATCGAGGGCCCGGATCGAAAAATCGCACTGGGCCAATTCGGTGACAATGTTCCGCTTCTCTCCTCCCTTGGTAATAATTCCGTGGATCCGGACATCTTGGCGCAGGTGACCTCTAAGCATATCGATGCCATTAAAGGTATGGATCACGGCATTGAGCGCGTTGATTCCTTTATGAGGGGCTGCAGCAGCGTGGGAGGCCTTCCCCTTGAACGTGAACAGGGCTACCCGGGAAGAGAGCATCTGCCCACCTGCGTTCCATCGGTCCGAGGGATGGGTAATGAACACAACATCTGAGCCTTCAAAATGTCCACCCTCAAGCAGGAAGATCTTTCCTCCCCGTGGACCGGATTCCTCAGCCGGAGTCCCGAGGACGAGGATACGGCCGGGCGTTTCAGCCATGACCGAAACGAGCCCGGCAGCAGCGAGGAGCCCGGAAGTGGCGATCAGGTTATGCCCGCAGGAATGGCCATTCGGAAGGGCATCATATTCGAGCATGATCGTAACTGTTGGACCCGGGCCTTTCCCTGTCAGTTCGGCACGGAATGCTGTTTTCATCACCCCTTCGGTCAGTGCCTTGAATAAACCCTGCACCGCCGCATCTGGATCCGATTTATTGAGAGTTGTATCCGGGGATATCTTCAAGTCTCCCGTGACCTTGAAGCCAAGCTTCTGAAGCTCTTCCATGAGAAGCTGTGAGCTTTTATACTCTTCATATCTTTGTTCTGCAAATCCGTGTATCTTTCTGGAGACCTCTCTCATTGGGGCACTTTTCTCATCGATGGTCGCAACAATCTCTTTAGCATCAGCCCAAGCAAGGCTCGCTACGGTGAACAGCCCAAGGATCAAAATCCCCATCAGAAATATCTGCCCTCGTTTGCTCATTCCCTTTTTCCTCCTTTCGAGTCTATTGATCTGCAAGGTTGAATGAAGGATTGTTTTGGATTGAAAACCCTGTCCTATCATCACCTACTACCTGAATTTTGCACGATTTTGATAAAATCTCGTGCAAGAAATTTTTTGCACGGCAAAAATGAATTGTGTTATCAATGGGTTGTAAACACTTTTAAAACACATGGCTCTAAATGCCCCTATTTTTCTGGGTCTTCAGGAGGTGGTATAAAGCCACAATTAACAGGGGTCTGTGAGGTCCTTTCTTTTTCGGCGTAACCCTTTTGGTTAAAAGTGGGATATGCATGAGTTCCTGGCATAGCCCACAAGGGCAAGGTCTTTGTAATGCCATAGCCTTTTGCGGGCGATTCCGTGCAAAATTCAGGTACTATATATGGGCTCCCTCTGTCAAGGATTTCTTCCCGGATTTCTTCCCGGAAAAAAGGCGCGAGCATCTTTATTCGTTTATTTCGTGTTTATAGACCCTCATGGGTAGAGGGATATAAAGTGTGATGGCCTGGGAAGGGCAATCCACCACACAAGCGCCGCAATGCCAACACTCTCCACCATATGTGATCTTCGGGACATTCTTTTTACGGGACCCCCGGAATACATCTTCCGGGCAGATATCCGTGCAAAGCCCGCAATGCACACATTTCTCAGGATTTATGATAGGTGGCATCCCTGATCCTCTAAAACCTGAAGCTCAAGGCCTTTAGCCCTCAAAGGACAACATTGAAGGATCGACCCACATGTTCAACTCCAATTCGATTTATTCCCTATGTCCCTAACTCAATAGATGTCGTTCTTGATCTTCTCTTTCTGGAATGAGATTCGATCTCCTTCCTTACGAATGGTTAAAAATACCTTCCAGTTTGTATCATCTTGTCGAGGAAAATCGATCCTGTAGTGTTCGGGGTAGAAGCGCGTCTCCTCCCTTTCGAGTGCCGAAGCTAAGATCATTTCACTGATATCGATCAGGTTCAAGACCTCCAGGCAGCGGTACAGGTCATGGGAATTTCGAGCTCTTAATTCCTCCCGAGCTCGAATTCGTAGGCTCTTCAGGCATGATAGTCCTGCAGTCAACATGGTTTCAGATCTTTTTAGACCCGCATAATCTGTCATGATGTTCTGGAGAGCCAGTTGGGCTTCTGGCCACAAGGCACCAGATGATTTTGAGATCAGCCGGCTCAGCCTTCCTTTTACCTCTTCAAGTTCTTCAAGTTCTTCCTCGCCCCGAGCTGATAACTCTGCTCCGTTTTCTTTTGAAAATCGAGCGGCTGTCTCGGCTGCCTTCCAGCCAAGGGTCAGGGCTCCTGGCATGACCCCTCTCGGCAATACACCAATCACATCTCCCGCAGCAAAAAAACCGGGGAGGGAAGTGCTGGTATCTTTAAAAATGGATAGACCGGATTTTCCGCTGCCGCTCTTCGGTTCATAAACTGTAAACTCAAGTCTCTGTTTTCGAAAATCAAATCCTTCTCGGTCAAGATAATCCAAAAAAGCTGTATTACCCTCGTTCCTCAAGGCCCATCGAATATAGGCAACATCTTCCTCGGAACAGGAGGAACAATCCATGTAGAGGGGGCCTCTCCCTTCTTCGATCTCTCTCAAAAAGGCGTCCTCCTCCTCGACCGATTTGTCCATGTGTGTTTCAGTCGTGTTGATCATCGGAAAAGGTTTTTCTCGAATGGAATACCCTCGGGCGTTCACAATCTTTCCTCCCGGAGAATACGATCCTCTCCCGCATCGCTGGAAGTTTTTGGGCCCGGTCTGAAAGGATGTGAACTCCATATTCTGAAGGCGAGCTCCTGCCCGAAATGCCATTGCATGGCCATCCCCTGTTTCGTGAGGAGGAAATCCAATATTAAAAAGAACTCCTGTTGGATTTCTGTACAATCGATAAATATTGCCCGTCGAAAGGATGACGGCTGCGGCCCTAATCTTATAGAGCAATGGTTGGCGGGTGCTTATTCCAATCAATCCTGTGACCCGGCCTTGGTCTTTCAACAATTGGAGGGCCATGACACGGTTAAGGATATGAACCTTTCTCCGCTTCATCTCCTGGGTGAGCTTCACCTTCAGATCCCTCCCGGCAAAATGAAGGAAATTGGGGATGCGGTGGATCTTCTTGACAAACCGAAGTTTTCCTGAAGCATCCCGGATGTCAATCCCGAAACGTTCAAGGTCGAGAATCCTTTCATAACTGTGGCTGGCCACATAATGGGCCACTTCCTGATCCAAAAACCCTTGAGCCCATTGGGTGTGGTCCCTGACAATATCCTCGACACTGGCCCCCGGGCCGTGAATTTCAGGAACATAGGTCCAGATATGATCAACACCTGTTGTCGCGCAACCACTCCTTCGAGTATCGCATTTTTCTACAACAAGAACTCGATCGATTAATTCAGATGCACGGATGGCGGCTATACATCCTGCAACACCACCACCTATGATCGCAAGGTCAGTGGAGATTTCATTAATTTTGAGGTTTTTCATGGGAGAAAACCGGCATCAGTTCCCTGTTGACCCATTCGGCATGCCAACTCTGTCTTTGAAGACAAACTCAAACACTTCCCTCCGTTCTCGAGCCTTAAGATCGGGATCGAAGAAATAACTTAATTACTTATATGACATTTGACGTGTGGAAGCAATCCCTCAAGGAAGCGGTTATCAGGATAACAGAATCCAAAGCATGAAGCAACGCTTTTAATTTTATCGCTTGTTTTTTTCTCGTGATTTCCTCCTGTCGAGGCCCGCATATTCTGCATCCTGACATCCCCTTGCAGGCGAGGTTGACTATTTCAGCAGAGATGGGATATAAGCAGTTATATATTAAACCATAGATTAGACAAGGAGGTTTTTTATGAAGATTGATTTCCATAATCATTTCTACCCGACCGAATATCTTAAGAAATTAGAAGAATGGGGGCATCGATACGAATTCACATACGATGCCAATGGGTTAAAGATCGTCAAGGAGAAAGGGGCCCGTTTCCTTGGGATCACCCCCCAGATGGAGGCGGCTGAGAGGCGGATCGAAGATATGGATCGTTATGGAATTGACATCCAGGTTCTGACCCTCTCGACACCGAACGTCTATTTTTCTACGCGTAAGAGGAACCTCTACCTGGCTCAAATGACGAATGACTATTTTGCAGAACTCGTCCAGAAGTATCCAAAACGTTTCATCGGCTTTTGCAGCGTGCCTCTGGGGAACCCGGACGATGCAATTGCAGAGCTCCATCGGGCTGTCAAGGACCTTGGGATGAAGGGAGTGGTTCTCGGGACCAACATTCAGGGCACCCATCTCCATGTCAAGGAATACTGGCCCTTCTATGAGGAAGTCCATCGCTTCAGACTCCCTATCTTCCTCCATCCTATGGTTCCTCTCCATCCCGAGACGATGGCAGAATGGCCTCTCGTGCCATTGATCGGATTTGTCATGGACACAACCCTTACTGTAACAAAGATGGTCTATAGCGGCCTCTTTGAAAAGTATCCAGACCTTGTCTTGATCCTTCCCCATATGGGTGGAACGATTCCCTTCCTTTATGAGCGGATCGACAACGGATACCGGGCCTTTCCGGACGTTAAGGCGAGCCTTCCAAAACTTCCCAGCGAATACCTTAAGAGCTTCTATTACGACACCGTATCCTTCCACATCCCCTCTTTGATGTGCGGCTATCAGACATTCGGGGCAGACCACATGGTTCTCGGAAGCGACTACCCTCATGTGATCGGAGATATGTCGAAGTCAGTCTCGACGATTGAGTCGTTAAGGATTCCTGAGGAGGATAAGGCGAAAATCTTCGGAGAAAATGGAAAGAAAATCTTAAACCTGTGATCGGAGGATACCCTGCGAGACTTTCCATAGGGGTATCTCATCCGTGAAATGAGTAGTGGACAGAACCTTGAAGCCAGGAGGCGATCGAAAATGATGATTGATGTCTTCACCCACATTCTGCCCCCAAAATATCTTGCAGAGCGAAACAAGAGGGCGGGGGCGAACTTTACCTCACAGTATGCAAAGTACCCTCTGGCTAACCCCGGTCTCACGGACCTGGGTATCCGCTTCCGAATTATGGATAAGTTCAAAGACCTCGTCCATGTGTTGACCATCGCGGGGCCCAATATGGAAAGCATCACCCGTCCCAAAGATGCCGTTGAGCTTGCAAGAATAGCAAACGATGAAATGGCTGAACTGGTAGTGAAATACCCAGAACGTTTCGTCGGGGCTGTGGCATGCCTTCCCATGAACGACGTGGATGCCGCCTTGAAAGAGGCGGACCGGGCGATTCAGGAACTTTCTTTCCAGGGGGTTGAAATCTTCACCGATATCAACGGAAAGCCTGTGGATTCCCCGGAGTTCCATCCTCTTTATGAGAAGATGGAGCGTTATAATTTGCCGGTTTTGCTTCATCCTCGAAGAGAGAATTTCAGGGCAGACTATCCGGGCGAGAAGGTATCAAAGTACTTGGTCTATACCAACTTCGGTTGGCCCTACGAGACTTCAGTGGCGATGGCACGGCTCGCCTTCAGCGGGATTTTTCACAAGTATCCCAACCTTAAAGTATTAACCCACCACGCCGGTGGAATGATCCCTTTCTTTGCCGGTA
>Ga0315284_10015356_pt1 | contig 10888 bp, 9 predicted proteins | sample YL17G09_16_MG_FD_203696 | JGI IMG/M metagenome (GOLD analysis project Ga0315284, IMG submission 203696) | Sediment microbial communities from Yellowstone Lake, YNP, Wyoming, USA - YL17G09_16 | ecosystem: Environmental > Aquatic > Freshwater > Lake > Sediment | place: USA: Wyoming | collected...
GGCGCGGCGGCGGAGGTGGAGGTGTCGCGGCGAGGTAGATTTTGTTTTTTCCGTTTTCTTGTAAAAAAAAAACAGCCTGAGATCACTTGGCGGATTCTTCCGCGCTCCTTTCCCTCACAAAACTAGACGAAAGAAGAAGAATAGACTTGATGGATACACAAAGAAATAGCTAAGAACACAAAGGAAAAGAAAAAACTAACGAGCAAGCGAGAGAGAGCAAAACAAAAAAGGCATGGTTTCTTTCCAACTATCTTCCTTTCACGCCACCGCCGCCGCGGCGCCGCCGCCCTTCTTGCTGATTCTTCCCCCGGTAGAGGCGATCTTCTCCCCCCTCGTGAAGGCCGTAATCATCTTAAGAGCAGCCGCGGGCTGGTCCATCGGGACCATATGCCCTGCGCCCAAAACTCGGACGAAGCTCAGAGCTGAGCCGTCGCCCTTGACTTGCCCCGCGGGGGCATCAGCCTCGCCGCCGTTTTTGCCGCCGTCGTCGAGGCTCCAGTCCTGGAAGTCGGCGTCCTCGAAGTCGTAGCGGCCCGACCAAGGGAGGGCGAGGACCCAGCGGAGGTTGCCGAACTCGTTGCTGTTTTTTTTTTTAAATTCGAAATGTTTGACAGGGGTGAGTTGTTTTTTGTTTTGTTTCCGAGTTCGTTTCACTTCCGGCGCTGTTTTCGGACCCAACTTGGCTCGTTCTCACCAAATGAAGTCCTCGACCCCCACGTAGATCATCACGCGGGCCCTCCCCGTCTTCGATTCCCCCGCCCCGTCCAGCAGCGGCGTGATCCTATCGGAGTAGGACCGCATGAAGTCCACGAGCATGTCGTGGTTGACCTCCATGTTGCACTCCTGCCAGGGCGCGTCCGGGTCAACGTTGAGCGCCTTGCGGACCTCGGGCTGCGCGAGGTAGCGGTCGAGCTTGGAGAAGTCGTAGCAGAGCGGGCCCTCGCCTGATGTTTTTTGTTTTTGTTTTTTTGTTTCAAAGAGAGAAAGGGAGGAAGAGAGAAGAGAAGGATCTTTGGTGAGCGAAAGAGCAAGCAAAGAAAAAGATCTTCTCGAAGGAAGAATGATAGAAAGAAAAAGACGCGGAAGAAGAAGAAGAAGTGGAAGGGAAGAAAAGCAGACCTCTTTCTCTCTAAAAAAAAGAAACTACTCACACTTGAGCCTGACGTCGTAGACGTTGAAGTTGCCGCCCTCCACCTGGATCGGGGCCACGACCGTGGCCTGGCAGAAGCTGAGCGCGAGCTCGCAGACGAAGCCAAAGCCGAAGGGGCCGTTGCAGAGGTCGATCCCGAAGCGGCACCAGGGGTAGATCTGCGATATTTTTTTAGATTCTTTCAAGGTCATTCAAGGGTGAGGGGTTTGCTTTGGACGCACGCGGGATGAGCCACACCAAAGCCCATGAAAACGCGCGCGCGCGCGAGAGAGAGAAAGGACGGACACGAAAACGGAAAAAGAGAGGAAAAAGAGAGAGAAGGGAGGAAAATGCCGCACCGAGCGGATCGCCTTGCGCGTCGAGGGGCCGATCAGGTTCTTCGAGGCGGCGTAGTCCGCGTACGCCCCGTACTGGATCGCGGGGTCGGTCAGCCCGTTGCCGATCGCGACGCCCTGCAGGTTGAGGGCCGCGGTCTTTCTCTCGCTGTTGCCGTTGTGCTCGACGATGCGGGAGGCGACGGCCGGGACGTAGTGGCCGGCGTAGCTCTCTCCCGTGACGAACAGATCGTTTTTCAGTAGCTCGGGCTTCTCGTCGAGGAACTCGAGCAAAAAGTCCAAGACGTCGTCGGCGACCTGCTTCTCGCTCGTGACGTCGTCCGACGGGTCCGTGGTGAACGAGAAGCCCGTTCCCACGGGCTGGTCGATGAACAGCACGTTGTGGCCCACGTCCCAGCCGAAAGGGTTGTCCGAGAGCGACAGGTCGTCCTCGATGCGGAAGGGGCCGTTTTCGTAGAAGACCGCCAGCTCCGAGGAGCAGCCGGGGCCTCCGGTCATCCAGAGGACGAGCGGATCGTTCGGGGCCGTCGAGGAGCGCGACTCGAAGTACATGTAGAACATGTGGGCGTCGTGGGTGCGATTGAGCTGTTGAGTTTTTTTTGTTTTTTTTGGAAGAGGTCGAGAGGTTGGGAGGTCGGGAGGAGAGGAGGAGGGGAGCGAACGAGGCGACCGGTGATCTCATGCTTTCTTTTCCTCTCTTCTCTTCTCTCTCCCTTACTCACCTTGAAGTAACCGCTCTCGCGCACGGGCTCGGCGACGCCGTCGAACGAGGAGTGGGCGGAGCTCGCCCCGTTGATGTCATCCTTCTTGGCCGTCTTCAGAGTGATGGGAGCCGACGTCAGGCGATGCCCGCCGTGGAAGCATGGCGCCGCGGAGGAGGGAGCAGCTGCGAGGAGCGCCACGAGGGCGGCGAGGAGGAGGCCAAGCACGGCAGCGCGCGCCATGGTTGTTGCTTCTGCGCTCCCTCTGAGAGAACCTGGGTTTTTGTCTTTTGTTTCGTCGAGTGTGGAGGGCGCGAGTGCGTGTGTCGGGGTTGAGAGAGAGAGAGAGAAAGAAAAGATGATGGTGACGACGTTGACGTCAAAAACGTCTCGCTCGCTTGAAGAACATCGACGTCGCCGCTTTCTCTTTCTCTTCAGCTTGTTCTCCCTTTTCTTCTCGCGCTCACGCGCAGCAGAGATCGCACTTTCTGTGAAGGTCCCAAAAACGAAACGAAAAGAGCAGCGGAGAGCGTACCGAAAGGCGCGAGCAAAAGTGAGGTTGGGTGGGAAAGGGAAAAAGTGAAAGAAAAGAAGAAAGAAAAAACTCTTTCTCGTTTTTCTCGACCTTGACGCTTCGAGAAAAGAAAGCACCTCCTCTTCCACTCTCTTCAGCAACCTCCTTTTACAAGCCCCCCCCCCGCTTCACCCCTGGCCCATGTTATGGATCGTCCCCGGGTCCTCGAACAAATCGCCATCGATGTCGATCTCTGCCGGGTCAACCGCAGCGGGAACGGAAACGGAAGCGGGAGCAGCTGCAGCAGCGGCTCGGGGCGCGCCGCCGGCCGCGGCCACCCGCGCCGCCGCGGCGGCGACCGCCTCCTCCGCGGACCGAACCGCCATCGGAGGAGGAGGAAACGCTGCTCCTTCTCCTCCTCCCGATGCTCCTGGGGGACCTGCCCCGTCCTCTACGAAGGGAAGCCCCAGCGCCGAGAGCAGCGCGGCGGTCTGAGGGTTCCTCTCTGTGCCCCCCCGCGGCATGCTGCCGCGGCCCTCGGGCGCGCCCGGGGCGCCGTGCGCGGGCGCCGTGGCCTCGAAGTTGAAGGGGACGGGGAGGGAAGCGTCCGAGGAGCACAGCGCGGCGGAGAGCCTCCCGGCAACCGTGGCGACCTCCTCGGCTGTCACGCGGACGAGGGGCTCGGGCAGAGCGCGAAAGTCTCCGCCCCGCGCCGCGCCGGGCAGCTCGACGGGCGCGCGCCGCCGCGACTCGGAGGCCGCGTAGCTCTTGGCGACGACGGCGAGCCAGTGAGGGTCGAAGCGGAGGCGGGCCTCTCGCGCTCCCTCCGCCGCCTCCCCTCCTCCACCTCCCTCCTTCCCTTCTTCTCCCTCTCCCCCTTCGGCCGCAGCAGCCGCGGGGACCGGGACGTCCAGCACCTGGAGGAACTGCCGCCCGGGGACGCACTTGTCGAGCGCCAGGAAGCGGGTGGTCTCCTCTCCCTCCTCGCCGCTCGCGCCCTCGCCTCCTTCCTCCTCAGCGCCGCCCTGCCCCCCTTTCCTGCCGTGCCTCACCAGCGCCGCAAACTTGACGTGGAGGTGCGCGGAGAACCAGTACCGCGGCCTCAGGGCCCGTAGCAGCGCCTCGCCGGGAGGCGAGCCCAGGGACCCGTCGGCGACCTCGGCTGCAAGGTGCTTCTTCGTCCTGGCCAGCGACGCCGCGTCGCCGTGGAGGGCGATGTTCGCGGGCCAGTCGTGGGAGACGAAGAGGTCGATCCGCTGGTTTCTGTCGGAGAAAGGAGGAGGGGGAGGAGGAGGAGGAGGAGGAGAAGAGGAAGGTTTCTCCCTCTCCTCCTCGTTTCCGTCGCCGTCGCCGTCTTCTCCGCTCTTTGGACACCGGGGGCCGACGCCCAGGCTGCCCAGCCTCCAGCAGTCCACCTCCCGCACGTGGTAGGCAGACCGCAGGCTATCCGCGTCGTAGGGCGGCCTCTCGTGCCTTCCGAGACGGTAGTGCCTCGCGTTGAAGATGCCCGAGAGCCCCGCGATCCTCAGGCCCCCGAAGCGGAAGACGCCGGCGTTGCCCAGGTAGAAGATGTTGGGCGCGACCCAGCCCCCGAGCGGGAGGCCGCCCAGGTGGTTGCTGGCCTCGTGGTTTCCCCCGACGAAGACCGTCAGGACGGGGGCCCTGGCCTCCCCCGAGTAGTACTTGTGGAACGTGCGCAGGGCGCGGTACTTCGGGGGGCACGCCAGGCACTCGAGGTCGTCGAGGTTGCGGACCGCCTGGAAGTCGCCGCAGATGACGAGGAGCTCGATCTTCTTCTGCCTCTTGTCTTTTCCCTGAGCGCCGGAGATTTTGTCGAGCTCGGCGATGGTCTCGTAGATGCGGTCGAGGTCGCCGTGGCAGCAGCCCTCGACGGCGATCTGAGGGGGTTGGTTTGGTTTTTGAGGGGAGAGAGAGAGAGAAAGTTTGAGCTTGAGATTTCGTTCGCCGCCGCCGCCATCGCCGGAGACTGATGAAGCGAAGCCCCTCTTTCTTCTTCTCACCCTGACGCTGCGCCCGCTCGTGGAGGCCTCCGATGCATCGTCAGGAGCGGCCGCCATTGGAGGCGACTGGAGTTTCTTCTAGAGAGATAGAGAGGATGAGATCGGTACTCGAGAGAGAGAGAGAAGAAATGGTTTTTTTTTTTGAGGTGAGAGAGAAGGTTTTTCTTCTTTTCACATCTTCCTCGTTTCCTCTTTTTCTCTCCAAGGGAAAGCCGCGCCATGGCCTGCCTCCTCGCCCAAACCCCTGCGAAGACTATGATCAGCAAGTCGGCGAAGCGGCGGTCCCTCGGGTTGTTCGCGGCGACCTCCTCTTATGCTCGTTCTGCTCCTTCTCCTTGTAGCTCGTCGGCGTCGGCGTCGATCTCAATGCCTCGTCGCTCGGTCGCCGCCTTTGCCCGTCAAACCGTGCGGAAATCGCCCCTCGCCTCCACGCCCCGCCGCTCCCCGGCTGCTTCTGCGACCGCTACAGACGCTGAGGAGGTAACGAAAGGGGGGCAAAGGAAAGAGGAGGAAAGAAAAGGAAGGTTTACATTTCCAGCGAGGCGATGCCGCTCGAGTGTCGCCTCCGGAAAAGTCGTTTCTCCCTCCCCCACCCCCCACCTCTCCCTCTCTCTCCCTCTCTCTCTCTCTCTCTGTTTCTCAGTGCTCCTCCCCCCCCCCCCCACACACCCCTCTCCTTCCAACCCAAAACCCCAAAACTCAACGAATGCCAGGCGGCCCTCAAGTACGACTCCCTGCTCGTCACCCTCATCAGCGCCGCCGGAGACCCCAACTCCTCGGCCTCCTTCTCCTCGTCGTCGTCCAGAGCGTCGCTGGCCGCGGCGGGCGCGCTTGCCAGGGCCAACGGCTCCGCGAGCGTCACGGTGCTCCTGGTCGACGAGGCCGCGCCGACGCCCGAGGCCAACGCCCCGAGGCTTGAGGCCATCGCCGCGGCCCTGCAGGCCGCCGGGGCCGACCCGGCCTCTGTGAAGTTCCTCGAGAAGGCTCTCGACGCGGAGAGCTCCCACAACGCGAGCGTCGCCGTCGGCGACGCCGCCGACGAGTGTGGGGCCGACCTGCTGATCCTGCACTCGGACGCGGTGCACGCCAAGAGGGTCGACGCCAACCTGCTGGCGGTGAGAGACGTCGGAGTTTTTCTGGCGGGAGAGGAGCGAGGACGAGAAAAGAGAACGGGACAAACTCACCCTCTTTTTTTCGCGCGCACCGAAAAAAAAAAACCGACGCGCCAACAGGAGTTCGTCGACTGCCCGCTGCTGCTGCTCCCCTGATTCTTCAGTTTTTTCTGGTCGCGTTCTTTTGTTCAAGGAGAGAAAGAGAGAGAAAGAGAGAGAAAAGAAGGGAGAGAAATAGAAGGGAAAGAAAAGAAGAGGGAGAGAGACCACGTTGAAACAGAAACAGAAACAAACAAGATTTTGAGCAACGTTTTTTCTTTCACTTACAGTTTTTTCCACCCCACTGTCTCTCTCCCTCTCTCTCAAGCAGCAACTCTTCCCCCTCTCCTCGCCGCGGGGGGCAGCAGGAGCAGCCTCGACAGGATCATCCCAGGGAAGCCGACGGCGTGCCCGCTGCCGCCAGAGGAGCCCGAGCCACTCGTCCTCCCCGAGGCGAGCGCCCTGCGGATCGCGAGCGCGAGCGCGAGCACGAGAAGGGCGCCGCCGAGGCGGCCGCTGGCGGCGCCGCCTCTGCTGCGAGCCGCGCCCTCCCCTCCGCCGCCGCCCTCCTCCTCCTGCTGCTGGAGCGAGGTGTACCAGCTCGATGCGCTCACGCACAGCGACGTCGCGGCCCTGAGAGCCGAGTTTGCCGCGGCCCTGGAGGCGCGCGAGAGCGCGGAAGGGGGCCGCGAGGGAGAGGCGGCGACCGTCGTCGAGGTCGGGGTCGGAGCCTCCGTCGCTCCTCGCAGCAGCTTCGACGAGTCCATGAGCGTCTTGGCCCCTCCTCCCGCCTTCCCCCTCGAGGGGCTCAGGGTCACCGTCGCCGTCGCGGTCGGCGAGGGGGAGATAGCGGCAGCGGCGGAGGGGGAAGCTGCTGCGGGGACCTCGAGCGGCGGGCGAGAAGCGGAGGAGCAGGAGCCGCCTCCCGCCGCCGCGGGCGCGGGAGGCGGCCGCGCGGCGTCGACCTCGACGACGAGCGGCGCCCTGCCGGCCTCGTGTGCCAGCCTGAGCGCGTCGAGAGCCGCGCGCGCGTCGGCCGCGGCCCGCGCCTGCGCGTCCGCGGCGGCCCTGGCTTCTTCCAAATGGCGCCAGACCTCCCCCAGCGACGACGAGGCCGACGGAGGGGCCGAGGCCGAGGGAGCGTCCGACTCGGCGCCGCCCTCGCCGCGGCCTCTTGCTCCTCCCCCGCCGCTCGAAGAGGCCAGCGACGCCCGCGCCTCGGCGAGCGCCGCGGCCAGCGCCTCGGCCCTCGCCTCGGCCTCGGCCCTCGCCATGGCCTCCCGCTCCAGCCTCCGGCCCAGCTCGCCGCCGCTCGCCAGACTCGCGACCTGGTCTCTCAGAGCCGCGACGAGATCCTCGAGGGCATCGGCCCTGGCGCGCTCGTCGGCCGCGGCGAGCGCCGCCGCCGCCGCCTCCTCGCGCCTGCTCCGCTCGTCGCCGCCGCCGGGCGAGGCGGCGGACGCGGACGCGGCGGCCGCCTCCCGCGCCGCGCGCGCGCCGGCGAGCGACGCCGAGAGCCTGCCGGCCTCGGTGCGCAGCCTGGCCGAGCGGAGCTGCTCGCGCCCCAGCGCCGCGGCGAGCCTGCGGCGGGCGGCCTCTGCGGCGACGAGCCTGTCTTGCGCCGCGACGAGCGCGTCGACCATCGGCCTTCCTCCTTCTTCTCCCTCCGCCTCCTCTTCCTGCTCTCCCCTCTCGCAGCTCCTGCTCGGTCTCCGCAGGTGGAGGGACGATGACGCAGCTGCCGCCGCCGCGAGCGTCGTCGTCGTCGCGGCCCGGGCTCTGCTGGCGCGGGCCGCCGAGCGGCGCAGCGACGGGGTCAGCCCCTCGTCGCGGCTGCCTCCGCCGCCGTAGCCGAGGGAGGAGGCCGAGGCGGCGGCGGCGTTTTCGCTGCCTCCGACGTTGCCTTCGTTCTCCTCCTCGCCGTCAAAGGCAAAGGGGTCGACGGAAGACTCTTTCTGCTGTTGCTGCTGCTGCTGCCGGCTCTTTTTCGCCTGCCCCTTATTCTTTGGGGTCCAGAAAGAAGAGCTGATTTCTTCTCCTTCGTCGCCGTCGTTCGCGACGGCTCCCGCGCCCGACGCCCCTCCCCTCTCCCCGCCCTCTCCTCCTCCTTCCGCGAGGACGGAGCATGCCACCCCGGCCCCGCGCAGCGCCTCCTCGAGCCTCCTGCACCGTGCCTCCGACGCCTCTAGCGCCCTCGACAGCCTGCTGCTGCCCCTCGCGGCCTCGGCCGACGCCTCGATGGCTTGGCCCTCCGAGGCCGAGGCCGAGGCGACGGCGTCGGCGTCGCGGCGCTCGCGCGCCGCGGACAGCAGGGCGCGCTCGGCCGCGGCGCGCTGCTGCCTGGCGTCCTCGAGGACGGCGTCGAGGACGCCGGAGGCGACGGACGAGGAGCAGCAGGGGGCCGCCGCCGCTGCCGCGGCGCTGTTCGGAGGGGGCTCCTCGGCTCCTTCTTCTCCCGCTGCTTCTTCGTCCGCGGGCGCCCCCGCCGCTCGTGCCCCCTCCTCTCGTTCCTCTCGAGACGGAGCTCCAGCGGCGGCGGCGATGACTGCCGCCTTGACGCCCTCGCCCAGGGGGCCCAGGTCCTTGGCCGGGACCTTCGCCGGCTGCTCTTCTTGTCGGGGTTTGGAGGCGGCCGCCGGCTTGAAGAGCGCCGTCCTCGTTGCTGCTGCCGCCGCAGCTGCGTTCGGAAGCGGCGAAAACGGCCGTTGATGGCGATCACCGGCGTTGCTCCCATCGCTCTTGTCATCTCCTCTCGCGATCGGCGAGCTGCACTGCGCCGGCGACTGGACCAGAGGCGACGCCGCAAAGCCCACGGCCGCGTTGCGCAGCGGGCTCATTGCCGCCGAGGACGCGAGAAGGCTGGTGGCGAGCGGAATCGGCACCGAAGCGGGGACGCGCGATTTCGACGACGACGGCGACGAGTTGGACGACGAATTCTGCATCGCGAGCTGGTGCTCCCGCAGCGGCGACCGCGAGGTCGGCGCGCCGCTTCCTCGCTGCTGCTGCTGCTGGCGCAGGTCTTCCATCCCGCGCGCGGCGAGAGACAACTCGCGAAAATCAAAAGCAATTCGAAGGGACAAAGGCGAGCGCCCTTTGCTTTTTTTGTGACGAGACTGCTTTTATTTCGAATCACTCTCGCCGACGGAAAAAATCCTAGAGAAAAGAAACTCGCAAGATGACGGCTTTTGCGAGGCCTCCGCCGGCGATCGCGAGGCAGCGCGCGTCCTCGAAAGCGTGGTCGCAGAGGTCCTCCTCCGTGCGCCGAGCCTGCGTCGCCGTCGCGGCCCTGCTGCTGACGGTAGCGGCCACAGCCGTCTCGTCTTCGTCTTTGTCTTCCTCCGTCGCCGTTTTCTCGACGACGCTCATCATCACGCCGTCCATCCCTCGCCTGGCCTCCGTGATCAAGTCCGCGAAAAGCTTTCCACGATTCGCTGGAGTGGCCTCCAGGCTGATCGCGACGGCTGTGGATGCGGGAGGTGAGAATTGAGTATTGACCAAGAGACAAGATGAAGATGAAGAAGAACCAGAAGGGGGAAAAAACTCACGAAAATCTCTCTCTCTCGACCCCGACGCCTTTTTCCCTCTCTGCCCCCGCCCCCCCCCCCCAAAAAAAAAACAGGCCGCAAGGCTTCCATGGCGGCGATCTCCTCCGGGGCTCCGGGAGCGGCAGGAGTCGCCCTCGTCGGCGTCGGAGGCAGTGCCGCCGCGGGCGCCTCGGAGCTCCTCGCCGCGTGCCTCTGCGCCAGCGCCGTCCAGAGCGCGCACCAGGGCGCCCTGGGCGCGCTGCTGCTCGCCGCGGCGCAGGGCCAGCCGGCCGTCGCCGCGAGCTCCCAGAGGGCGCTGGCGAGGGCGATGCGGTGCCTGTCCTCTCGCGGGAGCGAGGCGGCGCTCGAGGTGGCGCTGTCCGCGACCGCCGCGGCGACCGAGAGGTCGGGAGGAGAAAGAGTCGACGACGGGCCTTCTCCTCCTCCGACGCCGGAAGAGGTCGACGCCGCCGTCGCCCGCGCCCTGGTCCTGTCCCTCAACCCCTCCCTCGCCTCGCACGACGGAGGGTTCTCTTCCGCCTCCGCGCTCGCCTCCTTCCTGGAGAAGAGGCCGCTCGGGGCGAGGGCCGCGGCGGAGCACCACTTCGCGGCGGGGTTCCTCTCGCCGCTGCTGGGGCCAAGGGACGCCGCGGGGGCGGCGAGGGCGCCCGGCGTCGCCGCGGCCGCCGCCGTGGCCGCGGGGAACCTGGTGCTGGCGCCGCTGCTGCTGGGAGGAGGGAGAGGGGCCGGGGCCGCCGCCGCCGCCGCCGCTCCCGCTGCCGCTGCAGCCGCCGCTTCCGCCGCTGCGAAGAGGCTCTCGTCGGCCAAGGCCCCGGAGGCTCTCCTCCGGAGCGTCGCCGCGTTCTCCCCCTCGTCGTCCGCCCCCGTGCCGGCCAGGGCGCTCGCCTCGGCCGGGGCCGCCGCCGCCGCGGCGCTGGCGAGCAGCAGCAGCAGCGGGAGCACTAACGGAGGCGGCGGGCTCTCCGGGCTCGCGCCGCTCGTCGCGGCGAGCGAGCGGCTCCTCTCGTCGCTCTCGGGCTCGGGCGGGGGCGGCGAAGGGCGGGGCGTGTCGTGGCCCTCGCCCGAGAGCGCCGCCAGGCGCCTGTCGCCGCCGTTCTCCTCCGAGTGCCGCAGCCCGCCGGCCGCGGCGCTGGACCGTGCTTCTTCGAAGCTCCCCGTCTCTTCCTCCTCCTCCTCCTCCCCCTCCCCATTCTCCGTGCCCGCCGCCGTCGCCGCCGGGGACGCCGCCTGGGCCCTGGCCGCGGCGGCCGCCTTCTCGCCGGAGGCGCTCGCCGCCGCCCGCGCCGCGGGGGCGCCCGCGACGCTGGCGGCGGCCCTGGCCTCGCTCGCCCTCTCGCCGAGGAGGGGCACGAGCGAGCTCGCGGCGGCGGTCGCGGACGTCGCCGACGCCCTCTCCGTGGCGATCTCGCTCCCAGAAAAGGGGCGAGGAGGCGGCGCCGGGCCCGCGGACGGGCCGGCCGCCGCCTCGGAG
>Ga0315284_10015358_pt1 | contig 10887 bp, 9 predicted proteins | sample YL17G09_16_MG_FD_203696 | JGI IMG/M metagenome (GOLD analysis project Ga0315284, IMG submission 203696) | Sediment microbial communities from Yellowstone Lake, YNP, Wyoming, USA - YL17G09_16 | ecosystem: Environmental > Aquatic > Freshwater > Lake > Sediment | place: USA: Wyoming | collected...
TCGACAACTTCGATGGGGTTGACAAGGGCTGGACGCACAGCGGCTTCTGGAACAAGGTGGAGAACCCCCAGAATCTGGCGATCAGCGCTCAGATCAACCCCCGCCTGGTGCATCTGCCGGACAACGGTCACCTGCCTAGCGCGTACAGCGACGGCAAGTGCTACTGGTATGGGGAAGCGTCGACCGGAACCTTCATCGGCAGCGACTTCGACCCCCTCCAGGGTGATGAGAGCGGGGGCCGATCGACGGCATCCAACGACGGGTGGCTCGTGTCCCCCACTGTAGACCTGAGCGGGCTGACATCCGCTTACCTCTCGTTCGAGACCTGGTGGGAGATAGAAGGAGTGGACGTCGACCGCTATGATATGATGAAGGTGTTCGTCAACGTTAGTGGCGGTTCCAGCCATTACCTCGGGGCAATCAACCCCTTGAACGACGTGAACGGGAACTCGTGGAAGCCCTATAGCTCCGCTGGCCTCGGCTCACCTGGGGTCTGGGAGAACATCAAGGTAGAGCTCTCCGACTACGCGGGAGATGTGGTCAACATCGCCTTCTTCTTCGAGACGCGGGACAATCTGTACAACGGATTCCGCGGCTGGCTGATCGATGACGTCAACGTGTTTAATGGAGCTCTGCCCCCGGTGACACTGTCCGCAGCATCGCCTGGGGCGGGCGGCGTCGGCAAGAAGGTAACGGTCCAGGGGCTGAACTTCTGCCTCGGAGCCGAGGTTGAGATAGGGGGCATCCAGGCGTCCGATGTGAGCGTCCTAAACTCGGAGAAGCTGGAGTTTCTCGTTCCGAGCGGACTCGCGGTCGGCAATTACGCCATCAACGTCACGAACCCCGGTGGATCGAAGGTCACGCTTCCGAATGCTTTCCAGGTGACCAACGTGCAGTCGCCGGTCATCTCCTCGGTCGTTCCCGTCAAGGCTGGAACGGATATCTCGTTCATCGTCAACGTGACCGGTTACTACTTCTTGACCGGATGCACGGTGAAGGTCGCCTCCGCGACCTGCGAGATCCTTGAGGCGACATCCACTTACGTGATTGCCAAGGCTCCATCCGGATTGCCGTTGGGCTACCAGAACCTCAAGCTGACGAACCCGGATACGCAGTACGACCTGAAGCAGGGCGCAATACTCGTGCAGCCGCAAGGATACACGCCCAGCGGTCTCACGGCCACATCCTCCTCCGGCAAGATCGATCTCCAGTGGACCGCGCCGACCAACTTGGGGACCATCGTTTCCTACGAGGTATACAAGGGAACCTCGCTGAAGAACATGAAATACCTCAAGGACGTCACCGGAACTAGCTGTTCGGACACGGACGTGAAGGACGGCACCACTTACTACTACTCAGTCCTGGCGGTCAACTCCAGCAGCACCAAGAGCGGAATGTCTGGCATCGCCTCGGTCACGCTTGGAGGTGGCGTCGGCGGATTGGATTTGTTCGTCATCGTGGGAGTGGTCGCAGCAATTGCCGTGGTCGCGGTCGTCGTTCTTCTGGTGATCAGAAGCAGAGCGCACCAGCCCAAGCTCGGGACGACCCCTGGTGGAGGAAGCGGGCAGAGTCCCCCGGCCGTGAGCTCATGCCCCCAATGCGGCACTCCCCTGGCCCCGGGAACGACGTTCTGCGGCAACTGCGGAAGGAAGCTTGGCTGATCGCTCCTTCGAAACCCTTTCTTCTATTTCTCTTGAAGTGGCCAAGAAGGTGGAGAGGCCAACTGGAGTACGATTCGAGCCAAAGGATTTCCGCCCCATCCTAGCCCCGTTGACCGGTCAACGATGACGTCAGAATCGAAATCGATCTCACTGGATGAAGTGATTGGTGGGTCTCTCCGAACACGACAAACAGGCTCAGTCAGTACGAAGATTTTCCATTCGGAATCAAGGACGAAATCCTGCCCACTCTCAGATGACCGAAACGGATTACTGGCCTTTTTAGGAAACGCCTTAATCCTCTCATATCCGGTGAGGTTCGGGCTCTGAGAGATGAGCTGAAACCCCTTGCTCCCCTCCTTACAATTATTATTATAGTAACGTGGTGGATGTTTTCCTTCGAGTGAGAGAGTGGGCGAACCTAGGAGAGCGACCAGGTTCTTGACGATTGCATTATGCATCATCGCGTTGCTTACTCAGGTCGGTTCATCCACATCCTTGGCCAGCATGTCACCTTACGAGACGCATATGGCGGAGGACATCAACGCCACCTCGATCCTGGAGGACATGGCGATGTTGGAGAGCATCGGCAACGCTCATCCAGCGAGTCGGTCCGCTGGCTCGCAGGGCGCGAACGAATCTGCAGACTGGATACTAAGTAGGTTCGAGTCGATGGGTTTGGCGGCAGAAAAAGAGAGTCTCGACTTCCGGACCTGGGACCTTCGGTCGAGTCCGAGCCTTATGCTGGACGAAGACGGCAATGCAAGTACGACCGGCGACCATACCGACCTGGCGTCCTTCGACTGCGAGCAATGGAGCTCGGCGACGCCAGCCGAAGGCGTTATAGGAACCGTCCAGGTGCTGTCGCTGCCCTCTGCCGCCAGCTATGATGAACTTGGAGCGAACCCAATCGACACGATGGCCTGGAGTGAGATTAACATCTCGAACAAGGTCCTCGTCATCGGGAAAGAGGTGCGTTGGGTTCCGGCGTGGCAAACCGCCTTCATCTCCAAGCTGAGCGAAGAGAGGCCGATGGCCGTGGTGTTCATTTGGTGGTACGACTGGATGGCGCCTCTGGACGCGATGGTGCATGGTTCGGTTGGCGGCGGCCCAATGGGCGTGTCCGGAACGTTCTTCTGGGACCTCCAGATGCCTGTGGGTGGGGTGAATTTCAGTGAGGGGCGCACGCTGATCGCCGCCGATAACTCCTCGACGGCCACCGTAAGGATTGAGAGCATGGTATCGGAGGGTCAGCTGTATAACGTGGTGGCGAGCTTGCCCGGTGAAGCGGAGCCATCAAAAAGGATACTGGTCACAGGCCACTACGACTCCATCCTAACCAATGGTTTCTGCGACAACGCTGGCGGGGTCGCTGCGGTGCTCGCGATCGCGGGTACCCTTGCCCAAGGCGCGTCCAGCGGGAGCTTTCATCCCCGATACACGCTCACCTTCGTGGCATTCACGGGAGAAGAGCTTGGGTGCGTCGGCTCCCTGAACTATATCCATATGCACAGCGACCAGATGTCCTCGATCGTGGCGGTGCTGAACTTCGACTGCATCGGTGCGGAAAGGATGGTGGTCACACGTACCCAGCCATTCGGTGGGCTCGACCTCGATGAGGTGCTTTGGACCGCCGCGTCCGACCTAAGCGTACCGGTGTTGATGGAGGACCCTGGTGGCTCAGACCAGGATTCCTTCCTTAATCCCACCTCCACCAGCTGGGTATATGTTCACAATTGGGACTTAGATATTGAGTTGCCCTCGGAGAGCGTGATGGAGAGTTGTGGGCTGGCCTCGGAACCGATCCTTTACACAAGTATATTCAGCGGCAATGATTTCGGATGGATCCATACCGCGAAGGATAGTGGCGATTTCGCACTAGGGTCCGGATGGTTATCGGGCGCTCGGCTTGCAGATCAGACCCGGGTCGGGCTGCTGGCCGTACTTCGCATCGGGTCTGCAGAAGTGGAGGACGCCGTCCCCTCCACGCCTGGTGCACTGACGGCGACGGCGGGCAATTCGTTCGTCGACCTGAACTGGACCGCGCCAGCCTTCAACGGCGGCAGCCCCATCACGAACTACAATGTCTATATCTCCACTACCGAGACGGGAACCTATTCCCTGATCGCCTCGCCCTCGGGACTGACCTACACCGATACCGGCTTGACCAACGGCCAGACCTACTGGTACAAGGTGAGCGCTATCAATGCTATCGGGGAGGGGGCAAATTGCTCTGCGGTCAGCGCGACGCCCTACACCGTGCCCAACGCTCCGACCGGGCTGACGGCCGCTCCTGGCAACGCTCAAGTGACACTTGCCTGGATCGCCCCAACCTTCAACGGCGGCCGGACCATCGACTACTATATCGCCTACCGCAACGGCACAGACGTAGCGCACCCGACCATAATGACGGCGACGATCACCGGGCTTACGAACGGGCAGGCGTACTCCTTCACCATAGCAGCGCACAACCTCGCCGGCATTGGCGCTCAGTCCATCGCCATCTCATCCACGCCCTTCACCGTGCCAAACGCCCCGACCGGGCTGACTGCCACTCCTAGCAACGCCCAAGCGACACTTACCTGGACCGACCCCGCGAGCGATGGCGGTGCGCCTATCACCAGCTACAAGCTGTACCGGTCCACCGCCTCCGATGGCACCTACACCCTGGTCACCTCGCCTACGGCGCCTACCTACGCAGACATCGGCCTGATCAACGGCCAGACCTACTGGTACAAGGTGAGTGCCGTGAACGCGGTCGGAGAGGGCGCACAGAGCCCTGCGGTCTCCGCCCTTGTGCCTCAGCCCGTCAGTTCAGGCATCGATAGCATGATGTTGATATTGATGGCAGCGGTCGCGATCGGCTTGGTATTGGTGGCGGTATCGTTCGTCCTGCGCAAGCGCAAGAGCAAGAAGTAGGCAGAGATGGAAACCCCTTACTTCCTTTTCCTTTCCTCAACGCAATCCCGACGGGCTCGATGAAGGTCACCAATGAGGTTCATTATCGTTTTTCGTCTGAATGCTCAAATACAGGCTTGGCTCTAAAATTCTTTAAAGTGGGGATGTCACAGTTCCCACTTTCGATGCGCCGAGGAGGGGTGCGTCTATATACTCAAGTCTTGTGGAATGGAGAAGGTGATTGAAAATGGAGAAACATTGGATCCGGGGGATGGCGATAGTACTGGTGCTATCGCTCATGCTCATCGCGCCTTTGGCGTTCTTGCCAGCAAGCGTGGAAGCAAAAGCCCTCAAAGGGAACAAGATTGGCCTGTTATATGAAACTCCTAAAACCCTGCCGGCCAACCAGCCGTCCTATGTGGCACATGGTTCTAGCTGGGACAACTGGTCGGAGATGCCGAAAGAACTGAGAAAGATGTCGCGATCGGACGATCTGACGTATTTCAAGCTCTTCATCAATGGCAAGGAGATTGGCCTCAAGAAGGATTTCACCCGTATCGATGCCAATAATGTGACCAAGGTATGGTCCGTTCAGTTCAAGGCAAATCACTTCGCACCCGGCACGTACACGTTCACAGGCGTGTGGCGCGAGTGGGGACTGCTTGAGTGGACGACCAATGTACTAGTCACATTCACATAGGATTGAACCATAATCGACCAAAGCCAGTTCAGCCAAACAAATATCAAACCCCTGATCATTTTCCCTCTACTATCATTTTAAGCGAACCGCGACTATGTCCCGTTCAATATCAGAATGCCTGATGGTGGGTCTGTCCAAACTCAATAGACAGACCCATCCAGCACGACGATTCTCCACTCGCAATTAAGGACGAAATCCTGCCCACTCCCAGATGACCGAAACGGATTACTGGGTTCTTCCAGGAAACACTTTACCTTTCTTCTTTCTTCCTTCTTCTCGTTTGACTATCATGAAATATCGAGGTTCAAATTGCACCCCTGTCTGCCTATTCTTGGAACTTTCTCCAAGATGGAAAATAGAGCAGGCTATTAGGAACAATGATTGAACAGGATATCAGACCCGGTCACCCTTTCTTTCAAATGAATACGTCTAGCGTAACATTCTAATATTACATGGTGCATTTGGTGCTTTGGTGCAATGGTGATATAATGACAGATACGACAAACTCGTCAACACCGACAGACCCTGGACAGGACCCGACGTTCAGGGAGAACCTTAGACGCCAGCTACAGGCGAAGGGTGCGAATGGAACGCCCGACCAGACGGACTCGTACGTGCCGATGGTGGAAATGGACCCGGCCGAAGGCAGAGCATTGAGGTGGTTTGGTGGGGTGATCGGCTCCGCCCTATTCCTCTTCGGGGGATTCTGGTTCCTGGGAATACTCGGCTATCCCGTCCCGTGGTACGCGATCTTCCCGGCGATCCTCATGTTCGTCGGAGGGTTCTTCGTCACCGCGGCCATCGCGACCCGGAGGGTCCTGAAGAGAAGGGGGTGGTGACCCTCATGACCGACGTGACGATCAGGGGCATCGACGATGATGTCTACGCCAAATTCACCGCCGAGGCGAAGAAGCGGGAGTTGTCCATCGGAGAGCTGACCACGATCGTGATGCGCGCGCTGGTCGAAGAAATAGGCACGACCAACTACCGCATCAGCGATCTCGCCTCGCTGGTCATCACTAGGAAGGACCTGGAATCGCTGAAGGGGCAGGTCATGCTGCACCGCATCAAGAAGCTGGAGTTCGCGGACGACGTCGACTGGGACCTTTTCGATCGAACCGTCATGTCGATCAAGTCGAGCTCGATCGTACTGATTCCAAAGTCAATCACTCGTTTCCAGGTCCTTACTAAGTGCAACATGGTGAGTGAGGTTAGGACAAAGACATAAGCAAATATCCAACGGCTTTGTTCCCCTTCCGAGTTGACAACCGATGGATTAGAAACAAATGAGTATTCCAGGGTAAATTAGGAGGAAAATCATGAAAGCAATTGTAAGATCCATATTGGTCCTATTCTCATATCATCATAACAACACTCAGAAGGTCGCTAAGGTCTTCGCAGCTATTCTTGATGCTCAGATAAGAACACCACAAGAGATAGGTCCAGAAGAGCTTCAACAGTATGACCTGATAGGTTTTGGCTCAGGGATCTATGATGGAAAACACCACAGAGACTTGCAAGACCTTGCCGATAGGCTACCATCGGTTGTCAGTAAGAAGGTGTTCCTTTTCTCAACCAGTTGGGATACAAGGATCGACCGGATCCACTCGTCGCTCAGGGTAAGATTGGAATCGAAAGGCTACATCATCGTTGATGAATTCAATTGTGGAGGTTTCAACACCAACAGTTTCCTAAAGTACTTCGGGGGACTGAACAAGGGAAGACCTAATGCTGAAGACCTCAAACGCGCTGAAGAGTTCGCTCAAGGGTTGAAGCAAAAAATGGAGACCTAAACATCAACCTAAATTGAAATGATTCCCGCTTGAGTATTATTCCAATCATTGGTCAAAGAGTGCATTCATCACGTTCGACCGTTATCACCACTTTCCCTTTTACCAGCCCCTTTGAAAGATCCCTGAGAGCCTCCGGAACCTCGCTAAGGGAGCTTCGCCTGTCTATGACCGGCAAGAGCTTCTCCTTTTCATTGAGTTCGAGCAAGAACCGCAGGTCCTCCTCGTCATTCACGTTCCACGGGTTGATGCCCATCTTCTTCTTGCTGGCAATGGAGACCAGAGGCCCCAGGAGGATTGCCTGGAATATGGCGTATCTTGATCCTCCCACTAGCACGTATAGACCATCGGGGGCCATGACGCGCCTGTAATTGAAGATCGACCGGCGTGCGACAGTATCCAGGATGAGGTCGTATCGCTCCCCGCTCCTTGTGCAATCCTCCTGGGTGTAATCGATGACGTGGTCGGCTCCGATGGCGCGAAGCATATTGAGCTTCCTCATGCTGTCCACGCCGGTTACCTCAGCCCCGTAATACTTCGCGATCTGCACAGCGAACGTGCCCATGCCGCCGCCGGCGCCATTGATTAGAACCTTCTGCCCTTTCTTGAGGGGGCGCTTGCCGCGAAGGCCCTGAAGGGCGATTTTGGCCGCCTGGGGCAGGGTGGCGGCGTCCTCGAAGGATATGCTGTCCGGTTTCCGCATTAATGCATTTTCAGGGACGGCTACATACTCTGCAAAAGCGCCGTGGCCGCACGTGAACAGGTCCCCAAAGACCGCATCACCTTCTTTCAACCGCTTGATGTTCCTCCCGACTGCCACGACCCGACCCGCAACATCCGTTCCGGGTATCCTGTTTCTTGGCCTGAAGGGGCCGACGATGCGGGCCGAGAACGCGCCGCCCAGGATCTCGAAATCGGACGCGTTCAGTGACGAAGCATGAACCTTTACCAGTACCTGGTTGTCCCGGGGGACCGGTCTCTCCACCTCCTCGAGTTGAAGGACGTCCGGCGGGCCGTATCTGTCGCATACGATGGCTTTCATGGTGCGGTGGCATCTCAGGCACAATCATCACCAACCACGGTTATAACCACATTGCCTCTCTTGTGTCCCTTATCGACGTACCTGTAGGCTTCCACCACCTTCTTCTAGGGATACGTCCTGTCGATGACAGGCCGTACCTTTCCGGCCTCCACGAGTTCTTTCAGGTTGATGAGATCCTCATTCGATTCTCTCGTGGGAGACAACGACGATATGAAAGGAAGTAAAAGGAAGGGGTTTTAGGCGCTTCTGCGGAAGTCAATCGCAACGTCCATCATATCAGTTCCCAATCGAACTGTATTTGGGACCATGGGCCACTTCCACGCAATCCATACGATCAAGGAGAGAAGGACGGCTTCCACGATGGAACCGAATATGTAGTAGGCTCCAGCCGCTCCCGCGGCGGTTCCCATTGCGATAAAGATGTGGATTGCACCCAGACTGACGTTTGTATACCGATTCGCTTTGGCCGGCAATGCCAGGGACAGGAAAACCATGAAAGCGGGTATCGTCATTATCATCAAGACTGACAACAGCCAAGTCTGCGTAATATCAAAGCCCCCTGCCTTTCCCACCAAAATGTTCTCAATATTCCCTGGTTGGTAGAATCCGATAATGTCCACGTAGATATACATGAACATCACGGTCGCCCACAGTCCCGCCAGCTTGACCTGCGTGGGTATCCTCAGCTCCTCAAGGACCGGTCCGGACTTCCGGTCCTGGTCCTTCACGTTCTTCTTCTTGCCCATGCCCGCTTCTTTCGTCTGATCCTGTTCCACCTTTGTATCACCCGGCGATTTTCGCCAATTGTGGCATGTCGGAGAAAGTACTAGCAAATTGGGCCATACATGTATTGTAGTTTAAATAGTGGAGTGCATATTAAGAGAAACGGCGCCATGAGAACGCTCACCCTGGAGATCGAGCCTTTCGAGACCGTCAAAGAGGCAATGGCCGAGTCCTTCGCCCAGGTCCGTTCCTACGAGATACTCGAGACCCTGAAGATGGACTACGAAGAAGGCATATGCATTGAAATCATGGAGCTCACCCTGAAAGAGGGTGCGTCGATCCACGATATCAGGACCGTCGGCGACATGGAGATTCTGAACGTTCTCAAGTCCGAAGGCTGCAAGCATACCTGCCTCATCAGATACACCGAACCGGAAGAGACCAAAGGGATGTTCCAGGAATCCGACCTGGGCCTGATTCATACAATACCCACTATCGTTTCCCCGGAGATAATGACGGTAAGCATGATTGGAGAGCGGAAGAATCTGTCGGATTTCGTAGAGATGATGAGGACACACGTCGGCACCATACGGAAGATGGCAGTCAGGAGGGCCGCCTACCAGAAGGCCGACATCCTCGCCGTCCTGACCGACAAACAGAAGGAAGTGATGGTGGCGGCATTCCGGAACGGCTACTACGATTATCCAAAAAAAATCAGCAGCCAGCGGCTGTGCCGGAAGGTCAACATCAGCAAACCCACCCTCCTGCAGCACATGAGGAAGGCCGAGGGGCGGATACTCAAGGAGATAATGACGGGGTACTTCCAACGCCCGGATTGATCTTTTCTTTCATTGGGCAACCGTTTTGGTCAATCGTCATGTCCGACCGTGATCACAACATTACCCACCTTCTGCCCGTTTTCTACGTATCTGAACGCTTCCACGATATCTTCCAGCGGATATTGCCTGTCGATGACGGCCCTGTATTTCCCTTTTTCGACAAGGTCCCGGGTCAAGAGCACGCTGCCCCGGCAGTCCGAGGGGATGGGGAACTTCACCTTCTTGCTCGAGAACAACGGGGTGAACAGGGCCAGGAAGAGGTTTTGGGACATCGGCCCGAGCTCCGAAGAGATGTAGGCTCCGCCTGACTTCAGTACAGGTTTGCACCTGCCAAAGGAGCTCTTGCCCACTGTATCGAGGACATAGTCGTATTCCTTTGGTTCCTTTGTGAAGTCGTCTTTGGTATAATCGATGCATCTGCCTGCGCCCAGCCCTTGCACGAGGTCGAAATGCTCGGGCCTGCAGGTTGCGGTGATATCGGCTCCGAAGTGTCTGCCGAGTTGGACGGCGGCCGTCCCGATGCCGCCCGTGGCCCCGTTCACCAGTATCTTTTGACCCGCCTTGAAATCCAGTTTGTTGTAAAAATTCTGTGCATACCAGGACCCCTCGGAACTTGCGGCCGCCTCCTCGAACGGGATGCCCGCAGGCATCCTGGCGATCGCCTTTTCGGCCGGAATCACCATGTATTGCGCGTGGGCGCCCCACCCCGTCTCGCTGAATCCAAAGACCCTGTCGCCGGCCTTGAATGAGGATACTTTCATCCCGACAGATTCGACGACCCCGGCAAATTCCGTCCCAAGAATCGGATGCTTGGGCCTGAAAATACCGTAGAATAATCTTGTAATGAAAGGATGCGCGTTTAAGGTTGCAGTGTCGGTTCGATTCACCGTGGTGGCGTGTACCTTGATGAGCACTTCGTCATCGGCGGGAACGGGTTTTTGGACAAGCTTGACCGCAAGGACCTCCGGGGGCCCGTAGCTTGGACAGACCACCGCCTTCATGAGGGTTCGTCTTCCGGTCAACTCCATCCGCCGCCATGTCCTTTCTTTTATTACAATGGTGGCATCGGTTCAATGCCTTTTATTGTTTTGTTCCTTCTTCCGATGCAATTTTTGGAACAATCGTAAATGTTCCTCATCCAGTTGCTTGTATTCCGAATCCAACTTGATGATTCTATCTGCATAGCTCCTGTTGGCCTTTCCGGTTTCCAGGAGAATCTCGATCTTTCGGTCCTCGA
>Ga0315284_10015359_pt1 | contig 10887 bp, 13 predicted proteins | sample YL17G09_16_MG_FD_203696 | JGI IMG/M metagenome (GOLD analysis project Ga0315284, IMG submission 203696) | Sediment microbial communities from Yellowstone Lake, YNP, Wyoming, USA - YL17G09_16 | ecosystem: Environmental > Aquatic > Freshwater > Lake > Sediment | place: USA: Wyoming | collected...
CAAAGACGGGGTTCGTACCATACTGGTTGCGGTACCCGTCGGCAATATTTTGTATATCGTACTATGTGGCGCCGGAGACGTGTATCTTCGGCGCGGTCGTGAATTTGCCGAGCTTCTCTCCGGGCCAGGAGAAATTTCGGGTGAAGTGAAAATCGGTGACACACTGCTTCTTACATCCGCTGAATTTTCCAAAGCACTACACATGGATGAGCTCACGCAGGTATTTGATCATTTACCGCCGACGGAAGTCGCGGAACGCCTGACACTACTCCTCCATGAAAAAGAGTACGGAGAAGGGAGCGCCGCATTGATTTTGCAGATTAATGACCTTAACGATTTACAGATTCCGGATACGACTGTCCGGGTGACACCGGCAGTGGATGCAAAAAAATCCGTGCGGGCATTGCGGCATTATCTATCTTTGACACACATAAAATCTGCCATTCGCCGGGTTCGGTCCCATCCCAAAAAAGCAACTGCGATTTTGACGCTCATTTTCGCAGCAATATTTGGCGTGAGCGTTCTGTTAGGCGTTTGGAAACAGGCAACACGGGTGAAAAATCAATTAGTCGTGAGTGCGATAAGCGATGCGCAGCATGCTCTGGATGAAGGGGTAGCACTTTTGCCGCTCAATCCGGTAAAAGGACGGGAACGATTAACTACAGCCAAACAATTATTGGATCCCCTGCGATCATCCGTTTCGTCGCGAAGCATGGAAGGCATACAGGTTGCAAATCTTTACAGCCGAGTCACGGATAATCTCACGCAAGCCATGCAGATACGGATGGTCAAACCGGAGCTCTTTTTCGATGCGGGACTCGTGAAGAAAGACGGAAAAATTTTTTCCATCGGTTTTGAGGGTACCATGATGGGGATGGCGGATCAGGCGACCAAAACAGTCTACGCGCTCGACGTGACCAGTAAAAACACCCAGGTACTTGGCGGAGGCCAAACATATACAGGACTTTCGTATGTCGCGATTCACGGTACCAATGTGTATGTGTTGACGGATAGTGGGATTAACCAAGTCCGGTTAACTGATAAACAAACGACAGCGAGTGTCGTGAAAAAAGATCCGCAGTGGGAAAGTATCTCGTCATTGGTTTCCTTCGGTGGTAATTTGTATTTGCTGGATATCCAAAAGAGCCGTATTTGGAAGTATGTTGCCACAACCAGTGGATTTTCGGAAATCCGTGAATACCTCAACCCCGACACACTTCTGGATTTGGGCCGGGCAACGAGTATGGCCATTGACGGATCGGTCTGGATCGGAACTGCGGACGGCAAAATCATGAAGTTTACTCAAGGCAAAACTGATACGTTTGTCCCGAAAGGCGTAGACCCAGCATTCGGCGGGAATGTAACCGTGTATACGAGCGATACAACGATGAACCTGTATGTCCTCGATAGCCAAAACAAACGCGTTGTCGTATTGGACAAAGATGGAACATACCTTTCCCAGTACGTGTGGCAGGATGCCGTTACCCCCACACAGCTTGCTGTCTCGGAGGGTCAGAAAAAGATATATCTTTTGGCCTCCGGGCAGCTCTATGCAGTCAATCTCAAATAAAAAAGCGACCTACGACTATACAATCCTCGAGCGTTTTGAGGCAGGAATTAACCTGACCGGCGCCGAGGTAAAATCAATTAAAGGCGGCCACGCAAAGCTCGAGGGGTCGTTCGTGCGGATTATAGGAAGCGAAGCATACCTCGTCAATGCTCAGATTTTTCCCTATATTTACGCTCGTCCGGAAGGCTATGATCCTAAAAGAACCCGGAAACTTCTTCTGCACAAAGCCGAGCTTATACGCCTCAAAAGCAAGCTGGAAAGCGCTAATTTGACGCTAGTACCCCTTTCCTGGTATACTAGAGGACCCTTGGTGAAGCTCGAAATTGGTCTTGCGCGCGGCAAAAAGCAGTATGAGAAGCGTGAAGTCAAGCGCAAGGAAGATCAAAAACGAGAGTTAGAGCGGGACTATAGGGGAAAAGTAAAATAATGGGGACGTACAAGATTCGACAGTCCGACGTTCTTTAACATTGCAGGCCGACTTTGACTTTAGAGTCGTTAAACACAGAGTCAAAAACTAAATGCTGACGCTTACAATGCACCAGCAGCCTTTAACGGAAGATACGCTGTATTGACCGCGTAAGGCCATCTCTTGGACGTTTTCTTGGCGACATTCTTGAGGTGTAAACAAAGCCGAGATGCAGTTACAATGGTTTGATGTTCCATTGTGATGAAGCCCAATACATCTTGATCTTTTTTAGCCTGTCAACCGGCCACAAAAAGGATGACAACATTGATTGACTATGCCTGTAGATATGTTTTAGGACATCGCTCTGGACGAGAGCTCATTACTCTCCGTCTCCACACTAGATATTTTTTCGCTCCCCAAAGAGCGGATTAGCTTAACAGATTGGGCCAAAATAGGAGTTCCAAACTTCAATTCTCTGTCGTAGGTAGGTTTTTGGTCAAAGTGCATAAAAAATACCGTTAGTTTGTCATCTAAGCTATCGGATTGCCACATGGTGGCGGGCTTTTCGAGAATATCTAACACTTTCCGTGTCGCAGTTCCAAATAATTCAGTTGTGAGCTGTGTCGGGTAGTTTATCTCACTTAATTGCTCCTTCTTTATAGCAAGTTTTTCTAGTTCAGCTTCGTATGTTTGAGCTAAAGTATCGCTCGTGGTTTTTCCAATTCGTTCAGTAAGTCGTGTTATGGCGTCTGTGACCTCTTGTATCTCTTTATGGTGGCTTATTTGTTCCTTAGCCTGCTGAGATTGATGTTGGCCCCATACGTCTGTAAGCACTGCGATAGCAAGGTTTTTCATTGATTTATTAAGCTGTGCTTCCGCAAGAAGAGCTGAAAAATCATCGTGAATTGTAGCTCTATGTAATGATTTATCTTTTTGAGGACAGCCCTTGGTTATACAAAAATAATGAGGATATTTTTGTCCTTTATGTCCATGATGGAAGCTTGCCGTAAGCGGGTTGTTACATTGAGAGCACCGAATAAGCCCCCGAAGTGGAAACTCTGGGTTGGTGTCTCTTCGCACTTTGGGCTTTGTCCGGTCATGTAATATACGTTGTACTTCATCATAGGTTTCAATACTGATAAAACCGTCAAAGGCAGCTTTGCGTTTGGTAACTTCCCAAGGTGGGTATTCTATATACCCAGCGTAGAGAATTTCAGAGAGCATGAGTTGAACCCCATGAAGCGAAATTACCTTACTTATGCCGCGTACTTTATACTCGTTATTGATAAAGTCAACGACATCTAATTGCGTTATAAGTAATCGGTCACGGAAGCTTTCTATGGCGGTTTTGAAAATGGTAGCAATGTGTTCGACGGGCACAGTGAGTTTTCCATGAGTAACGTCTTTTTGATTTATTAAGCCCGGGGGTAAGCAAAAAGGCCAGTATCCCGCTTCGGCTCGTGCTTTCATTTTTTGGATAACTTGCCTTCTGTTTTGATGTCTATCTAGTTGCGCTTTTGAAGCGAGAACGTTTTCTATAAATTCTCCCTCAGGTGAGTTTTCAAAATTAAAGTTTGGGCTTTCTAATGTTGCGCCCCTAGAAACAAGTTCAGTTTTTAATTTTAAATGAACTTGAAGGTCGCGAGCGAAACGAGCTAGGTCATCGAATATGATTATAAATTGTTCATCTATGTGTTTGTCTAGATACTCAATGAGCTGTAGCATGGCGGGTCTATCAAACAAACCACCAGAGACACCTTCATCAGCAAAGACTTTTTTGACCTCATATTTTTTGTTTAAAGCATATTGACGACACCGCTGTTCTTGGCTGGTAAGACCGTTACCTTCGGTGACTTGACGTTCTGAGCTTACTCGACAGTAGATTAGTGCTTTTGTCATATGTTTTGGATAACTCTATTGCTTAGAGCATAGAGTGACCTTAGTATGATGTCTAATTCTTTATCTTTCAAATTTTTATATTTATTGCCCAAAATCCTACGAGCCTTGTCGAGCGTAATGGTTGGAATAGCTATGGTAGTTTTCCCAAGGGTAGTCATAAGGTTGATTGCCTCGAAAAAACTAGGTCTTTGAGTGTTTTGTACGCGTTTACAAAAGCCTTAATGTTTCCAGTGGCGCTTTGTGTCCAATAGGCAATAGAAAGCTTTTGAGAAGCAAGTGGATTGTCGAATAAGAAATATGAGTATCGACCATTTGGCTCAAGTCCAAGCAGTTTAATGTTTTGAGAATAAATCCACGCGGCCTCGAAGATATCGAGAGTTTTGTATGTATTGTTTACCATTATGCGTAGCGTAATGGTTGCGTCAGACGAACCAGAGGGGGAACCAAGGGGAAATTACTTTTTTCTTCTACTTCTCGCTCTATCTTCACATTCCGGGGTGCAGTATTTTTGGTCTGGTCGGCGTTTATGAGGGAAAAAAAAGCGTCGACAGGTCAGCATGTCAGCGCACTGACGTATTGGTCGTTTTTGATTGATAATGCTTAATAGGCTATCCCAAATCAGATGTTGTGATGAGATGTAATTTTTTACTCTTACTGGATGTTTACTGAGGTTAGCCGGGTCGGGGTGCTGATTTGTTTCGAGGCGGCTTTCTTCGTTTAGCCAAAAGAGATTTACGTTTAGTCGGGCAAGTTCTTTTTCTGTGAGGCTTTGGTATTTAATTGGCATATCGCGTAGTTTTTTAATGATGAAATCAATTTCATTGTTGCCAATTTTCCCTTGTGAGATTTTTTCAGCTATCTGTTTTACCTCGTTTTGTTCTTGCTGAAATGCTGTAAGCCAGCCCGACGAAATATCTTTAGGGATATAAGCATTTTCTTCACAGTAAACGTCCACTGCTGTCTTGTTTGTGCTGTCGACATTTAGAAATTCGAGTAATCGGTCTTTGGTATGACGAGAATGTAGATTGAGTGGGTCGACGAAATACCCATTATTTCTAATTATTACCGGGCCAATTCGTCCTACAATTTTGTCTTGTTTTGTCATGTCTTGTCTGGGCGCATTGTATAATCTGGGTGATGATAAGACAAGAAAATACTAAAATAAAAGATGTATTTATTGTGGAAACATTAGGTTCACTAACTGCCCATGAAGCTACTGGATATTTACCAATACTTTACAACCCGTATCAAATGTTCCGCTCGTTTTTGCCTCTTGTTCAAGGAAATTACAAAGATTTGATTGGTCAAAATTTTGCCAATTTATTTTGGAATAAGTCCCTTTATCCATCGCGTACGTAAGAATAACACCATCTTCTTTATTTCCGTATTTATCGGTTGTTTCTCCGTAATACCAAACAAAAACGTCGTAGCCATTTAAGCTTGAATTACTAAAAACTGTCTGAAACACCTTTGAAGATACCTTGCCCGTTGTTCTGAGAAACGAGCTTTTGTTAAAGATACTTTTTACATCTACACTCACGGTTATCATTTTTGTGTCTTTTGGTCTATCTGGGTCTGCGTTTTCTGTCTTAATACCTCGGTAACTCATATTACTATCGACAGTTTTCGAAAGGGTTTCCTCGAATATTTCCTGTGGGCTCTTGGTTGGCGTTGCTTTTTCTACCGTTTTTTCTGTTGACTTACTGGTATCTGGTTTATTTTGTGTTTTGTTTTGCTTCGAGGCGTCGCTGGAAACCCCAAAGAGTATAAAGAAAACAACAGTCAATGCTATTAGTCCAATCTTCGTTTTTTTAATTTCTGGTTCAGTTTTGTTTTTGAGAAATTGTGATGGTCGAATATAAACAGCAATAGTTGAGGCAAGGAAAATCAAAAAGAGGATAATAAACAAATTTTCCATATATACAGCCGTATTCTAACACACTCTTTCCATATATGGAATGGTAATATAGTGCTACTTATAGTGATAATCTGGTTATGCCATTAGGGTATAGCCAAGACAATCCATTTCAAAGAGAGCGAAAGGTATTAGGCCAAACAATAAAACAATTGCGTGGTAAGGGTGGAATGACCCAAGAGGATTTGGCAGATAAAGCAAGTATAAACGTGTCGTATTTGGCTAAAATTGAAAACGGATACGTTAATACAACGGTACGGTATCTTATTAAGCTTGCTAGGGGATTGAAAGTGCCGGTGAAGGATTTGTTTGAGTTTTAGCCTCAATCTCGATTGCGCTTTTTATACCCAGCTTCTCGTAATCCGATTGTTCGAGAGCATCAAGTGTCATACCTATATTGCTTGGCTCGACCTGTGCTACTTCTTGGCGCGTGATAAAAAATGGTTGACAACTGCGATGCTTGTCTGCAAAGAACCGAAGATTACGCCATTCTTCGTCAGTAACAGGCTGACCAATTTTAACCCTCTCATCGACACTAAGGACGAGTCTGTAAAAAATGCTGTTTATTACTTCACCCGGATAACGTTGAAAAGCTTCTATTTTTTCCGAAAACCAATCATTTAACCTGTATTTTTCGTAAATTACCGTTTTGTGCTGAGTTAGCATAGCTTTTTCAATTGCATAGTAAAGAGTGTTGCCGATTTTGAGAAATGGTGCCATATCTTCAAGCCACGTTCTATATTGGTCGTCGTTATATTTTGGTCTGCCTTGTTCAGTCATAGCGTTTTTATAATCCTATATGTGGTACAGTAATCGGTGAAAGGCGTAAAGCGTGGCGTGGGGTCAGTACTTTAACAGAGCGGGAAAGTACGGCATACCAACGGAAGATATATGTTGTAAGCTGGTTCCAGAGGCTTTCCGTGATGTCCACTATAATAGTTTTGATGAGACTTCTTGATTTCATTTTCCCCAAGCGTTGCGTCAACTGCGGGAAAATCGGCAAGTATTTTTGCGGTGGGTGCCGGACAAAAATGCGTCCGATTGCACCAAACGAATCCATCTGTCCGATGTGCGGAAGGCTTGCACTCGATGGTGTTACCCATCCACGCTGCCGGACGCAATATTCGCTTGATGGTCTTACGAGTTTTTTTCATTACGACGGAACAGCGCGGAAAGCGATTAAAGCAATAAAATATCGTCTTGTTTCCGATTTAGCAGAAGAGTTTATTTCTTGTGTTCCCCGTCTACCATCTATGATCTACGATCTACGATCTATTCTCGTTCCCATCCCTCTTCACCCTTTCCGATTTCGACAGCGCGGCTTTAATCAGGCAGAAGCATTGGGAACTATCCTTGCAAAACAATTGAACATTCCCGTGCGAACTGATATTCTTCGTCGGGTGAAAGAAACCGTGCCGCAGGTAGAAATGAAAAAACGGGATGATCGATTAAAAAATATGGAACGCGTTTTTAGGTGTAACCACGTGTCTGGCAATGTTGTTTTATTTGATGACGTGTTTACGACAGGCGCGACCATGAGGAGTGCGGCAAATGTGCTCAAACGCGGCGGCGCCGAGTGTGTGTGGGCCGTTACTATGGCACGATGAAAAAAAGAATTCTTATTTTCGGAAGCGGAAAACTTCATAAAAAATTCCTTCGGGAAATTCAGAAGGATGATTATGTTATCGGCGTGGATCGGGCGGCCTATTGGCTTATCCGGCAGGGAAGAATCCCTGATATCGCCATCGGCGACTTTGATTCGGTGACGAAAAAAGAACTCAAGCTCATAAAAAAATCCGTCCGGTCTGTCAAACAGTATCCGCGAGAAAAAGATCGAACGGATATGGAATTGGCGATTGAATATGCATCCGGTTTGGCCCCGGCCGAAGTATTTATTTTCGGTGCGACAGGGACAAGGCTCGACCACATGCTCGCAACGTTGCATTTGCTTGACAAGCATATTCTGATAGACGATAAGAATAAAATTCGGCTAATAGGCCGCGGGAAGACGGTGATAGAAAAAGCGTCCTATAGATATATTTCCATACTTCCGTACACAAAAAGTATAATGCTCTCTTTAAACGGTTTTCGGTACGATGTATCTAAAACCAAACTTATCCGCGGCACCACGCGCGGGGTCAGTAATGAAATACCCGGCAGGCAAGCACACATCACGATTTTTTCAGGAAAAGCGTGGATAATCGAAAGTAACGACTAATTTGGGGTATAATACGAGGCACGGAGGGTTGGCTGAGTGGTCCAAAGCGATGGGTTGCTAACCCATTGAGTCTGAATAAGACTCGCACAGGTTCAAATCCTGTACCCTCCGCCCGGGAGGGGTCGGATAATGGTATTCCACCAGTCTTGAAAACTGGCGCCCGTAAGGGCTTGCGGGTTCGACTCCCGCCCCCTCCGCCAAAGAGATGAAACTATGAGAAATATAAATATAACGAAAGTATTGCTTGCAGGTCTTGCTGTAAATGTCATTAGTTTTACCATTTTCCCCTTATTTTTCAGCACTCCGCTTTTTGGTTGGGTTTTTCAATTAGAACCGACAAATATTTGGAAATGGACACCCCAAATATCATTGACTTCGATGCCGGCGAGTTGGCTTATATTTTTATTTTCGGTAAATACCGTGCTGGCCATGTTTATTGCGTTTCTCTACGCGGTGTTGTTTAAGGCAATTCCCGGTACCGGCGTCAAAAAGGGTTTACTGTTTGGTTTGCTGATGTATCCGATGAGCGTTCTTATACCGATGTTTTCTTGGTATGTAATGATGAATGTCGCCGGACAAGCAGTTCTTTGTTTCACATTAGAACAATTAATTGAGATTTTGGTATATGGGGCAGTAATTAGTATAATTTATAAAGAAAAGGAATTTGCCTCCAAAGCGTAACATCAGTTCGTCCGCTGGCAGGCAGGGATATTTTCAAACGCACACCGCCCTTTGGGAAATGTTTTTGTTGGCTCGCCTTTGCGGAGTTTATTCGCCGAATTGGCGAGCCAAGGCTCGACAGTCCAAATGAGAAAAAAATTTGAATTTTTTAATAAAATGGATTTACAGAAACAATCTGTAGGGGTTGGAATTTTGGTAGTTTTATTTGGCTTAATTCCTTTATTGGTCAATACTGCGTCTGCCGAAACCAGCAAAGGCGATCTGGTGGTTGAGGGCAATGAAGTTTATTCTATCGAGAACAAAGACGATCTCCATATTGACGGCAATATTATCGTCAAGGACAACGCCAAATTAATTATCCGAAATACTAAATTAACCCTAGATATTACCAGTTTTGCCAGCTACATGGTTTATGTTTATGACAATGCTTCTTTGGAGATTTACGATTCTACCTTAACTCGGGCCAAAGAAATCAATGTCAATATCCGCATGCAGGGCAAGCAATTTGTGATGAAAAACTCTACCTCATATATGGATTTATCAGCCGAAGGCGGCACTAGCGTAATAGAAAATTCTAAATTCATCGGCCACAACGGGATTTTTTGGAAGGGAGGCAATACGGCAAGCCTTTTTTTATCAAATTCTGAAGTCAAAGGGGTTCAGCTCTCATTTTCAAGCAAGGAACCGGATTCAATTTTGATAGACGGATTAAGGCCAGGCGTTAAGGATAAATTTGATTTTACAACTAAGAGCGGGGCGGCTTTACATGTTGTCAACTCGACTGTCAGCGGCTGGATCATTGAGCAGTTTGAATATTTTGACGGGAGTTCAAATAAGACCGACCTTACAATCAAAGATTCAGAAATTTATCTCTGGCTGTGGTTTGGCCCCCGGAGCAAGATAAATATTAAAGGCTTAAAGCCCGGATTTTTTTCCGACTGGGAATTTGATAAAAATGCTGAGTTGGCAGGAGTTAATTATAAAGTCCATCTCATCAATACTGAAGTTGGCGGGGAAATAGGCGGGAAACAGGCAACCCAGTTGAAATTGCATATTGTCGGAGAGGCAATTTTAGATGAGGTGGAAGCCCAAATAGCTACTTGGGGGTCGGCTAATGTAGTTATTAATAATTCGCGCATTGTCTCTGGCCTGATGCTAAGAGGTAATGAAACAATCCACATCAATAACACTGTTTTAGCCTCGGGGGACATTGAATTTATTGACGGGGAAAAGCATATCCCGGAAATCGGTGCCGCCAACCATAAAGTTTATTTTTCCAAGGCTGAAATTACGGCCAGTAATTCTTTTGAAGTGGCCTGCGATCAATCTTTTATCGGTGGTGAGGTCAAGTTTAATGGGCCAGAGCTTGATAAAATCAATTGGGATAAAGGAATTATTATCAGAGAATACTCTGTTTTGGGCAAGGCCGATGTTTCAGTTGTTCTTTATGATCAAAATAACAACAAGGTTTGGCAGGGAAAGACAGACGCGGATGGTGTAGTTAAATTTGAGATTTCCTTTACTAAAAATAATTACAAACAAGATTGGCAAGTTGAATCAGGAGGAAAAAAGCAGAAAATTGGCTTTCTTAGTGATACACCGATTAACCTCAATTTCTCGGCTGCCAAAGCAGAAAACCTTGTTTATACTTATTGGAAAATTACATTAATTACCTTAACTTCAATTGCTATTGCCGCTGTCATTATGGCAATAATAAAAAAAAGGAAACAATAAAGAATCGACGCCAAAGAAAAACTTGAAATTGTCCAATCCGAAAGGGTCGCTTCTCCGCCAGAGGCGGACAGGTGCGGCGGGCAGAAGGTTTTTTTTTGGGGGGGGGAATTCCGCCCACCCTACAAATTTTGGGCGAAATCTGTTCGAATTTTTTCGAACGCACACCGCCCTTTGGTTTTTCCTTCTTTTGATATATACTAATCTCATGGTTAATACTGCTGCCGATACACAAGAAAAAGTTCAACAAGAGGTTTTGCTAGCCTGGTCGTCTCCGTCCCGTTTGTTTAAAAAGAGGGATAAAGAGTATTTCACCAATGTCGGGGCGATTGTGTTTCTACTTGTCATCATTTTGGTATTCGCCCGGGAGTTTCTACTTATTGCGGCCGTCGTATCCATCGTATTTCTTATTTACGTCCTTTCTACCGTGCCCCCTGAGGACGTGAGCCACCGGTTTACAAACTTGG
>Ga0315284_10015362_pt1 | contig 10886 bp, 11 predicted proteins | sample YL17G09_16_MG_FD_203696 | JGI IMG/M metagenome (GOLD analysis project Ga0315284, IMG submission 203696) | Sediment microbial communities from Yellowstone Lake, YNP, Wyoming, USA - YL17G09_16 | ecosystem: Environmental > Aquatic > Freshwater > Lake > Sediment | place: USA: Wyoming | collected...
ATGCTCTTCACTATTAGTGGAGGCATAACATGTACCATTATCTTTAAGTGCACGGGCAATTTCTGAAATACCCTGGTCTACATTTGCCACATGATAGAGCATATGGTTTGCAATAACAACATCAAAGTATTTAGATGGGAAAGGTATATTTTGAACATCAAAAACTTTATATTCTATATTTTTGATGCCTTTCAACCTATTTTGTGCTTCTTCCAACATTCCTGATGATGAATCAGACAATATAATATTCCATTTATTATTAATTCGAAACTTATTTTGAACCCACAAATCACCATTTCCACAGCCTACTTCTAAAATAGAAAGTTCTTTATCCGAATTTATTTGATCGAATACCCATAACGGCCAGCGATACTTATTTGTGCTAAATTTTTCATGCAACTGAATTCTTGCACTTAAATTATTACTGGTACCATATTGCTCTTTGAGAAAATCGTTATTCATAATTTGGTTTTTATCGGTAAAGGTGTAAAATTTATTTTCTTTATCTCTTAATTCTATTTTTTCATTAAACTCAAGATTTTTTCCTGTAATATTTTAAATACATATTTTATCTATCCTAAGTTTTTTATATTAATAGCCGGTGGGCACGCCCCAAAATTCGCAACAAGCGCATAAAGGCACTTTGTCTCTTTGGCCTTTAATGTGATACTCCAGCCATTTTTTTCTTTTGGGACTATTCCAAATATCAACCAAAGGAGTTTTATTGGCATCTCCAATGACTCCCAATCTTTTTGGGTCAAGCCGAACGCAGATAGACACCTTTCCAAATCGGTCTATTACCATATGGTTTAGCAAATCCAAACAGATTCCTATTTCCGGTTTAGTGGGATTCTTTTTGTATTGAAAGGAACCCAAGGGATTGTGCAAGACCCTGGTTGCTATTATTCCGGGCAACTTCTCCCATCTTTTAATATCCACTTTTCCCAGGCAGCGATAGATTAAATTGGGCTTTCTGTCTCCTCTCATCTTTAAGAATTTCTTAACCAACTCGTATTGCTTGTTTCCTTCCGGGTCGTTTTCAATCACGGAAATAGTAAGAGTATTCAGATTGCCAATTATCTCTCTGGCTTTTTCAACGATTAGTTTGCCGTTGGTATCAAGGCATCTTATTTGCCGATGAAATAATTTAGCCGCCTCGCCAAATCTCGGATATAAAAGAGATTCGCCGTTATTATGCAACTGAATCACAATGCCTGCTGGAAGCTGTTTGGCGATTTTTTTAACCAGTTCAAAATCCATGTCCCCGTATTTGAGGGCTATTTCCGGATATTCCCTGTCTATTTTTCGCCTGCCGCACATAAAGCAGTTCTTATTGCATCTGCTTGTCAATTCGACGTTTACAGTAGTCAGCCCGTGAAACCCAAGTCTATCTATTTTTTTGTTTGTTTTAGTTTGTCCCATATTTTTCGTCTACTCCGGTTTGTTATATAAAAAATCGCTTATGCCTTTCTAATGTTTTTTCTTAATTTTTGAATAATCGGGATTTCGCTTTCAAAAACCTGCTTTTTTCCGCTTCCTAAGCAAATTGGGATGCTTCTGATATGCCTTACCATCGTGTTTAATCCGTTCGGCTCTAAACTTGCTGCATGGTCGCTCCCCCACATTGCTCTGTCTAAAGTGATATGCTTTTCTACTGCGCAAGCGCCAAGCAGTGTCGCCATTACCGGCTCAATAGCACCGGTCTCGTGGCCGCTGTATCCGACCGGACAATTGAACTTTTCTTTTAACCAGGGAATAACTTTCAGGTTCAGTTCTTCAAGTTTGGAAGGATAAGTGGAGTTACAGTGCAAAAGAATCAAATTATCTTCGCCTAGAATTCCCACCGCGTGCTCAATCTCTTCTTTAGTGCTCATTCCGGTAGACAGGATTATCGGTTTTCCTTTTGATTTAACGTATTTCAACAATTCGTCATCGGTCAGACAGGCCGAAGCTATTTTATAGCAAGGCACATTGAATTTCTCCAAGAAATCAACGCTTTTGACATCCCACGGAGAGGCAAACCAAATTACCCCTTTTGCTTTGCAGTAATTATCTATTTCCCCGTATTGTTCTTCTCCGAATTCTAATCCTCTTTTTAAATCTCCGTTCGTAGGACCAAACGGATTCTCCCTTTGCTTGGCTAATTCCTCGGGAGTATAGACAAGCTCAATTGTTCTTTTTTGAAACTTTACTGCGTCGCAACCAGAAAAAACTGCCATATCTATTAACTTTTTAGCAAGGTTAATGTCGCCGTTGTGATTTATTCCGATTTCGGCAACTATAAAGGCTGGCTCCCCCTCTCCTATCCACCTATTGCCGATTTTAACTTTTTTGAATTGTTTTTCCATATTTTTTATTAATTTTATTATATTTCTAATCGATCTTTAAAATTATTTTCGACCTTTTAACTTTTATTTAATTCCGGAAGATAGAATCATCAATTCTCTTGACCATCTGATAAATTTATTTTTGTGGATTTTTTTAACCGGACCGAGAAGCTGCAATAATTTAGAGAATGTCTCTAACCAAGGATGTTTCCACAAAATAGGCAGTTGATAGAATATTTCTGATGAAACCTCTAAAAATCCATACATTTTTAATAAATCTTTCAGGCCAGCTGGAGTATAAGGATGGCAATGAGTAGGGTCGTTATAAAATATGCGCATTTGACTTTGCCAGTCCGGGGTCATCATAATTATTTTCCCTCCAGGTTTTAAAACCCGGCGGCACTCCTGGATAAAATGTTCTGGTTCAAAAAGGTGTTCTATCACTGACTTTGAAAATACGAAATCAAACAGCCCGCTGCCAAAAGGAAAAGAATCTCTTTCAACCTCAGCAGTTTTAAACTCAATATCTTTTAATATTTCTGAATTGCCTTTTTCTCGGTCTGTGCCGAAAACTTTAATTCCTAAATTTTTAAATCCTTTGGCAAAATCACCCCGGCCACAACCAACGTCCAAAAGCTTGTTTCCCTGCTTCATATTGAATCGTTCAAATAAATACTGACACAACTGGTGCGGATAATCAGTATATGGTTTTGTTTTTTCGTTATAAACGACTTCAAGATAATTAGTCATAGTTTTTAACTTATTTCTTCCACTAATTCAACTGGCACACCGTCAGGGTCATAACAAAATGCCACATTGGCTTTCTTATTCGGAGAGACCTGGGGCGGAGCAATAAACTGAACGCCTTTTTCTTTCAATCTCTGGTACTCTTTGTCAAGATTAGCCACGGTATAAGCTACGTGTGAAGCACCTATGCCAAAAATTTCCTTATTTTCCATTTTCCTGCCCTTGTGGGACTGATACGATAAAAGTTCTATAAAATTTCCGTCTGGGGCAAACATTTTTATTGTCCTGACCTTTACGTTCTTTAGCCCTAAAATTGTATCAATAAAATCCCCTTGTTCCAGTGCGTCTATTTTTATCCGGAAACCCAAAAGGTCTCTGTAAAAATGAAGTGATTTTTCAATGTCGCTTACCACAATGCCGAAATGTCGTATGTTTTTCATTGCATTATCATCCTGTTTAATCTTACTTCATCGACAACCATATCGCCGTCAAATGAGACTATAAAACTAATATATTCGGCGATATCCTCTGGATTTATGAATGTGTTATAATCCTGCCAAGTAACCTTCTTTCCCATTTCTGTCTTTACTGACGCCGGTGAGACACAAAAAACCCTTACCCCGCATTCTTTTAATTCGCAATGTAATGCACGGGAAAGTCCCAAAATTGCATGTTTGGAAGCACAATATATGGAAGTACCCTTGAATCCGCCGTAAGCTGAGGAAGAACCGATATTGACAATTCTCCCCCATTGATTTTTTATCATGGATTCAGAAAATGCCTTACAAAAAAGGAAGGGAGCTCTGATATTCACATTAAAACAATTCTCAAAATCTTTTAAGTTAGATTCCTGCAATGATTTTATCGTAAATACGCCGGCGCAATTTACGAGAATGTCTATATGCCCAAACTCCCTTTCCGCCTTATCAACAATTCTTTCTATATCTTCAACCTTGTTCAGGTCACCAGGCTCATAAGCCACCCTGACATTTTTTACTTCCTCTTTTATTTTTTTTAACCCCTCGATATCTGAGGAGGTTAAAAATAGATTGCACCCGCTCTTCGCCATTTTCCCTGCTATACACCTTCCTATTCCGCCCGTAGCACCCGTTATAAAGCAGTTTTTATTTTTTAAAATATCGGTTAAATTTTTTGACATATTTTTTTATTTATTTAATTTTTGCGACCTTTACCCCGTAGTGAAATTTGACTTATTTCATAATTATTAGATTTTTCTTCAGAAAAATCTGTCAAAACTCTACTGCGGGGTTTAATTTTATTTAATAAATTTATCAGCGGCGAATACTCCCTATTTTTCAATATTTCTTTGGCAAAATTTACATCTCTTAAACTGTCAATATCAGCCACCTCGTCCGTGACAAAAGCTCTGATTTTTTTACCATGGAGTTTTCCGGTTTTCTCTATTGTCTTTGGCAGGAGAACGTCTACATAGCCGTTTGTTTTGTAGGTGGCAGGAAGTTTTTGACGAGGAAAATCCTGATACTCTACATCCGGCTTGAAATCCTCTTTGCCAAAAAACTCTGCGTAGCCTCCCTTTTTCCTGAACAATTTGTACGCTGACGATTCAAATCGGTGTCCGCTTCTTAAGGCTGTGGCTTTTTTGTCTTTGATTATCTCTGAAATTGCTTTATCAATAACTTCAATATTCCTTAACGGCGTGGTCGGACGAAGAAAAACCAAATAGTCCGGACAAAAATTCTCGTTGCGTTTAAACCATCTGACAGCATGCTTGATAATCCCTATGTCTCTGGCATTATCCGTAGCATACTTTTTAGGACGCATAAATGGGACTTCTGCTCCGTAAGATTTGCTGATTTTAACTATTTCTTCGCTGTCAGTGCTTACAATCACTCTGGAAATAAACTTTGACAATTTGGCAGCCGCTATTGAATAAGCAATCAAAGGAAAACCCGCCAAATCAATTATATTTTTTTTAGGAATTGACTTTGACCCGCCCCGGGCTGGAATTAAAGCGATAATTTTTTTATTTTTTGCCATATTGTTTTCAAAATAATAAATTTGAAACGAAATGGATTAACCGGCGTATAGCGATAGGTAATATATAGACAAAGCAAAAGCAGGACCAGCCAGGTAAAGACCGTGGCCAGAGCCGCTCCGTAAAGGCTGAACCTGGGAATTAAAATTATATTTAAAATTATATTGATTATTGTTCCTGAAAAAACAGCCCAAAAAAGTTTTTTTTGCTGGTTGGTGGCAATTAGGAGACGGTTAAAAGGGGTTTGGAGATAAGATATCCCCGTCATCACGATCAAAATCTGAAAAGCCAAGACAGCCGGGGAAAAACTTGAATCATAAATAAAACCGATGAGCTTCGGGGCAAGAAGTATTCCTCCGACAATAAGTGGAACGGATAAAAAAATCATTATTTCCATTTGATAATTCCAAATCTTTTGGAGAATTTCTTTTGATTCTTTGAAATATTTGCTTTGAGCCGGATAAAAACTTGTGGAAACGAAGCTGCTGACAACCAGAAACGCTCCGGCAATTCCATAAGAAGCGTTGTACCAGCCGATTTCCGTAATTTGATTCCAATAACCCATCATTACAGAATCAATTTGGTTATAAATCATTGTCAATCCTCCTATTAAAGCTAACGGCCAAGACATTGCCAGATATCTTTGCCAAACAATTTTGTTCCACTCAATCCTAAAAAGACGAAATTTTAAGGTGAAAACCAAGAGGAGAAAAATCAAGGCGGACGCCGCGGCAAACAAATAACTGTAGCTCATCCCCCAAACCGAGGGAAAATTAAAGAGGACAAAAAAGCCGGTGGCAGTAAGCGTTAGGGCTTGAAAAATTCTGGCAAAGGCCTCATATTGCATTTGCTGGCGGGCTCGGAAAAAACAGCAAATAAGATAATTGAAGCTGTCCATTAAAAGATAAATTGCTAAAATCCAGATTAGTTTTCTGATTTCAGGATTTGAGGTGATAAAGAACGAACTAACGAAAATCAAAATTAACGTTCCTAAATTCAATAAAATTTTTAAAGAGAAAATAGACGGAAAATCTTTTTCTTTTTTTCCGTCTCTGGCAAATTCTCTGACGGCAACCTCTCCGATTCCCAAATCGGCCAGAATGGCGAACAAATAAACAAAAGCGAAGGCGAAAGTAAACTTGCCGTATTCGGTGGCGCCCAAAATTCTAGCCACGTAAATAAGCAAAACCAGCTTTAACAACTTGCTTAAAACTTCTGCGACCGCCAGCCAAAATGTATTTTTGAAAATCGTTTGCTTTACGGTCTTATTGTCAAATAAAAAACTTTTAATTTCAGCGAAATTTTTGATTTTCATAATTTCTCTGCGGGGTTTATTATTCTAACTGCTTCAAATAAATTATTGGCGATAAAATCTGGTTTGACAGAAAATAAATTATCTTTTCCTCCGTATCCGGTTTTGACCAAAATCGTCTTGCAGCCGGCTCGTTTTCCAGCCAAGATATCGCGGGTTTGGTCCCCAATCATATAAGATTTTTTTAGATTGAGGTTAAATTCTTTACGGGCTTTAAAAAGTAATCCTGGCTTTGGCTTTCGGCAATCGCATTTAATTTTCAATTTCGGCCGCTCGCCGAAAAATCCTTTTTCGGGATGATGGGGACAAATGTAAATAGCGTCTATTTTAGCACCTGCTCGTCCTAATTCTGTTTCTAATTTTTTATGCATTTCATTTAAATCGCTTTCCAAAATGAATCCCTTGGCAATCATTGGCTGATTGGTAACAATAATCGCTAGGTAATCGGAGTTATTAATTTTTTTAATAGCTTTGGCGGCAAAACCATATATTTTAAAATCTTCTATCTTTGAGAGATGATCATCTTCTTTATTTATCACTCCATCCCGGTCAAGGAAAACCGCTTTTCTTTTGTTTTTTAGATTAAACTTGCTTATTTTTCCTTGAGCATAATCTCGTTTCACTTCTTTCAAACGTTTTGGTGTTCCCATATCTTTAAAATATTCAGGGGTATTGTAAATATAAATTTTCTTTTTGGCTCTTAAAAGTCGGGGTAGAATATCTTTTTCAATATCGGTTTTTCTATTTTTTGGTATATAGAAAAATATCTCTGGTGAAAATATATACCCTGAAGCAATGCTTAAATTATGAAATGTTAATCCGGCAGGATGGGGTTTTTTTAATAAAGAAATAATTTTCCCTTCTTTATCGGTTTCAACCAGATCGCTGTCAAAAGGATGGTTATTGGGATGAACTACGAATGAAGCGATTCCTTTCTTTTTCTCGTGCCAACGGACAAATCTTCCGATGTCAAAATCCATCATCACGTCTCCTGAAAAAACCAAAAAATCTTCTTTTATTTCTTTCTCTAAAGTTTTAATTGCGCCGGCTGTTCCCAAGGGCTTGTTTTCTTGAAAATAATGAATTTTAATCCCCCATTTCTTTCCGTCGCCAAGATAATCCTCTAACTGTTTTCCAAGATAGCCCGAAAGCAACCAAACTTCCTTGATGCCGTATCTTTTTAATAATCCTATTTGATGGGCGATGACAGGCTTTTTGCCTATTTTTATCAACGGCTTTGGCGTTGCCTTGGTTAAAGCGCCCAAGCGCAGCCCTTTGCCACCTGTTAAAATTGCTGCTTTCATGTAAAGTTTAAATTCATCCGTGAAGCTATAAAATAATTATTCTTTATATCTTTTTTATTGTAAGCCAGCTCTTGTTCTGTAATAACATCTATAAGTTTACAGCCTCCCTCGTTGGCTATAATGTGACCGGCCGCAGTATCCCACTCTTTCGTTCCGTTGAATCTCGGGTAGACGTCTATTTCCCCTTCTGCTAATTTGCAAAGCTTCAGAGCTGAACCATACTTCTTGATGATTTTTATGTTGTATTTTTTAAAAAAATCTAAAGTCTCTTTAGTAGAATGAAAACGACTATCAGCCCCTATAAGATTTTTTCTTTTTGAACTATTGAATATTTTTTTCCCGTTTTTAAACGCACCCTTACCCTTCTCCGCCCAATACATCAATTTAATGGCAGGAGCATAAACTACTCCTAAAACCGGCTTATTATTTTCTACAAGAGCTATATTTATAGTAAATTCTCCGTTCTTGTCTATAAAATCTTTTGTACCATCCATAGGATCAATTAGCCAGAATTTCTTCCATTTTTTTCTTACTTCATATTCAATATAGGATTCTTCTGTAACTATTGGATAAACAGAAATTTTCTTAAGACCTTTTATAATAATCTCGTTTGATTCTAAGTCGGCCCGAGTTAATGGAGATCTTTCTCTGTCTTTTTTATTTTCTATTTGGAAATCATTACTATCATAAATTTTTAATATTTTAAGGCCTGTTGTTTTTGCTATATTGATTACTTCCTTTATCATTTTGTTTCTAAATTTATCTCCTTTCTTATTTTTTTTATAACCTCTAAAGATTCTTTTGGATACTTGCCGATGGCTGTCTCTTCAGACAATTGTATCCCGTATACTCCAGCTTTATTGGTAAAAATTCTATTATTTTTTGGTATATTTTTTCGGGAATAAATTTTTTCCCTATCCTTTTTTCATGTTTTAATTGGGCCGATGATTTGGCGCTTCTTGATTACCCGAGCGAAGCGAAGGGTAAAAAAGAACGAATGTTCTTTGCCTAATCTTCTCTTCTATATTTCCACAGCGTACTCATTAAAATAGCGGCCATTATGGCTCCTCCCAACCAGAAATAAAATGCGTAATTCCAATTAAATTTATCCAATAAAAATCCTGTTCCTACTCCGGTTAAGGCTGCTCCAACATATCCCCAACCGTCAATAAAGCCGGTGACTGAAGAAGCCATTTCTTTAGTTCCTAAATCCATTGGCAAAGCTGTGACCATGGTCATGTGAGGACCATAAGTAGTGAAGCCAATCACCGCCAACACTATCAAGGTTAAAAGCCAAGAACCTTTGGGTATCTGGGGGAAAATCCAAATTGATACCACTAGAACCAATAACATCAATACGGCCATAGGAACTCGTCTATGTTGAAATAATTTATCTGAAAACCAACCTGCAGTTAAGGCTCCTAAAGAACCGGCTAAAGGAAAGATTATAGCTTTAAAAGCGGCTAAAGAAATGTGTGCTTTTTGAACTTCAAAAAAATAAGTAGGGGCCCAGTCCAAAAATCCATATCTCACTATATTTAAAAAGCCCAATCCCAATGCCACCGTCCATATCGCCCTGTTTTTTAAAGTTGATTTGATTGTGTCCCGAAGACCATTTGATTTTCTGGCAATCTCTACCGGTTCAAAACCAACGTCTTCAGCTTTTTCTTTTATTGTTAAAAACCAATTTAAAGCCAGAAATGGTGTTATTATTGCCGGTACCCAAAAAGCCCATCTCCAACCCAGCGATCCTACCACAAATCCCGCTAAGGCCCAGCTGACAACATTACCAATCTGATAAGAAGAACCTAAGATGCCGGCCGCTTTTCCTCTTTTATTAACCGGAAACCAGTTTGATACTATCCGCACTGATGGCGCCCAGCCCATGGACTGAAAAAAACCATTTACAGCCCAAATTAACATCATACCAGCCAAAAAATTACTGGTAAAACCGAATATAACATTGAGCACTGCCGAACCCAATAAACCTATACCCACTAATTTTTTAGCGCTCAATTTATCTCCCAATTGTCCATTAACAAACTGGCCGACAGCATAAGTTGCAAAAAGAGCGCTTAAAACTCCGCCAATGGCAGTTTTAGAAATGCCAAATTCTTTTATAATCCCCGGAATAGCCACCGCCATATTTACCCTTAACAAATAAAAACTGGCGTAGGTAATCCATGTAGTAAATAAAATTCTTTTTTGCCATTTTTCCATCATGTTTGTTTCATTATTAATTTTATAATTTTAACTTTTTTTAACTTGACAAATTTATTTAAGTACTAAAAATCTTTTTTACTTTTTCAAAGTCCTGGTTAGTGTCGATCTCCCACCAATGTTTTTTAATCATTACCGGATAAATATCAATGCCTCGGTCTACTAACTCCTGGAACATATCTGTTAAATAAGATTTCTCAAAGGTCTTTGTCTTTTGGAAGGGCTTCCCCCAATATGTATTTTTCACTCGCTGGAATTCTTCTTTAAAAATTTCCGCGCCAATTTTGCTAAATTTAGCCATGCCAATAAATTCTCCGTGTGCTTCTTGGGCTGTAACATGTTTGCCAATTTGTACTATTTTTCCATTTTGAATAATCACATTTTCTGCTTCTTCTATCGGATGCTCTGTTCTCCCTTGATAATATTCCGTCCAATCTTCGTCAACAATAAGCGAAATGTCTTTCTCGCTTTTCAATAATTCTTCAACCACATTTTTCTCATAAATAATATCGCTATATGAAACTATGAATTCGCCATCCATTTCCTTTTCTGCGCAAAATAAGGAGTTCAAAATGTTATTATTCTGGTAATCGGTATTTTCATAATATTTTAATCCTGGAAAATTTATCATCTCGGCCTTGTATCCCCTGATTATTGAAATATCATTTACTCCGCAGGCTCTTAATGTCTCCAATTGTCTGTCTAAAATAGTCTTGCCATTAATTTCTAATAAGCATTTTGGCCTATTATTGGTTATGGGCCTTAGGCGATTACCCATTCCGGCAGCTATAATTATTGCTTTCATATTTATATTAATTTTAATCTAAAAGTTTTATTAATTATTATGTTAATTTCATTTTAATTGTTTTGGATATTTATTCTTTAAATAATTAATTATTTTTTTAAATGACTCCTCTGCGCTCTCTTTCCCCGTATCTATGATTAAATCGCTGTTTTTG
>Ga0315284_10015364_pt1 | contig 10886 bp, 16 predicted proteins | sample YL17G09_16_MG_FD_203696 | JGI IMG/M metagenome (GOLD analysis project Ga0315284, IMG submission 203696) | Sediment microbial communities from Yellowstone Lake, YNP, Wyoming, USA - YL17G09_16 | ecosystem: Environmental > Aquatic > Freshwater > Lake > Sediment | place: USA: Wyoming | collected...
TTAATTTTAAACCATTCTCTGATATTACAATATGGAATTAAACCTCCTTTATCCATACTAATTAATCCATCTGGACTGCCAAAAACATAAGAAGTACTTTTATTTCCAGAAGGCAATTTTTCTCCCCATCTAATATAAGCCATTTTTAATATTAAGTAAGGGAGTTATTTAATCATTTCTGTAGCATAAGATACTGAGATTTTACCATTATAATTCTTTTTGCTAATTGTACCATAACTTTTCCTAGCTTATACCTTGATTAATTGATTATTATTACATTTATTTTGTTTAAAGTGAACAGGGGTTTTAAGGTTTATTTCAAAACCTCCCCTGTCTTCATATACCACATATACAAATCAAGTTCAGCAGGGTTCATGTTTAATTGTTCTGCCAGTTCATTAAACTTTCTCTCAATTTCCAGATAATTTTTTTTGTTAAGGATTTTTGGTTTTTCATTAATCAAATTATTTTCAATCATTAAATTAAGTATATGCCTGTCAAGAATTGCCAGATTTTTTGCACCTGTGTTTCTCAAAAAATGACTTGCTTCTTTATAACCAAGCCCCTTGATACTTTTAACAAGCCATTCTCGCGCATTAAATTCACTAAAATTTTTTAGTTTATCTTTTATATCCATATGTTCGCGGGAACAAATAATATATTTTGCCTTGTTATTGTGAAATCTGTGTTTGTTATTTTTTATTGTCTGGCTCAGTTCTTTTTTATTTTTATTAATAAATCCACCAGATTTTAACTCATTTTGAATGTTTATAGCAGTTTTTGCGCGTGAGTTTGCAGTTAGTATGCAAAAACACAATTCAGAAAACCAATCATTATTTTTTTTGTTCTTAAATGATTCAAATTCTTGTAATCTTTTTTTCATTACTTGTTTAATTTCATTTTTTCTTAATTTATTTATTTGATTAATTAAATTCATGATTTTATTGATACACAAACATATTTAAATAGTTGCACCTTAAATAATATATGAATCAGGAATTATTTGCTCAGCTTAATATTGACCCTAGTTTAATTGCTGGATTAATTGCTGTACTTATTATTCTTGCTATTTGGGACTTAATCTGGAAAGGAATTGCTCTTTGGAAATGCGGGAGAAATAATCAATTAGCATGGTTTGTATGCATACTTATCTTAAACACAGTGGGTATTCTTCCTATAATTTACTTGCTCTTCTTTCAGAAGAAGCAAGGGCAAATGCCTGTAAGGAATAAGAAGGTTAGGAAGAGAAGGTAGTTATATTTTCTATATTTTTTTGATTTTGTTTAATAATTCATTCTGTTTTTTTCCTCTATAACTTCTGCCAACTCCTACGAGAATATAATTAATGCTCCTCCATTTGGATTTTGGAAAAAGTTTTTCTAAATCATTTTCAATTTTTTTAGGATTTTTATTTTTAGTCCATCCAAGTTTCATTGATATTTGCGATACATGCGTGTCTACGCCAATTTTTGGATGTCCATAAACTGCAAGAAAAACATTTGCTGTTTTTCTTCCAACGCCTGGAAGTTTAATCAGCTCTTCAAATTTTTTAGGAACTCTGCCATTGTATTTTTCAGCAAGAGCTTTTGCACAATTTACAACATTTTTTGATTTTGTTTTATAAAAATTAATTGGACGAATTATTTTTTGAATATTTCCTAACTTGGCTTTTGCAAGGCTGTGCGCATTTGGATATTTTTTAAATAATTCTTTGGATACAGCAATTGTTTTTTCATCTCTTGTCCTCGCAGATAGCAATGTTGCAATTAAGGTTTTAAATTCAGAATTCCAGCCTTCGGCTGCAAGCCGAAGTTTGCCTTTGTATTTTTTTAATTCTTTTAATTGCCCTGATGCTTTGTTTTTGTTCATGTCTTCATTTCCAACTTATAAAAGATACGATTGCAATAAAGATTAAGCTAAAAATAGCAGTATTTTTTAATTGAGCATTTATATTAATAAATAAACTAATAACAAATAAAACAACTGTTAATATTAAACTGCTTGTCCAAATTAATTTAAAATATTTTTTTCCTGATTTCAACTCTTCTTTTGTTATATTTTTTAGCAAATAACCCAAAGGTATTGCGCAGAGCAAAACAACTATTAATAATAGATATTTTAAGTATTCCATAATTTATTTAATCCTTTCTGATTTAAAAGGTTTGTTAAAATGAGATATTGCCAAATTAAAGAGGTATAGGAAATAAATAATATTTGACATCAAAAAAATATTAAAATCGTTGTTTATACTATTAATTGAATAAAAATATCGTTGGTATTTTGAAGTTAAGTATATATTACTAATTTTATATATATCTACCATGAATCATTAAAAAATAAGTTATATCTTGATAAGATTACATTATCTTAAAATGAATATCATCTATTTTATCGCATAAATCTTTAAAAACTAATTTTTGATTATGGTTATATAAAAGAGGTTATTTTTAGTTATGAAAGAAGTTAGGAGATTAAATAATTCTTTGAAAGAGCGTGTTTTTAATGGTTTTTTACATTTATCTACTACATGTTCTGTTAAATCTCTGATATTATCAGATATTCCAGATGATGGATTAGAATCGGCTGTTCAAGCTGAAGTAGAAAAAATTGCCTCTGAATTAAAGTATAGGCATGATATTGTTTTTTATGATTCAGATATAGCGATGATTCGTAAAGAAAACGGACTTGGAGTTTATGCTGTGGCAATTCAATTGTACCAGAATGAGTAAACTTTTAATCTCAAGATTTTAAAACTATGTTCTCCTATTGAATAAATGAATTTCGCAATCATTGCATCAAAAAAAGACATTGCAGGAATGAATATAGTTAATGAACTTAAAAAATTAAATTCAACTCTGCCAATTTGCATTGTTGACGAAGAAACTGTTTATTCAGACAATCTTGACACTGAGAGAATTGTCTTAAAATCCAATTCTCGAGGTGTTCAAGAACTCAAACACACTGCGAACTTTAGTCCGAGAGTTCTTGACAAAGACAAACTAACTGATGCAGATTTTATTATATTTGCCTCAAGACACCAGTCAGTTAAAAAAGTAAAGACTCTTACAGTTCATGCAATTGGAAACTGGAAAAAAGCTGATTTTGGGGGCAGAGATAATACTGCTTGTATGGCTAGTGCTTTAATGCTAAAACATTTTTTTCAGGAGCTGAATAAACAGGCGCAAAGCGCGCATTTGGATAAAGAATACCAAATTTCTTTAGAAGCAACCCATCATGGTCCGTTTTTAGAAACACCCTGCTTATTTATTGAAGTTGGCTCTTCAAAACAAGAGTGGAATGATAGTAGGGCATGCAAAGTTGTTGCAAAAACAATTCTTAGCTCAATTAACTCAGTGAATAAAATAAAAAATAATAACCAAAAAATCTCAATTGGAATTGGGGGACCGCATTACTGCCCTAATTTTAATAAAATTCAGTTGGATAACAGGAACCAATTTGCAATATCTCATATAATTGCAGAATATGCTCTGCCAATTAATAAAGAGATGATTCATCAGGCAATTTTAAAAACAAAAGAAAAAGTGGAATATGTTATAATAGACTGGAAAGGTTTGGGAAAGTCAGAGCAAAGACAGCAGACTTTGGATGTTTTAAAAGATTTTAATATTAAGGTTATAAGAACAAGCGAAGCTAAGTCTGAGTAAGTATATAGTTCGTTGTGAACTATGTTGAAACAAATGAAATAAATAAGAATAAGATAATACTCCCTTCAATAACTTTTATTCAGATTTTACAAGACTTTCAGAAAGGTATAAAACTGATATTTTTAGCTCGACGATAAAAATGAGCAAAATAAAGTTTATCGTCTATGCTTTATACTTACAAGTCTGATTAAAACTGCTTTTCGTTACTTTTAAATGATAACATTATAAAAAAGTTTAAAAAGCCATTAGTGCATGAAAAAACATGGCCCGCTCAATCAGATTTTATAGGACTCCAGGAAGTCCTGGAAAAGCAGAAGTTTTAGGAGCAGAAATGCTTGATGCGTACAATGAAATTGTAAACCATTATCATTCTTCAAAAGCCAAAGAAACACTTGGAAGATTTCAGATTATAGATAAGGAGCTTGCAGGCTTTAATCCATTTATGTGCGTAAATTTGCAAAAAGTCCTGCCAGAAAATAAGGGATTGATAACGAGAAAAGATTTAGAAACAGCACTTTCTTTTAATCCTGAATTTTTTTTAGACGATTATATTGATTTTGGTGTTGCATTAAAATCTAATAGAGATCCAAATTATAAACAAAATGATTTAATTGCAAGAACTTTAGCAGAACAATTAAAAAGTAGAGGTATAAGCTTAGATAGAGGAAAATTAATTCCTTTTAGTGTGTTAGATCCACCAGAAAATGAAGATTCTTTTTATGGTTTAGTTTTTGGTTTAGTTGATTTAAGCTCAAATGAAATAAAAGAAAGAGTTATGGATTTAGATGCATTTAAATGGAATTATAGAAGAAAAAAAGGTATATCATGCGCTTACCTTGGCGAGGGCTTTGTATGGTGTTACAGTGACGAGGACCTTAGTTTTTTTGATTCTGACACTAGGGTAGTTGTAGTAAGCGCCGAAGGCGCTTCACTAAAAAAATAAGGTATGTTTTGAATGTTTATTTTTCTAGATTATTCAAGTCTTGGGAAGCTAAGTCTGATAAATATTTTTAACATCGAGGCGTAGTTTTATTACTTTATGGTTAACATTTGTTTTAATTCTGTCATATCATTGTCAGATAAAGGAGTTTTCCAAAGCTCATTAACTAACCAAAGCCCACTTTTCCTAATTTTTTCTTTTGGAGAAAACAATCCTAACTACTTTTTAGAGGGCTTGCACTTATTACAAAGAGAAACAGTAGAGATAATTTTTGATTCAATTTCAAGTCTTTTATCTTTGTCATCAACCTGAAAAACGACAAAAGAAAAATTGTCTTGAATATATTTCGTGACTCTTTTTTCGATTTCTTTCTGCTCTATGAAATTAACAGAATTAGGATGCAATTCCTTGGCATTTCTTGTAGTTAAATCTATCTCCCATTGCTTAAGAAATGGATCTTTATCTTTGTTTAACAATGCCCTGCCAATATTTTTTCTAAAAATGCTCCTATCTTTATTTTCGTTTAAAAAATGCTGAAATAAACGAGAGTGGAGTTGCTTATTTCCTGTATGCGTTCCAATTCTAACAATTCTATTTGCAGAGTGGGCAAATTCTCCTTTTTCAAAAAGAATATAAATTCCATTTTCTGGTATTTCTTTCTCATTAAAAGGAAAAGAATGTTTTTTCATTCTATTACACCATTGATGAATTGTATGACAATTTTTACCCATCTTTAATTCTCTCTGTTAACCATTTAAGTTGTTTTCCAATTCCCAAACCAATCATTGGGATTTTATAATTATTAATATGGGGGAGTAAAAATTTTCTGTAATTATTCCCAGCAAGAAATATAAGCTCGTCTTTATTCAAATCAGAAACTTTTTGCAGTTGGTCTAACACAGAGTTTGCCCACTCTCTGATTTCATTAGAAGTCATTTTATTTAGAGTTTTCTCATAAGGTTCAACTTCTTCATTTAGTCTTAGTAAACCATATTTAGCAGAAAGAATAAAGATTTTATCGGGATTCAAAGATTTTGCATATTGAAGATTCTTCTGGAAAAACGGGCTTATATATAAGTCTTGAGCCTTGGATTTTTGATTAAGTTTTTTACTGACACACGAGATTAAAATAATCTTTGCCATGTACCAATGATAAAATTAAAGATTTTAAATGTTGCTAAAAGGAGTTTTCTTAATTAAACAAAAAATCATCTTCGTCTATTCCTTCTGCATGTGCTAAAACATCAGTGATTGTAATTATTCCAACTAATTTTTTTCCATCCACAACTGGAATCCTTTTTATTTTGTTTGACAGCATCATTTTTTTTGCATCGTCAATGTGTGCATCGGGGCTTATTATAACAACTCTTTTAGTCATTACTCTGCTGACTTTAGAATTTAATTCTGAGATGTTTTTTAATATATCCCTTTCTGTGATTATCCCTTTTATTTTGTTATCCTGAATAATAATCAAGCTTCCAGTGTTATTTCTTGACATCATCATTGCAGCTTCTTTAACTGTAACTGTGTCTTCAATAACCATTGCTTTTCGCATTATTTGTGAAACTTTCATTTTGGTATATTTTTATGTAATTTATTAAATAATTTTATTTTATCTTTAATTCCTGTTGAACCAAATCCATTTTTGCCTCTTATTGTTGCTGGCAATTCTTTTACTTCTTTAACCTGCACTTTTTGAATTAGTAAAACAATTAGTTGCGCAATTCTCATGCCCTTTTCCACTGTTACTTCTTCATCACCCAGATTGATTAACATTACACTTACTTCTCCTGTATAAGCTGGATCAAATGTTCCTGCAGAAGTATGGACACCAATTTTATCTACAATTCCTGCCCTGTCTCTTATCAAGCCAACATGTCCTTCAGGTATTTTTATTGCAATCCCTGTCTTAACTGTTTTCTGCTCCATTGGCATAAGATTAACATTTTCATTGGCTTTTATGTCCAATCCAACATCACTTTCCATCATATATTCAGGCAAACAAACATCCCTCATTAATTTCTTCACTAATAAAGTATTAAAATCGCCTTTTTCTTCTGCTACTTTCTTTTTCATTAATAAATAAAATAATCTGCCTATAAAAATCTTCCTGAATTATGTTAATCCAAGTTGTCAACTTAACATTTGTTTGATTTTAATACTGTTTAAGAATTTTATTGTTAATACCTAGCTATATTTGGTGCTAAAAAGATTGTTTAATTAATGAATCTGCTAACGAATCTGCTCATGTAAAACAAGGGAGGTTATTGAAGGATTAGAAGAATTAATGTTAAGAATTGGGGTTTATTTGATAGGTTAGTCTAAAACAACAATAATTAAAAAGCCTGAAAATTTAGGTTTTATATGGATTTTGTTAATAGAAGTGTCTGCCCTGATTGCAAAAACACAGGCATGATTAAAGAAAAAGACGGAACTTGCCATACTTGCTGGAAGTGTTTAGCAGAGGGAAGGCTTGATTGTCATTCTGAAAATTTGCCTGATACAAAGATAAGAGTGTGATTGGATAAGTTATATTTCTTATGGGAGTTAGCTTTATAAAATGCCTTGCATTATATTCTCTATGAACAGAAGAATAATTGGATTTTTCTTAATGGTTATATCAATTATATCAGCATTTGTATTCCCAACTAACCTTATTGGTTATTCTATCTTTTTGGGTGATTTTGCTGTGTCTTGGGTATATTTTATTATTACACTCTTGTTTATCTTTTCCTTAATCTTGGTGATGTCAAGAGAAAGTCTTGATGCAATTATCATCCCAACTCAAGCAAGCGAGAAGAGAACAAGGGAGAAAACAGATATAGCGTTAAGATACAAAAATAGGTATGGGGCAAAATTTTTAATTGCAAGTGGTGGAAAAACTCCAGCACTTTCTGAACATTATAAACATGGAGCCCAGATTATTTACGAAAGATTGCGGCAAAATAATGTTAAACCTATTGATATAAAAATTGAAGGCAGATCAAAAGATAATATTGAGAATATATTATTATCTCTTGAAAAATTAAGGGGAACTAAGGTTAAAAAAGTGGGGATTGTTTCTTATCCAAGTCATCTTGATAGATTTGATGAGATAATTTATATTGGAAAAAAAGAGGGAGTTATAGACTCCAATATACAATTCTATAGGATCGAAACTGATGAAAAATTTATTGAAAAACTTTATGAAATACCGGCGAGATATATAACTCGCAGGCAAATGAGGGGTGGTATCAAGAATGCAAAACCTTCTGATGGGTGGCATAAGAAATTGGCTAATTATGTTATGAAATTTTTTTCATAATTAGGGTTATTTGGTTTATGTTGCTATTTTACATTAAACAAATATTCACATAAGAATCAGCTTTTCATCTCGATTTTTATATTGACAGTTTTTGGTATTGGAAGTCGCATGATTGAATGAAGAACTCTGTCATTTGATGGAAGGTCAATTATTCTCTTGTGTATTCTCATTTCAAATCTGTCGAATGTTGCTGTTCCATTTCCGCACGGAGATTTTCTGGTTGTTACTTTTAATCGTTTAGTTGGCAGAGGTATTGGGCCTCTGGCTGAAACTCCTGCTTTTGATGCTATGTCTTTGATAGTATCTGTAATCTCATTTAACTTTGAGATGTCAATACTGCTTAATTTTATTCTTACGATTGCCATTTGTTTGAGTGTAGTTTATATTTAATTGTTATAATTTATATCATCAAAGTTGCTTTAAAAACCTTTTCAAATAGAATTATGTTTAATTAAACAGTAAACCCCTCTGCTAATCTAAGATATTCAATATCTTCAATAACTTTTGCTGCTTCAGACATTCTTATTTCTGAAATTCTCGCCTCGCCTTTCTTTGGTTGTTTGTATATACTAACATCGCCAGCAGAATTACCATCGCTTGAAACCATCAAACCCATCATGTCTGGATTGCCCATTGAACTGCCTCTTCCATTAACATTAACATCTGCTTCATAAAAAACATGTCTTACAGGTTTACATCTAATTTTTTCCTGAGATTTTTCTCCTTCTATAAGCTTAAAAAAACCAGTTAATTCTTCTAAGTTTCCATTTCTAGTTCTTAAAACAGCTCCGAATTGATCTTCATCTTTGCCAATTTTCAGCGAAAAATAATTTTCTTGCATAGAACAAGATAAGAAAAGCTTTATTTAAATAAATATGTTACTGAATATATACTTTTAAGGATCAATAGCAGGGCAGTCTGCGCCGCGTGCAGATCTGCCCAATCACTTCAGCCAATGTGAAGTGATATAAATTAATATTTCTTTAGAATTTAAGGTTTTGCCTGCTAGTTTTATAATTAATATAAATCAAATAAACAAGCGAAGCAAGCAAAATCCCACTTGTATCAAGCATCCAATCTGAAAAAGAACAAAATCTACCAGGCACAAATAGTTGGTGTATCTCGTCTGAAAGTCCGTATATAATCCCTATAATAATGCTCGGTAAAATAAATGTGATATTTTTTCCTTTAATCAGAGAAATATGCAGGAAAAAAGAAAAAAAGAAAAATACAGCAAAGTGGTAAAAAATTGTCTTCCAATTTATTCTGAAAACTACTGGAACCTGAGCAAAAGTTAGTGAGGAAATATAAAAAATTGCAATGCCTATAATTATAGTTGCTATCCACGAAATTCCAGAATGCCTCTCAAACCACCCAATCACCATCTGATTTAGTTGTCCTGCGCATCTTAAAAACCTTGTTGTATAATTTGATATTCTATACATAACATAAATATATATAAAGTAATAAATATGCTTTTTGGAAATAATTCTAATAAATACCATATATACAATAGGGGTATAATTAAAATAAACTAATATAAATAATACTTAAAAATATGAATTCAAATTAAATTATTAATTAACTAAGTGTACCTTCGTTATTTCAAGATTAAATATTATCCCTGATTAAATATTATCCCTGATTAAATGTTATCTCTGATTAAATGTTATCTCTGATTAAATGTTATCTCTGATTAAATGTTATCTCTGATTATTCTAAACAATAGCTTTAAATATTATTCAAGCTATTAAAAGAGATGTTAGATATTAATCTTATAAGAGATAATCCGGGTTTTGTAAAAGAAAACCAGTTAAAATCTGGAAAAAGAGCAGGCGAAGTAGATGATGTGTTAAAACTTGATAAAAAATGGCGTGAAAGTAAGTTGGAATTGGATAAGTTAAGGGCTAAGAGAAATAAAATTTCTGAAGAAATTAATCAGTCTAAGAAAAATAAAGATGAAAAAAAAGCAAAAGAGCTGATTAAACAGGCAAAAGACATGCCAGAACAAATAAAAAATTTAGAAGTTCAAGAGCAGGAATTAAAAAATAAACTTGATACTATATTGGGTATAATGCCAAACATAATCTCTAAGCATACTCCAATTGGTAAAGATGCGTCTGAAAATCCTGAAATAAAAAAGTGGGGGAAGATTAAGAAATTTAATTTTCCAATAAAAACACATGTTGAGCTGGCTGAATACTTGGGCATTGCAGATTTTGATGAATCAGCAAAAACATCTGGCAATGGTTTTTACTATCTGAAAAATGAACTGGCTTATCTAAACCAGGCATTAATAAGATTTACAATTGATTATATGAAGAAAAAAAATTATGAATATGCAGAATGCCCTTTAATGATTAAGCAGGATATTTTTGCTGCATCAGAAGGTGTTCAGACATTTGCAAATTCTATTTACAAAGTTGATAATACTGATTTAGCCTTGATTGGAACAGCAGAACATGCGTTAATGGCTATGCATGTTGGCGAGACATTTCAGGAAAAAGAGCTTCCTAAAAAATATTTTTCCTATTCAATGTGTTTTAGAAAAGAAATTGGAAGCCATGGAATAAATGAAAAAGGCTTGTGGAGAACACACCAGTTTAATAAAGTAGAGCAGTTTGTATTTTGCCTGCCTGAAGACTCTGAAAAATATTATGATGAACTAATGAAAAATTCTGAAGGTATTTTGAAAGAGTTAGGACTGCCTTACAGAATCATTGAAATCTGCACAGGTGATTTAGCCCCATGGAAATACAGAAGTGCAGATATTGAAGTTTGGAGACCAACAACTGAAAGTTATGGTGAAGTTATGTCTTTATCAAATATAAGCGATTATCAGGCAAGGGCGCATAATATCAGAGTAGTTAGAAAAAACAATGAGAGGCAGGTTGTTCATACATTAAATAATACTGCTCTTGCAACATCAAGAATTCTTGTTGCTTTGTTGGAGAATAACCAAAATAAAGATGGTTCT
>Ga0315284_10015365_pt1 | contig 10885 bp, 22 predicted proteins | sample YL17G09_16_MG_FD_203696 | JGI IMG/M metagenome (GOLD analysis project Ga0315284, IMG submission 203696) | Sediment microbial communities from Yellowstone Lake, YNP, Wyoming, USA - YL17G09_16 | ecosystem: Environmental > Aquatic > Freshwater > Lake > Sediment | place: USA: Wyoming | collected...
GATAGGTTGGCGTTTAGAACATGCTATATATATATATCTCTCTTTTTAAGAAAAGAGTACTATTAATAACTATTGGACGACCCCCCTGCCTCGCGATGGCAGCTTTTTTTTCGCAACGCTTGCTCGCTCCCATTTGCTACTCTCGACAAGCTTTCTGGTACAAGGGTGTGTACGCTTGCCCACCCTTGCCTACATCACCTCACCCCATCGATTACAGCCTTCTTTACCCTCATTTGTGAAAAATGGGGTCGTCCAGGAGTTTTCGCTAGTACTTGCATTTTAGTTTATAGGCTGTTATTAACACCCATGTTCTATACGCCAACCTCTGCTTCTACAGAATAGCCCCATGCCAGACGACAGAATTAAGAATCAGCGGCTGTTTGATGCAATCTACCGCGAAATGCAGCCGAATACCTATAAGGATTTGCCGCTGTTTGAGTCTCTTCTCGACCCCGAGACCATCGCGCTCGTGCAAAACCACGGCTTCTACAATGTACAGGACCCAGCTACGGCTAATCTACCAAGCCCCGACAGCGATGACGACCTCCTAGACGACGACCCGGACTCCCAGGGCGCGGGGACCCCCAGCCCCCCAAGGATCGCCCAGGACCGTCTTGGCTGGCTTGTCGTTCAACTCCCCGTCCTGCTCGAGCACCTAGCCGCGCAAGGGCATCTAAGGTCGTCAGCAACCAACGTTAGCGACGACCCCCGCTTCCGCCGCCACACGATGGGCATCCTACAAGAACAGCTACGCACCCACATTCTCCACACTTGCCTACCTCCAGGCGCTGCTGTGTGGCGAGAGACCCCCCGCTTCCGTCAGCTCCTCAGCTTACTTGCCCCTACATCTAACGACCTCACCCCCGAAGACTGGCTAGTAATACGCCACACGCCCCTACGTGTCTGGCGTTCAGCTACACGTAGTTGGACCTACCCCACGTTACCTACATATCAGCGAGGCAGGCGAGAGCTCCCACAAAGCCTGGTGCGCAAGTTACCCACATACGTGCAGCTCTTGCTAATCGCACTTACATCTGCGCACGGGACCACCGACGCCTATGAGAAGTGGGGCGTCGCTTGGGTACCGGAGGGTTTTTACTTCCACCACCGCAGGGCATTGCGTACAGCGCAGAAAGATCCCGACTACAAAGACCTGTTCGCAGGGAACGACTGGGAGCACTTCGCCTTGTGGGAAGACCCTGCCTACCACGAGGAGCGTCTGCCCTACGAAGGTCTGCAGCGCGTATGCATCATCTCAGAGAAGGCCACGTTCATTAAGGGTATCTACCCGCAGCTCATGCCCTTCGACCGCGTACACGGCCCCACCATCCTCACCCACCAAGCTGCAGGTGCAGCGAGCTACTGGGCGCCTGACTACGCTCGCGTATTCCACACCACGGCAAACCGCCACGACACCCTGAACGCATACCTGGACGTACTGCTAGAAATAGCTGAAGGCACCAACCCCGAGAAGTACCGCGAACGTGGCAAAGCCAAGCGCGGCAATGCCCTCGGTAACGCTACGCAACCCCTACGCTCTACGGTGCTACGCTCTACGGTGCTATCCTCTCTGGCAGTAAAGAATGGCCGTCGTGCAGCAGGCACTGGAACGCCCGAAGTGATAAAGCCTCTCACTTTCAGCTTGAGCACCGTAGAGCTGGGCTGGATGTCAGAGTTTGAGCCTGACTTTGCGGACCCGTACTTTCAAAGGATGCGCATCTGCATACGCAAAGAGGGCGATTACTACCTGGCAGTGCCTGATGACATTGCAGCTGTATTTCCCGAGGTAGCTAGCAAGCAATGCTATTCCCTCTCTAGGGCGAATGTCACCGAAGTCCTTTTGGGGAGTGTACCTACGCTCACGCACAGCATCACCTACATAAATCCAGTCACCAAGGTGCACTACGATCTCACAGCCGTGGCTAGGCTGCGCATGCCTGCGAACACCAAGAGATTTGTAACCAAAGACATGGCCGCAGGCGTAGTAGATAGGCCGCGTCAAGAAATATTGTATCTACATAACGCCATGTATAGATACCCTGATGGAGAGTTCTGGCAGGTACTCCAGCTGGTGATGAACACGCTCGATAGAGATGGCAAGCGTGATACGCGCCGCGTTAAATACGGGGGTATGTTAGCCGCGTTTGCTCAATTCTGTTGTTGGGTACAAGCACCGAATGACGCAGTAGCTCACGACGGCGTGGCCGCAGACACACGCGCTGTCGTAGTGGGGGATGAGCTTAAATATCTCACAGATAAAACATCGACGTGCCCCGTGAAAGCACTAACCCCTGAAGCACGGCTAGAGTTTCTCTACGCCAAGGCGGAGTGTCTTGCAGCGCCTGACGTACGCGACACGCCTACGCCAGGTAAAGATGGCGCTAGGGCACCCAGGTTTAATGCTTACGACGAGTGGGTACTGTGGTACGCACGCACCGTAGAAATACCCAAGCTCAACTTACGGTTTACACGCAATCAGTACGCAGAGTACATGTGCAAGCGGTGGCTGCCCTGGCGAAGGCCACTTAGCCTGGCACGCAAGCTGATAGCCCCGACGTATGACACCTACACGCACCGCGCTCCTGACAAAGACATAGCGCTAGACGTAGAAGGCTTGATAGCCCAAGCCGATGCTCAAGTGGGGTTTGCATATAGCGCACTCTAATAACTAAATAAAGAGCCCACATTACATGGGCTCTTTATTTAGCTACGAGTCAGGGATAAACCCCCACTAAGCAACGGTATCTTCGGCCTTGGCAACCACCGCCATTATCGACTCGATTATTAGCTGATTACTAACAGCCACTGTCTCTACCGCAGGTAGTAGCGTGACCTCCGGCGTAGGCTTAGGCGCTGCCTTGCCCTTGGGGCGGCCCTTGGGTGCAGCCTCGAGCTTACAGAGGTATAGCCCGGTGTCCTTTCGTTCGCGTATTTGGTAGTGCTGCGCACCTACCTGGAAAGTAGAGCTCGCAATACCCCGTAGCTGCGCAAGCGCTGCTTGTTCGGTGGTCTTGGCCTTGGCCAAGTTAGCCACTGTCTTCTCGTAGATATCGTGTGCTTTGGCTACCTTGGCAGGGTCTGCCACGGGCTTGAGCACTGCGACCTCATCACTTGCAGCCTTTACGTCAGCCGCACCAGCATTCTGTTCATTACTCACTTTGGGGCTCCACTAGTACATTGGCCATTATTGCCGCGCATGTTCGAGGGTCGGGATGATAGTAATCACGCCCTACCCAGGATTTCCACTCCGCTAGCGGTAGCACCTCGCCTATACCACCGCAGCGTTTGCATGGAAGAGGGTTTGTGTAATTAGCACCCTCAACTAAGTGTAGTTTATTGCTCTTCATCGACTAACCCATTCTCGCGAATATCCGCTGGCGTCATCGCCGGAAGGATCTGCGCCGTGATCGCAGGCGCGTCGCGCAACCGCTTCTCCGCCACCGTCGCCCAGCGCTTCAGCGCTGCCTCGTACCTGAGCCGCGCGCGATCGAACCGTTCGTTCGCCCGGAGGAGATCGGAGTACGTCGTCAGCCCGTCCTTCGTCGGCATGTGTCACTACTTTCTCTCGCGTTCCTCTGCTGCCGCCTCCGCATGAAGCCACAAGGGCAAACAAACACAGCGCTATAGCATCTTACAAGTGCGCATGATTTAGCTCCGAAGGGGGTATCTGGGCGCTTCCCCTCGCAGATCTGAAAGTCGAGGTCGGCTTCCGTAGGGGCGAACGAGCTGCCGCACCCGCAGAGCTGGCAGTAGTCGCCGTTGTTGAAGAGGTGCCCCATCCTCTTGCGGTAGGCATCGTTGGACTCGGTGTTCTTCTTCGTCATGGCTTGTTCGCAAGCTCCAGCGCCCGTTCCAGGGTCGCGGCCACCACGGTGAAGTAGCCGACGGGCGTGGTCGGGTACCACCGGATGATCCAGAGCTCCCCGGTGCGGATGATCTCCGCTCGATCTTCGGGCAGGCAGTTCTCATCATCGATGTTGATGTCTTGGAGGTACTGCTCGACGCCCTGGTAGCTGGTGTTGTGCTCGTTGTGCTCGATGCTGTGGGCGATGCCCGTAGGGAGCTTCATCCGCCGCCGAACCCTTCGTCGATCTTGCTCTCGAGCTCCTTGAGCTTCTGCATGATGGCTTTCCCATCGAAGTTGGTCGCCCGATCCCGTGCCTCCGAGAGCTCCTCCTGGAGCATTCGGATGTGCTTCTGGAGACGCTCGCTCTCCCTGGCACCAGCCTCCTGGTGCGCGCGGTCATGCTGGTTCAACGCGGCTCGGAACGTGTCTCGCGCCTCCGCGAGGACCAACGGCATCAGCTCATCCAGCCGTCGGCGTGTATCCTGTGGCTCCTTCGGGCACTGCGCGCAGCGATCGGGGCTGTCGTAGCCGTGGTAGCAGATCACTGTGACCTCTGGATCGACTCGATCCATGTGCGGATCTGGTAGTTGAAGAAGCGGTACTCCTCGATCTTGAGCTCCGCCGGGGTCCTGGGCCGCGTGTTCTCGGCGCGGTGACACGGTCGAGTCATCCCCCGGATTCCGGGCGGATGATCTTTCCCCTTCACCCACTCCGCCCCGCAGGTCTCGCACTTCTCGTACTCGACGTCAGCCACGGCGGCTCTCCTTCCACATCTTATCCGCGAGCTGGACCTCCATGTCGTTCTCCAATACCCGCGCAGCGAATGCCCACGCCCGCGCTTTCATCGACTTGTACCTCATGTTGGTCTCCTGGTGTCTTTGTCCTTCAGGTGCTTGATCATCACCGCAACCATCTTCGGCAGGTCCTCGAGCGTGTAGCGGTCGTTGTCGAGCTCGATGTCCAGCACCTTCTGGAATATGACCACCGGACCCGGAGGGGTGATGATCTCTTTCCACAGCAGGTTGGCATTTCGCAGGGCGATCTCTGCATCCCACAGCAGCAGCTGCGTGCGGCGGATTTCCTCGTACTCAGCTGCTGTGTATTCTTCCCCTGCCTCACGGCAGAGCAGCTTTTTGTTATTGATGCGCGGCATCGACTACTCCAGCGTCGTCTATTGACCAGAGTAGCGCGTGCGTACACCGCGAAGAGCACGAGATGCACGATGCGCCGCACGCGCACCCCGACACGCAGCAGTCCCCGTCGGTAGTCACCCCGCCAGGGCAGCTTGACGTCGGGGAAGGCGCTCTGCTGCCGCCTCCGCATGAAGCCACAAGGGCGAACAAACACAGCGCTATAGCAATCTTACAAGTGCGCATGATTTAGCTCCGAAGGTGGTCTCTGTCGTTGGTATCTGTCGTGCATTACTCCGCCTGTATCCAGCCTGGATCGAACCCCACGCGCTTCAATTCATCATACAGAGTTTTGCATTCGCGGCGCTCGTCTAGGGTCATCGCGGACCATGCAGCGCCAGTGAGGAACGCGTAGCGGCGGATCTTCGGCCCCCACACCGTATCTGTTGCCTGGAAGTTCTGGAGGTCTTCGATGTTGGCGAGCACCTGCTCTACGGACCTGCTGCTGTAGAACGACACTTCCACCACTAGATTTACATCGACGAGCCAGAGAGCGCCATTCGCGTCGCGCACGCGCACTTCAATTCCGCTGCCGGAGTCCACCTCCAAACGGCCACGGTTGTACCAAATTTTGCAAGCTTCTTCTGCGGCGTCCAGCGGAGAGGATGCGTCAATCTCCGTCGCCGCGTCCTCGTCTTCGCTGTACGCTTCCCAGCACTTGAACTTCTTTTTCATCAGAGACACCCGTTTCTATGTCTTCGTCTTTCGGGCGTGCTTGCGATCTTCCGCGAGCGTGAGCACATCACCGACTGCGCAGAACACCGCATGCTTCGCCTCGTCGCGGTCGCGGAAGCGGGCCTCGCGTTCGGCGTCGAGCGCCGCCGCCCGTGCCTCGTCGCGCTCGCGCTCGGCCTTCTCGGCGCGAGCTGCCATCTCGGCGTAGGACTTCGGAAACGGGCTGGTCATTTCGTCTTCCCCGCTTCGTCAGCGAGATCGCGGATTCCTGCTAGCAAGAACCGCGCGTCTTCTGATGCTTCGTCTCCGATGGCTCGCTCTACACGCTCTACCACTTCCAATAGTGTTTTGTGCTGGATGCGCGCCCGATACTCTGCGGCGAGGTCTGTGGGCGTGGAGTCGTACGCACGAGCGAGGGGGCCAGCGCACGGGATGCCGCCAAGCGTCGGGTCGTGCGCCGCGACCATAAACGCAATCGCCTCGCGCAGCACCGCCAGCGCCGCCCGTGCCTCGTCACGCTCGCGTCGCATCTGGTCGCGCTCGTCTGCCCAGCACGTCGTCTCGCGACGTCGCGCGAGACGCTCCTGAGCTAGCTGTGCGAGGAGATCAACATACGAAATCAGCGGGTTCTCGTCGGTCATGTCGTGCCTTTCCTAATCCTATCAAAGTTAGCCATGTTGTCAGCAGTCTGTTGCTCTTCAGGAGTCATACTGTACCAAACCGCGTCGAGTGCATCACCCCAGGGGTCGTCTTCCTCAGCGTCAGTCAAGTCTCTTTTTGACGCTTCCCTGGCGTCTAGGAGATTATTCAGAAGCAGCCAGTACTCCTCAACCTTGGACATTTAGCATTCCCCTTATCGGGTTATTTAGTACAGATTGTACCCTAGTTACTCTTCGTCTTCTTCAGGGCTATCCACCCCCAAGGCACGCACGGCCTCCGTAAAGCGAAGCGCCCGCGTGCTGCCAACTCCTCCGCAGAGACAGGCACCAGGACGGCGTCCCAACCAAGGCAACGCCACCTGAGCACACGCATGTCTGCAAAAGGCATCTTCAGAGGAATGCGTCGTACTGCCCCCATCAGGCGCGGCGACCGAAGCGACCCCTGCGTCAGTGGTGAGCAGTACAAGAACGTCATCTAGTACATGCCCGCCATACGCGTGGTTAACCACGAGCCCCGTGAGCACCACCCCTGCCATAAACGCGAGCGCTGCGACGGCATAGAACACGCCCACATTGGCCTCATCTATAGCCGTCTTCTCGCGCTCCTTGTTGCGGCGTTGTTTTTCTCGTAGGGTCATATGAGATACTCCTACTTTCATTTTAGTACATCTCCCGGCAGGCTGCGTAGTCTTAGTTCCGCCAGATTCCTGCGTACGTAATAATTACCAATCCAGAAGATACGCAACCCCCAAAGCGGGTAGCACCTCAGCAGGTGAATACAGTCTGACATGTTCATCACACCCCCCAGGGCCCTATCACAATCAAACGCATCTGGGTAAACCGCGGACACACGGGTGGAACGGTGCTCTAACGCAACTAGGTCGAAACTGTATAAGGTTAGAGTCCAGCGGGCCGACACTAGCGAAGTGCCTATAGCGGTGTTGGATAGTAGGATAACGTTTTGGGTGACATCTTCGGAGGAGTGGAGAATTTCGGTAACATTCCACGTGGTGCCTTTAATGCCGTCCCCTTTACCAATGTATCTGAGCGGGATAGGCTGAACACGGGCGAACCACCTGGATAGCTCACCGTTGACAGCTATCGCCATGTTCACGTCGGTATACTCAGCAAAGTCTTCATGCGCCGCTGCGTACTCCGTTACGTACTCCACTATGGGCTGCCCTACGTGCGGCGTTACAGACCCAGCTGGGACGCGTCTGTTAGCAACCATCGCGACCTTTCATTTACAAGCGCGTGCACGCCTCCGAACTTGCGGTCTTGCTGCGCTGCCGAAATACCTAGGTCCCATTTACGATCGCCATACTCTCTTTTAGAGAGCTGCGTATGTACGGAGACTAATTCTCGTTTGGAGAAGGCCCACATCATAGGCCCTTCGAAGCATACCCCCAGATACGTGGCAGGTGCATCCGCGCGCAGGAAATTGTGGATGTCGAAGGCCGCGGTCTTGTGCGCGCGCGTGCTGAGGAACGCGCCTCTGTAGTACAGCTTGCAGAGCACTTTCTGAGTGCCCAAGCCAGTGCCAGCCGTAGTCTTTTTGCTAGCATTCGCAGCGATGCTCGGCCCAGCACGTCGCAGCATGAGGTATTGCGAGCCACGGCACTCGTGTTCGACCATGATGACCCCTAACGGATCGAGCAGGTGCTTTATAGCGCCCAGCCCTACACGAGGACTGAGTGACCAAGCATTACGCTTTTCTCGTAGCCACTGCGGCTCTGAAACAGCGGCTTCAAATCGCACCGAATCAAAGAACCCGTCGATGACTTTGACCCCTAACTCATTGAGGTGCGCTAAGGTTTGTTTTTGGTCTCGCTTGATTTCTTTAGCGAGGTCTTCCACTTGGCGTAATCGAATCATCCATATCTCCTAGAAGTAAACACTTATACCGTAAAGGATAATGCAATACGGCTGATCGATGGGATTGAGTACCCGTCTTCCAAACCGTCCATGAGATACAACAAGTCCGGCGTACCTAGTAAGATTCTGCAAGGGCCCTTCTCCGAATCTGACGCAGGCGGGTGCCACCAAAGCAGCACTTTAGTACACGGAGGGTTTAGCATGATCGTCTGAAACAGACGTGCCATCAAACGCATGCTAGAGCGGCGGCGTATACGGGGGACTATAACCAGTAAGTCCCCTTCAGGAGCGGCGTGTACTAGCTTCATGACACGCTGTACGGCTACACTGATAGTGGCCGAACGCTTTATGCAGCGCGTGGCCGCGAGTATTGCAGGGTTAGCCGCCTCCCAGGCGCGCATTTCCGAATCGCGTTGTTTGCGTCTATTTGTGACGTACGTTGCAGTGTACAGCTCTAGCTGCGTGCCAAACCTGGCAGTATACGCGGAATCTCCGTAGGGCACTGCAACTACTTCCCCATGAGGTCTTCTACGTCTGTAGGCCGCAGCTTGAACGTCACCACGTAAACAGTGGCACCAGGATCGCAGGGCGCCACGTTGAACCCGGCCAGCTGAAAGTGGGACGCGCGTCTAGATAGCAACTCTTTTAGAGTGAGGTACACGGTGATACCGCCGCACCCGATGCCTGCGTCGTCTCCGAAGGCTTCTACAGGAACCTCAGCGCGGATGTTGCGCACAGAAGTACCGACCTGCAGCGCGTAAATTTCGTCTAACACCGTAGTCACCCACTCTCTGTCGAGGGCAGGGTGTACGTCGCGTAGGCTGTCTATGTGGGCCTGTACTGGGATGATACTCGCTAGAACTAGCCATGCATGCGACAGTGTTTCGTAAGTCTCCGCTGTAAGCAGCCTAGCTGCTGGCAGCGTAATCTTCGGTATCGTTTCTACTGGAAGAAGCGTGTAGTCTCTAATAGCCATACTTTTCGTATTGCCCCCGTAGCTTAGCTACGACTTGTAGCAGTTCGCCGCGCACAGCGTTGGTGTTCACGTCAGGGTTCCTACGCAGTTCGGCGAGTTGCTCTAGCGTAAGCGCTGCTTTGCCGTTCAAGCCGTAGTACAGTTCGATAAGTTCGCGGTCCTCTTTATTGAGGTTCGCCAAATACGTGAGGTATTCTTTAGGGAACAGGTCACGCGAGAACATGTAGATATTCCTTAGATGATGGGGGGCTGTTGCAACACTTCAAATAGCGTAGCAGGGTGAAGATATATTATGTGCACTGACGTGAACTCCAAAAGCTGTACGCCTACCGGATCCGGCGCCCACCCCAGGCTCTTATCCAACCAGGTATTTAACGCAGAGTTAACCATGGCCACTGAGTGAGGATAGCGCAAAACTAGCCGCACGTACAAGAGGTCGCGGTCATCCCGGGGCGCCCTGCCTAGCGCCAGCAGCTTGTTAAGAGCGAAAACATCGCCACGCAAGTATCCTGTGACATCCCAAACCAAGTCGTCGTCTGGCATACTTACTCATACCATAAAAAATGCCTCCGAAACTAAAAAAGCAGTGGGAGAGAAGGGGCGTTGGGCACGCCATTTCTCTCCCACTGCGCGGACCTCTAGACCGATGAGGGACTCATTCGCCGAAATCTTTATGATCTAAGAGTCGGTTTCAGAAAACGGTTTATCGCGAATCAGGTCACCTGGATCGCGACCGTCCCACCGGTCGATATACGTGCTGGCACCGTTAAGGAAACGCGAGACAGGTGGCCTGGTTCGCGAGAGACCGTTTTCTGAAACCGGCTCTTCGATTATAAAGAGTTCGGCGAATGTGTCTCCTCTCCTTTCAGAATGCCGCACGTGTTCTTGTCTCACGGTACGTGAGACTCTCAGAAGTCAAAACAGTTCGCAGTAACTGTAATACTGGAAATGCTTATCCTATGAGGCACAGTTTGCAGGTCCAGAATATCTCTAGAGTCCATACGCTTGCGCGACGCGACTTTCTCTAGAGACACTCGTTACATTTAGTTATAGGGAAGCCTTGCTCAAATACCGGATATGATTGTTGTATAGGCTGAGCCGGGTGACGTTGCTCCGAGAATTCCGGGGACCGTGTCGTCAGACACCTTCCTCGAAGGAGCAGTGTCCGCGGCTAAGCCGGTGCGACTAACTGCTCTTGCTCATCCTGCGCGGGTAAACACTAAACCTGCGGTACACAGGTGACGTTATCCAGTACGCTCCGATATCGCGGATAGTACTGTACAACGGGCTTGGGGCGTATTTGAGTCTCAGTTACTCATACCAAACATATTGCTCTTTTTCTGATGTTTTTGGTCTGTGACTATATAGGCGGGCGCCTAAGGGCCCAACCACGACCACGACCCCGACCGCGACCCCGACCGCGACCGCGACCACGACCCCGACCGCGACCACGACCGCGACCGCGACCACGACCACGACCACGACCGCGACCGCGACCACGACCACGACCCCGACCGCGACCGCGACCACGACCGCGACCGCGCGGTTGCTACCGAAATACTCAACATTGTTAGCATCAGAGACTCCTTAAATCCCGACACCGATGTAGACGCAGCCCGTTAGAGAGGCTGCGTCTACATCGGTTACTAGACGGGCCTAACTG
>Ga0315284_10015366_pt1 | contig 10885 bp, 8 predicted proteins | sample YL17G09_16_MG_FD_203696 | JGI IMG/M metagenome (GOLD analysis project Ga0315284, IMG submission 203696) | Sediment microbial communities from Yellowstone Lake, YNP, Wyoming, USA - YL17G09_16 | ecosystem: Environmental > Aquatic > Freshwater > Lake > Sediment | place: USA: Wyoming | collected...
AGGAGAAAAAGGTTGAGAGTGCTGAAGAAGATGACCTGGGAGCTTTGAAGAAGAAATTGGAGGCAAAGGGAAAAGAGGCCGAGGAAAACTATGAACGGATGCTAAGGGTGGCGGCTGATTTCGAAAACTATAAAAAACGAGCTGCTCGTGAAAAGGAAGAACTCACGAAATATGGGAATGAGGATTTGATCAAGGCCATCTTACCCTTTCTGGATAATCTGGAAAAGGCCGTTGACCATTCTGAAACGACGCAAGGAATGCAGAGCCTGGTCGAGGGAGTGAAACTGACGATTCAGCAACTCCTCCAGGCCCTCAATAAATTTGGGCTTTCCCCTATTGAATCTCTTGGGAAACCCTTTGATCCGGCCTTCCATGAGGCGATGATGGTCGTTCAGACGGACCAACACGAGCCCAATCAAGTCGTGGAGGAGTTCCGCAGGGGTTATCTTCTCAATGATCGCCTCATTAGACCGGCAACGGTTTCCGTCTCTAAGCCTTTAGACAAGGAAGCTCAGACGACGGGTTAATTGACAGTAACCTAAGAATGACATAAGGAGGGAAGAATATTATGGCCAAGACAATTGGAATAGACCTGGGAACCACAAACTCCGTGGTCGCTATCATGGAGGGAGGGGATCCGGTTGTCATCACGAACCAGGAAGGTACTCGAACCACACCTTCTGTAGTCGCCTTTATGGACAAGGGGGAACGGGCGGTCGGACAGATTGCCAAACGCCAGGCGATTACGAATTCTGAGAATACGATCTTTTCCATTAAACGATTGATGGGAAGGAAGTACCGGGATTCTGAAGTCCAACGGGATCTCAAGATCCTCCCCTACAAGATCGTTGAAAATAAGAATGGAGATGCATGGGTCAAGGTGAGGGATAAGGAGTACAGTCCTCCCGAAATCTCTGCCTTCATCCTCCAAAAGATGAGGGAGACCGCGGAGGCCTACCTGGGGGAGAAAGTCACCGACGCAGTGGTCACCGTTCCCGCCTACTTCAACGACAGCCAACGTCAGGCTACCAAGGATGCGGGGAAGATTGCGGGTCTCAACGTGATCCGAATCATTAACGAACCGACCGCTGCTTCGCTCGCCTATGGTCTGGATAAGAAGAAGGACGAAAAGATTGCTGTCTTTGACCTGGGAGGAGGAACCTTCGATATCTCGATCCTGGAGTTAGGAGACGGTGTCTTCGAAGTAAAATCAACCAACGGGAATACGCATCTCGGTGGAGACGATTTCGATCAGCGGGTGATTGATTATCTGGCCGACGAGTTCCGAAAGGATCAGGGGATCGATCTGAGAAAGGATCGGATGGCCCTTCAACGGTTGAAGGAGGCTGCTGAAAAAGCAAAGATTGAGCTCTCGAACATGATGGAGACGGACGTCAACCTTCCTTTCATTACCGCCGATGCCTCGGGACCGAAACACCTGAATATGAAGCTGACCCGGGCCAAGTTGGAGAAACTGGTGGAGGATTTGATCGAGTCGGTGGATGGACCCTGCCGCCAGGCTATCACCGATGCAGGGCTCTCTCAACAAGATATTGACGAGGTCGTCCTGGTCGGCGGAATGACCCGGATGCCAAAGGTTCAGGACAAGGTGAGGCAGCTTTTTGGGAAGGAACCCAACAGGAGTGTTAACCCGGATGAGGCGGTCGCCATCGGCGCGGCCATCCAGGCGGGCGTCCTGAAGGGAGAGGTCAAGGATGTGCTTCTCCTCGACGTGACCCCTCTCTCGCTGGGGATCGAAACCCTTGGGGGCGTTTTTACCAAACTGATCGAACGGAACACCACCATCCCTACCAAGAAGAGCCAGATCTTTTCAACGGCATCGGACAATCAGCCGGCCGTGACGATCCATGTGCTCCAGGGAGAGAGGGAGATGGCCGCCGATAACAAAACCTTGGGACAGTTTGAGCTGGTGGGCATTCCTTCCGCACCCAGAGGGTTGCCTCAGATCGAGGTGACGTTCGATATTGATGCCAATGGGATCGTCCACGTCTCCGCAAAAGACCTTGGAACGGGTAAGGAGCAATCGATCCGGATCACGGCTTCCAGTGGACTTGCCGAAGAAGAGGTCAAGAAGATGGTGAAGGATGCCGAGGCCCATGCCGCCGAAGATAAGAAGAGACGGGAGGGGGTCGAAGCACGAAACCAGCTCGATACGCTCATCTATACGACAGAGAAATCGATGACAGAGTATGGCGACAAGATCGATGCTGGAGATAAACAGAATATCGAGGAAGCGATTGCCAAGGCTAAGAAGGCCATGGAATCGAATGACGCCAGCACGATCAAGTCGGCCCAGGAGGAACTGACTCGATCTTCCCATAAGCTCGCCGAGGCCATGTATGCCAAGGCGTCTCAGAAAGGCAAAACCGCGGGAGCGGGTCCCGGCCCTGAGGCGGGAGCGCAGGAAGGCCCCCAGAAAGGGGCTCAGGAAGACGTGGTGGATGCTGATTTCGAGGATGTCAGTAAGAAGTGAGCGGAAGTAAGCGAACCGATTCGAAAGGCGAGGGTTTAAACCTCGCCTTTTTTTTGTTATAAAGACACTGGGCTGCATTATTTGAACAGACTTTTTTGCAGCTTGAGGATGAGAGGATGTGGAATTTTTTCGAAAAATTGAAGAAGGGCCTTTCCAAGACCCACGAAGGTTTTGTCGAGCAGATCGATCGGTTGGTGCTCGGACAGAAGACGATTAATCAAGACCTCTTGGACGAACTGGAGGGGCTCCTCTTCGCAGCCGATCTTGGAACGAAGACATCTCATCAATTGATCGAGGGCGTTCGTCAGGGGTTAAAGCGGGGGGAACTCGAGCAGCCCGAACGGGTGAAAGAATTCATCAAACAGGAAATCCTTCGGACCCTCCAGTCCGGTGAGAAACCCCTTTCTATAGACTTTTCTCAGACGAAGCCCTTTGTCATCATGGTCGTGGGGGTCAATGGTGTCGGCAAGACGACGACCCTCGGAAAGATCGCCTATCAGTACACCTCTCGGGGGAAAAAGGTCTTGATCGGAGCCGCCGATACTTTCCGAGCAGCCGCCGTGGAACAGCTCGAGATCTGGGCTAAACGGGCGAACGCCGACCTGATCAAACAATCGAAGGGATCCGACCCCTCTGCGGTTGCTTTCGACACCCTTCACGCGGCCAAGGCCAGAGAGACCGATCTTGTTTTCATCGATACGGCAGGCAGGTTACACACCAAAGTCAATCTGATGGAAGAATTGAAAAAGCTGAAACGGATCATCAGCAGAGAAAGCCCTGGAGCCCCTCACGAAGTCCTTCTGGTCCTCGACGCTACCAATGGTCAAAATGCCATCTCCCAGGCTAAGTTTTTTCACGAAGCCATTGGGGTGACTGGGATTGCCCTAACCAAATTGGATGGAACAGCCAAAGGGGGAATCATTGTGGGGATCACCGAGGAATTCCGGATCCCCATTCGCTACATCGGCGTGGGTGAAGGGATGGATGATTTAAGGGAGTTCAATGCCTCGGAATTCGTCCAAGCCCTTTTCTGAATGGATGCGGTTGCGATATCTCCGCGTTTTCGGCTTTACGGTTGAGGGAAAAAACAGGGATCCCTTATGACGTCCAAACCCCAACCCCGCTGGGCCATCATGATCGTCTTAATGATCGCCCATGCTGTCAATGACGGATTCCTTTGGGTCATTCCTCCTCTTTTGCCTGCGATCCGGGAGCATTTCCATCTTTCCTATACCGAAATAGGGGCCCTGTACACTTCCTACCGGTTCTTGGGGGACATCCTGCAGGCACCCGCAGCCTATCTGGTGCACCTCGTACCCCCGTATACCATCATTGCAGGAGGTTTGCTTTGGTCCTCTATCGGGATGTTTCTTTCCACCTTAAGTACCAGTTACGGTATGCTGGCGTGGACCTTCGCCGTGGGTGGCATCGGACGAGCCCCTTATCACCCGCTAGCTACAACATTACTTTCCCGAGTCTTCGGAAGGGATACGCTGGGCCGTGCCATCGCGCTGCACATGAGCGGGAGTTCTCTTGGCCAAGTCGCTGCACCCTTTTTGGTTGGACTGCTGCTCGCCTATTATGGCTGGCGGTTGCCCATAACCCTATGGTCCGCGCTAGCCTTGTTGGCCGGGTTAAGTCTATTCTTTCTCTTGAAACGCCGGGAAGAGAATTTCTCGACAACTCGCAAAACCCTGCGTCTGCCCTATTTCTCTCGCCCTATGGCGGTCTATCTCCTGGCGCTGAGCGTATGGGGGATCGCCCAAGCCGGTCTCATGACATTTCTCCCGCTCTTTCTGGTTGACAACCGTGGGCTGAGCAAAGAAAAAGCGGCCGCTGTCTACGGGATGATGTCCCTTTCAAGCGTTATCTTCCGACCGTTCATAGGCGCCGTAATGGACTGGATGGGCAAACGTAAACCGGTGCTCATCGGAGGGTTCGTCATCTGTGGCCTTTCGATCCTGGGCTTAGCAAGTGTAAAATCCATGGGGATGATGTACCTCTTTATTGTGTTGCTCGGAACCTTTGGGTCCGGGCATTCAGGGCTCTCCGACACCTTCTTGATTGAAATGATACCTTCCAATCGCCGTGAGGAAACGCTCGGCGCTACCTTCACCGTGCGAATGGCGATCGCGGCTCCGGCCCCTCTCATCGTAGGATTTGCCTCAGAACGGCTCAGTCTGCCAACTATTTTTCTGATCCTTTCCGCCGTTCCAATACTCACGGCACTGGTCCTTGCCCTGGCTGAGGAAAAACCTCATGACTAATAGGGAAGGTTGAAGCTAAAGCAAAGGCTAAGGCTGAGGTTAAGGTTTAGAAGAAATAAGATAAAAAGATTTTTGAACAGGGTTACTGAAGAACGATTTTTTCGAGAACTTTGATCCGCGCTTCTAAAGCGTTCAGTCTCCTTTCTAGGTCCGCGTAAGAAAACTTGATCATGGAACCTAATTCCTCTTTGACCTCGGTCAGCCCTTCCCGGACCTTTTCGCCGGAGGTCTCCATTCCTTCGACCGCCTTCTTGATCTGTTCCTGAATGTTGCTCAACCCTTCTCTCAGCCTCTCCATGTCGACCTTACTTTCCTGGACCGATTGAAAGAGTTCCTTTCCCCTTTCCCTTTCCATCGTTTCGACGATCGAATCCATCTGCTGCCTCGATTGATCAAAGACCCGTTTCACATCTCCCTCAATCTTCTGGAGCGACGATTCAATAGCCTGATTGGATTGCTGGAACACGGACTGGTTTTCTCCCTTCAGTTGCTGAAACCCCTTGAGGATCTCTTCACGAAGCACGGCCATTGCAGCCTGCCATTGCTTCCTTGATTCCTCGAGGTTCGTGTGGATCTCCTCTTTCCATGCAAGAGCCTCGGTTTTGTTTTCTTCTCTCAACTGACGAAAGCTTGCCTTGGTCTCCTGTCTTAACTTTTCGATATCTTCTTTGTGCACGAGGCCCACATATTTCTGATCCAGATATTCCTTCGTTTCTTTATCCATGGTCGTCTTCGACCTCCTGTTGGCTTTATGTTTGAATATCACACATCTTCCGAAATATCAATGTCTTTGGGGGGTAGAAAGATCACCAGAGTAGGATGCGTGAGAATTTCTCGGGGAAAGTGTAAACGACTGACAATCTAAGTTCAGTGAGTTGCTCTTCACAAGTCGACAGGCTCGATTACAGCGGCGTTTCGCCGAGCATCTGAAGGTTCACGAATTGCTTTTGGAGATCTCTATTTTGCTTGTCAAAGGTGAGGGTATCCTCCACAACTGAGGGGCTCTGTTCTTGACCCCTTCCAGCTCGTTTTCAGGATGAATAAGATATAAGTATTATTACTGTATCGTGGGCGGGACGTTGTTCATTCACTTTTCTGTCCCCTCTGCCCGAAAGGTGAAGCAAAACCTTTACTTCCCGCACACCATGTTTGGCGAAACTTACCTAGTATCGGAGTGCCTTTTAATGGGTAAGCCTGTTCAAATTCTAATGGTTTCTTGAATAACTTAAACAGGTCCCCTCCCCCGTAAAGATTTGACCCCATTTACTCGGAGTAACCCAAGAGGACAAGGAGGTACATTGAATCGTTAAATAGGAGGGTAAGGGACGAGCTTCTCAACGTGGAAATCTTCTCAATGCTCTTTGAGGCTCAGGTGCTGATCGAAAACTGGAGGAAGGATTACACCTTAGAAGCATTTGCGGTCCAATTTTTTTTGCTCCTCATCGGTTCTCGTTTGGCTATGAGGCCGGATGAGTTGGATGTTCCGAGTTTTCAACGCATCCATCAACCCGATCTGGTTCAGCGTCACTGATCCCCCAATTCGTACTGAGGCCCCATCCGGAATCTGCTTCATCACCCAGTCTAATGCCGCCTTTCGATCCGGCACAAAGATCGCCTCGAAATTGTTTTTCTTCAAAGCTTTGATCGTCCTTTCAACCTGCTTTTCCTGGAAAAAGTGCTGCCAGGATTCCATGATGCCCTCCTTGGATTACCAAGACCATTCATCCAATCGCAACCCGGCAGCTCAAGAAATAGCAACCTTTGTTTACCCAACCAGCGAGGTTAGGTAAAACCAAAGGAACACCAATTTCATCGGAAATACTGGAACAGAAAAGTTATGGCTACAGCACTGAGATTCCCCCATCCACGACGACGATTGAACCCGTCATGTACGATGCCTCGGTTGATAAGAGAAAACATATTGCGTTGGCAATTTCCTCTGGCTTTCCAATCCGTTTCATGGGTATCGGCTCAATGATCTCACGCAGTCTCGCCTCGGGATCCGGTGTCGGGGCAACGCCTGTTCGCAACATCGGTGTGTCGGTGGGGCCTGGGCATACGCAGTTAACTCGAATCCCGTCTGTAGCGCATTCAACAGCAAGAGCTCTCGTGAAGTGAATCACGCCAGCCTTCGTTGCTCCATAGACGGCGAAAGCCTGAAGCCCCACCAGGCCGAGCTCCGAACCGATATTGACGATGGCACCGCTACCCCCTCGCTGCATGATCGGGATCGCCGCCCTGCAACACAAGAATGTGCCTTTGAGGTTGACGTCGAACATCAAGTTCCACTCCTCCAGTGGTGCACTTACAACTAACATTCTGTGGCATACGCCGGCACAGTTTACAAGGATGTCAACCCCGCCGAAATTAGAAAGCGTGTGGTCAAACAGCCCCTTGACTTGAGCCTCATCGCGCACGTCGACTTTCACAGCTAACGCCTCGCCGCCCTCGGCCACAATCGCCTTCGCTTCATCGGCCGCATCAACTAGATCCGCCAAGACGATCCTCGTGCCCTCTCGCGCCAATCGGTGGACTGTCGCCTTCCCTATTCCAGAATTCGCACCCGTGACGATAGCAACTTTGTTTTCCATCATTGGAACTTTAGAATCACGGTTCTGAAGCTTCTTCATCTTTCTCTCCCTCCTCTTGAGTTTGCTGTATTTCTCTAGCGTTCCAGGGTTATAGGCGACTCGTGTCGCACATGATGATGGCAAAGCACCACTTTCTTCCCAATGCTATGACCCTCGGCCTTTTCTCGAGTCGATCCGCATTCCCTTCGGACTAACTTACACAGTAGCTTATGTTTTGGAGGTCTCCTCCGCCCGAAGCGTGTCGAGGGGGCCATGGGCTTAAGTGCGTGGTGCTCCACTTCGCCGGCCTGCGGAGGGATCCCTCCCCGCAGCTCAGTAATGCAGAGCGGAAGGCCTGGCAGAACCGAGAGACCGGCTAGTAGCTAGAGTGAGAACACAGAGTGGGAGGTCTCTGCAAGCACCGGTTCAACCTAGGCCACTCTTCGGCAAGATGCTTGACTGGACATTGCAGAGTGATTGAACGAATTGCTCTTACACCGAGGCTTTACCGGCAGATATCTCATCCCCCCTCATACCATCGCAACGATATCGATCTCGGTCATCATACCCTCATAGGCAAGATAGGGCGCCGACACGCCCGTCAATGTGGGTCCGCGGTCAGGAAAGAAGGACAAGATCGTCTCACCGTTGGGACGGAGAACCTCCTCGCCGACCCCTCCCGTGTAGAAGGAGTTCACCTTGAGGACATGCTCGAAGCTGAGGCCAAGTTCCCCGAGGATTCCACCAATGTATCCCATCGCCCTTCGGGTCTGGGCGACCATATCGCCTTTGTCGAGCACCGTCACACTGGAGTCGGGCGCCAGTGACACCTGGCCACCTAGAAACGCAAGATCGCCACATCGCACCCCATGACGATAGGGCAGATGGACGGGCCAGTCCCAGTTGATGCTAGGCCAAACGTGGATACGCGGCAGCCGCGACCCATCCACGCCCCGCATGGCTATCACGTCGTTCTTAAGCATGATGCCCTCGGGCCAAAAATAGGGGAACGAGATGCCAGTCGCCGTCGGGCCAGGTTCACGATAATAACTCGCCCGAATGAGGGCGGGATCTCCCCAGCTCTCCTTCTGACCCGGCTCAGCATTAAAGACGTTCGCCTTCACCGAATCGTTCAGGTCGGCCCCAAGCTGATGCAATAGCTCGTCAAGTTTCGGCAACACAATGCGACTTTGCGCGGCCAAATCTCCCTTGTCAGCGATCCGCCCTTCGCCATCCATTGCAGTGATCCCGCTCGTGAAGATCATCTCCTCGCAGCGGAGGGCATGGCTGAAGGGATGGGGTAGCCTTGGGCAGTAAGGGCTCCAGGCTGCTGTGCGCCTTAGACGCCAGCCATTCAAGTGCCGCATGGCAATCGCTTCGATTTCGATCAGTGTGTCAGGATAGAGAAGGCCGGGCATAGGGACGAGCGTAACCGCAGGGCCAGGCGCCATCGCCGAACCAAGGCAGTCGGCAATTTGCGCCAGAAGATCGTGTTCATCTGTGTGGCCATCATTGACGTAAAAACCGGTGATCTTAACAAGATCGGCCATATCGGCACCGGCTTCCGCCAGAACTCGGCCCATATATTCCATACTGCCGATCGTCTGCTTTGCCAAGTCGCCGGGGTGCCGAATACGAGCCCTGGCATCCATGTCCACTTGTGCTCCAATAAAGATCATTTTGTTGCAGACGATTCCCGGGCTGTTCTTCGCAACCTTCAGTCGAAGCTTCCAATGGTCTTCCGGATTGATAAAACGACGTGGTAGCATGGGTTATCCTCCTCGATCAGCTATCCAGATGACGGGAGTCCATTGATCTCCTATGGATGATCTTTCCCCCAACCAGAGTCATTTCAACCTGCGTCTCTTTGATTTCATCTTTAGGTATCTTCAGAATATCTCTGTCAAGTACGGCCATATCCGCAAGTTTCCCTGGCTCTATCGAACCCTTGATGTTCTCTTCGAAAGACGCGTATGCTGCGTTGATCGTATAGAGCCTCAGAGCATCCATCACGGAAATCGACTGTTCGCAACCGATGGCTTGCCCCAGATAGGATTTCCTACTGACTGCTGCATAAATCTGTTTCGCGATGTTGCCAGAGGTTACGGGCCAGTCAGAATGACCCACTGCCAAGATGTCTCTTCCAAGATATTGTCTATGAGGAAAGTATTGTCTGATACGTCTGGGCCCGATAATCGAAAGATGGGCCGAACCGAGTTCATACAAGAAACTTATGGCCGATGAAGGAAGGACCGCAAGCCTTTTGAAGCGCTTGATTGCTCTGACACTGGGCAAAGAGCAATGTTCAATACGGATCCTGTGATCTCTTGCAGGCTTTTCCCTTAAAGCGGCCTCAACCGCATCCAAGACCACATCAATCGCTTTATCTCCGATGGCGTGGATACATGGGTGCAAGCCGGCCTTGTGAGCTTCAACAACACCCTCTGTTAATTCATCTTTGGAGAGCATCATTATTCCACAATTCCCTGGCTCATTCGAATAGGGTTGGTATAAGGCGGCGGTCCGGCCGCTCATACTGCCGTCCAACATAAACTTGGTGCCAACAATCCTTAATTGTTCATTTCCAAAACCGGCCCTTATTCCGAGGGCTTTTAACTCGTTCCTGTATCCTGGCTCGCCCAGGATAGGAAACCAAGGGATGAGGAGTCCCACTCGTAGGGGAAGTTTGCCTTCTGAGACCAGTTCATGGTATGCGACGAAGCTGTCGTGGGTAACGAGGGCGTCAGTGAATGACGTGATGCCCCAGCCCCCAAGCGTATCACAGGCCACTTGGATCGCCTGTTTAATTTCGGCAATGGTGTGTGAAGGGATGATCCTTGTCACCAAATCCTGAGCACATTCTTTCAGAAGCCCGCTGGGCTCCCCCGTTTCAGCTACTCTGTCAATCTCTCCGCCCTCTGGATCAGAAGAACCCTTTGTCACATGAGCCAGCAGCAATGCTCTGCTATTCGCCACAGCCAGATGACCATCGAAACGTCGTAAATACACCGGGTGCTCATCCGAGGCTTTATCCAAGTCCCATCTCGTTGGGTGCCTCTTTTCCTTCAATCGATGATCGTCATATCCGCTTGCGATCACCCATTTCGCCTTGGGTAGTTTCCTGGCTCTCCGTCGAATCCGATGGATGATCTCTTCGACGGATCCAGCATCCTGCACAGGAACTTCAAAAACCAGCTGTGTTCCCGCCTCCTTCGCATGGCAATGGCTCTCGATAAAGCCTGGAGTCACTGTCTTCCCCTGAAGATTTAACGTTTGGGTTTCTCGTGTGATTAACTTCTTGATCTGCGGGGTGGTACCCACTTCCAGGATTCTATCGCCTTTGATGGCGACCGCCTCAGCAATTCTATTCTCTTTCGCCATTGTAATAATCTTGCCGTTGATGATGGCCAGATCCACAACTTTGCTCGTCTTCATCTCGACGTTTCCCTGTGGCAAGAAGAATAGTCGAACGAAATCTCTCAACGCTGGAAACGGACGACACCCCCAATGATCGTGAGATCAACCCTGACATCCTTGATCTCTTCTTTGGGAAT
>Ga0315284_10015368_pt1 | contig 10883 bp, 10 predicted proteins | sample YL17G09_16_MG_FD_203696 | JGI IMG/M metagenome (GOLD analysis project Ga0315284, IMG submission 203696) | Sediment microbial communities from Yellowstone Lake, YNP, Wyoming, USA - YL17G09_16 | ecosystem: Environmental > Aquatic > Freshwater > Lake > Sediment | place: USA: Wyoming | collected...
ATCCTCCGCAGCCGGTGCGCGCAGCGTCTCTACGGGTGCATCGCCGGCATCCTCAACTCTGCCCTCCGCCCTCCGCCCTCCACCCTCCACCCTCTGCCCTCCACCCTCTGCCCTCCGCCCTCCGCAGTCCGCCCTCCGCCCTCCGCCCTCCGCACTTCCCCCTCACTTCACCTCGCCCATCACAAACTCCACCGGCACTCCCCCATTGCTGAACTTGAGGCGGCGCGCGATCGGGAGACCCAGAGCCTTCGCATGCGTCGGCTCGGCCAGCAGAAGTCCGAAGTGCCACCCCTTGCACGACTCCCGCAGCCGCGCCCCGAATTGGCGCAGGAGATCGCGCGTTTCGTCAACTGTGCCGATCCGTCGCCCGTACGGTGGATTGCAGATCATCAGGCCCTGCGCGCCCCACGTGCCGTCTTTGTTGAAATCGCGGCAGTCAGCCTTGACAAAGGCAATGCCTTCGACAACCCCGGCACGCTCCGCGTTTGCCCGGGCCGCGCGCAAAGCGCCATCCTCGATGTCGGCGGCAACAAGTCGCGGCAGAGTCGGCGGCCGGTCGGCAGGCGCCGCCGATGCACGGAACCTCTCCCACTTGCCGGCGTGGAACGACGGCCAGTGCTCGAAGGCAAAGTGCCGGGCAGATCCGGCAGCAATGCCACGCGCCATGAGTGCGGCCTCAATTGCGCACGTCCCCGCCCCGCACATGGGGTCGGCGATTGCGGGATATCGCTGCCACTCGCATGCCGCAAGCAACGCAGCAGCAATGGTCTCTCGCAGTGGCGCCTTGGCCGTTGCCTCGCGATACCCGCGCTTGTGGAGAATCTCTCCCGACGAGTCCATGCTCAGTGTGCATTCGTCGTTATGCATGCGAACGTGCACGCACACCGGCGCGTGCTCCGACCGCGTGACTGCGACGCCCAGGCTCCTCATGTGGTCGACAATGCCGTCATACACCGCCGCAGCAGCGTTGTCGGTGTGATGGAGCCGGGATTCCCTGCAGGCAACCTCCAGGGAGATGGACGCGCTGAACCCGGTGAGCAACTCCCAGTCCAGGCGGCGCACCTTGCCAAAGAGCTCGGGGTACGATCGTGCCGTGAATGACGCAACACGCAGGAGTACACGGTTGACAGTGCGCAGGTTCAGATTGGCGTGGTAAATCGTGTCCAGCGGCCCAGCGAATGTCACGCCTCCTGCCTCGCCGGCAACACCGGTCACGTTCGGCAGCGCCCCCACCTCCTTGGCGGCGAACTCCTCCAGTCCCGGCGTGCATATCGCGAAGAACTGCTGCGGCTGCTTGAGCAGATGGCGCTTGAGGCGGCGTGCAAGACCCGGTTGCGTGAGGGAGACCTGCTGCATGTGAAAGGGGTTTCCGCTGGTGGAGGGACGATCGATGTCGACATTTGAGAAAACGTAGCTGCTCAGGTCCCTCTGACGGCCACGTCCATGGCGCTCGTCGAGCGCCGCACTGAGCCCGGTCGAAGTGTGCCCGTCGGCTGAGACGGGCTGTATCGAGGCGCCCGGCTGAGGTGTATCCAGACGAGCATTGAGGACCTGAGCAGTTACGAGAAAATACTGCTCTGCGGCGCGGTGTCCGGCACTCAGCGCCCATCGGGAGAAGGGCCACCGCGCAGCGGTCTCCTCCTCTCCGCGCTTGATGGCGCCTGCCGGATCGACTATTTTACCGCACACGCTGACACGCTCCGCGCACATGGCTTCTCCGCAAGCCGTGATGCGGGGGAGATCAGGCTCCACGGTCTCCGACACTCTCTCGGACGCACACCCATGTCAACGGGCATCAAGTTCGGCTCTTCCGACACCCCGGCATCGCCAAAGCCGAATCCCGCATTCCGTGCAAGCGACTTCATGCCGCCGCCCGCGATCAATGAGCGCATCGGCAACCTCCGCATCATCGAACCCATTGCCTCGGGTGGCATGGCCTTTGTCTACAAGGTAATGCACGAGGAACTTGAGGTCGTGCGCGCCATCAAGCTGCTCAAACCCGGGTTTACCGAAGAGACACGCCAGCGACTGCTCACCGAAGCCAAGATCTCGGCAAATCTCCACCATCCCAACATCGTACAGATCTACAATGTCGCGTTGTGGAAAGAGGAGATCCCCTATATCGAAATGGAGTACGTGCACGGAACATGCCTGCGCGACACCATTGCGCACCACACGCGCCTGCCCTTCCCGGTGGCCGCCTCCATCGCAGGCATCGTAAGCCGCTCGCTGGACTTCGCGCGCCAGCAGACATTCACCGTGTACGGCAAGAGCTACTTCGGCCTGGTGCACCGCGATATCAAACCGGCGAATATCCTCATCTCGTCAACAGGTGCGGTGAAGCTGGCCGACTTCGGCATCGCCCTTCCCGGCAGCGTCAGCCTGCACACCGCCGACTCCGTGATAATGGGCACATCGCCCTACCTGAGTCCCGAGCAGATCAAGGGGCAGCGCCTCGATCACCGCTCCGATATCTATTCACTGGGCACGGTGCTCTACGAAATGCTGTGCGGGATCAAGACGTTCCCTCAAACACTCATGCCCACGCTCATGAACGCGAAGATCGAGGGCACGTACGAGCCCATCCGCACGCACCTGCACAATATCCCGCCCGGGCTCGCCGATGTGCTGGCAAAGTGTCTGATGGTTGACAAAGAGAAGAGATACCAGGACGCGGCGGAGCTCTCGGTAGCGCTGGATCGCATCGTCTCCGGCTACACCGACAAGTCGCCGTCGTGTCTGGTTCGGGAGTACGTGGAGAGCACCTCGTCGGAACAGACCCCGGCGGTTGTCGCCACGGTCCAGGCGCGGCCATCGAGAAGGTCGTTCACCATCGGGATAGTGGCCGCATTTGCCGCAGTGGTGGCGCTCATGGTCGGCACGATCGTGGTGCAGACGCGTATCTCTGCGACGAAGGCAGCTCTGGCGGCAGCCGTGGCCGAGGCGAAGTCCTCGGGCGTCGCGCCGGCGCCGTCTGCGGTGGCCACGCAGCCAGTTGACGCGATGCCACTGACGCCCGTGGTCCAGTCCGTCTCGCCGGCCAGGGTCCAGACGCCGCAATCGGCACGCACGGTCGCACCGGCCGCTCCGCAATCAGCGGCCGTTGCGTCGATCCTGCGCTCCGGCGACGCGATCCCCGAGCACAGGCCGGAGTCGGCATCTCCCCGCCGCAGCGACGCAGATTCGACCTACGCCCTGGCAACGAACCGCTCGGCCGTGTTCGACGCAAGGCCCAACGCAACCAACCGCCACGCCGCATTGTTGGCATGGCAGGCATTTCAGAAAGTTGCATGCGCCCAACTCGTCGCAGACCCGCGATGCCCGGAAGCCTCCTCGATCATCAGTGCCCTGTCGCAGTAGGCTGCCCGTACCAGGGTCCCTCGACGCACCACATTCGGTCAGGCAACTAACGGTCCCGACGATCTCACACCAACACGAATGCTCGTGGGTGTCGCGCACCGGGTGCACCGGACCTTCACTCCCGCATGACGCGCCACCCGGCTTTGCCATCCAGACCCGGCTGTTCCTGCTCCAGACGCCGCTCATCCGGGAGGGGCGACTAGTGTCCGGCGGTCTTGGAGAAGACGTTGATGGTGACCACGCCTGCGGCGATCAACGCGATGCCGACTATCGCCGGTATGTCAAGCCGCTGGTGATACACGAAGAGACCCGCAATGGAGATCAGCACAACGCCCGCGCCCGACCAGATCGCATAGGCGATGCCCACCGGAATGGTGCGCAGTACCAGCGACAGGAAGAAGAACGCGCCCGCATAGCCAACCACCACGATGATTGACGGAACAAGACGCGTGAAGCCCATTGACGCCTTGAGAGCCGACGTGGCGAAGACCTCCGACACAATTGCGATACTCAGATACACCCAGTTCATTGGATCCACGATTCTTTCTGATTGAGCGGACGTGTGTCGGGCGCCGTACCGGTTGACCCAAGGCGGCGTGCGGAGCTGTGTGTGCGCAGAACTACGGGCGCTTCGGGTTTGCCTCTATCTGGAATTCGCACGTCACCGAGTCTTTGATTGCGTCATTCCGAAGATCGCCAAACGGGATCAGGGCACGTGCGGTCGCTTTTCCAAGAGAGCAGGATGGTTCTTCCAGACCCAATCCACAACATCCTGTCTAAGGTCTTCGACAAACGAGATCAGTTCATCTGCGTCCGCGTTCGTTGCTCCACCAACATAGTCGTACTCCACGGTGTTTCTCTTCGTCCTGCAACTATCGAGGTAGTCGGCATCAGCCTCTTTCTCAGGTCCAAGCACCAAGGGCAGGGCCTGCAACGTGCGATAGTGCGCAAGCGTTTTTTCGGGCCGATAGCCCTCAGAGTAGACCAGTATCGTGCAAAGCTTCAGGGCTGCATTGTAGGCAATGCCGAAGCGCCAGTCCGACGAGACACCGATCTGTCGTGCGTCCTTCAGATCGCGCTCCACAATCTGAAACAGTTGCCGGATTTCCTGCGTACTCGTCTTGTGGGCACGGAGCCAACCGTTACTGGCCCAATCGACCAAACCCATCTTCATCTCCAATGATCATCAGTTTTGGCGACTCCACTATGCCCGCAACGAAATGCTCCTTCGCGGTCTTACGCTCGATGAATTCCTCTCTTGTCATTACGTGAGAGTTGATCTCACGCCCGATCTGCCGGCAGGGCTCTCGCAGCAGTTTGCTGAGCGCTCGGAGTCCGATGTCGCCAATGACGAACAGGTCGAGATCGCTTTCGGCCTTCACCTCCCCTGCGGCAACTGAGCCGAACACGAAGGCGAACGAGATGTCCTCATTGGTCAGGGATGGTCGCAGAGTGTCACAGAGGCCCGAGGTCTTCAGGACAAGTTCGTGGACTGTCCTGTAGAGAGGATGCTCCTTGTTGGCGCTGTAGTAGGTGCGATTCCCGTCTCTACGCATCCTCACCAACCCGAGTTTTGAAAGCTTGGCAGCCTCCTGTCTCACGGTGCCAATCGCGAGTTTGGAGCGTCTCTCAATATCCCTTAGATGAAACTCGGGCGAGTCCATGCCGAAGAGAAGCCGGAAGAACTCTGAGCGCCCCTTCGACGAAAGTATCTCGGCAAGCATATCCATGGCAGCCCCTTTGTATGCCCATAACATACAATTGTGCGGTTACAACGCACAAAGTGTTTCGGCGATACCCATCACCCCAGGGCAACATCGAGCAGCATCATGGTGGCAAACCCCAGCATGGCGCCAATGGTTGACAAATCAGTCTCGTTTCCGGTTTGCGATTCGGGAATCAATTCCTCTACTACCACAAATATCATGGCGCCTGCGGCGAATGCGAGCGCGTATGGAAGCAGCGGGGTCACCATCAGCACCAGACACGCACCGATCACCCCCGCAATGGGTTCGACGATGCCGGAGAGTTGACCGGCGTTGAACGCTTTCATCCTCGAAAACCCTTCGCGACGCAGTGGTATCGAGACTGCCGCGCCTTCAGGAAAGTTCTGCAGCCCTATGCCGACGGCCAGCGCAATTGCGCCCGCAAGCGTGCCTGCGGTGGGGTCGCTGGCCAACGCGCCAAAGGCCACGCCAACCGCCAGTCCCTCGGGTATGTTGTGCAAAGTTATTGCCAGAACCAGCAGCATGCTCCTCTGCCACTGTGTCTTGATTCCTTCCGCATTCTCCGTCGCCAAGCCCATGTGCAGGTGCGGCAACAGCTTGTCAATCAACAGCAGAAAGGCCCCTCCTGCGAGAAACCCTACCAACGCGGGCACCCAGGGAATCGAACCGTTGGCCTCGGCCATCTCAATTGAGGGCTTCAGAAGCGACCAGAAGCTCGCCGCGATCATCACGCCAGCGGCAAACCCGAGCATGGCATTGAGAATCTTCTTGTTGATGGTCTTGAAGAAGAAGACCATCGACGCGCCCAGCGCCGTGACGCCCCAGGTGAAGAGCGTGGCGAAGAGCGCCAGCAGTATGGGGTTGAGTTCAAGCAGTTGTTCGGCAGTCATTGGGAGGTCCCTTCAGTCTTCCACGATCCGACGGTTTCGGAACCCGTTCGACAACAATGCGACGTTCGATGGGTTGTGTGCCTAAAACATACATTCGTGCGGTTCCGACGTCAGGCCCGGACGACTGGGGTCAGCGCGTCGTCAGAGAGGGGACTCCATCCGCTTCTCAAAGTGCACACCTCGGAAGCCGTGCCGCGAGATCACCTCGTCCAACGCGTCGAGGCCCGCGGCAACATGCTCCGGGTAGTGCGCATCGGAGCCCACGGTGACTTTGGTTCCGCCCTCGGTGGCGTAGAGTTGACAGATGCTCTCACTCGGGTACGGCTCGGAGAGTCCCTTGCGCAGGGGCGAGCTGTTCAGCTCCAGAGCGATGTCGCGTTTGACAAGCTCCCGCAGTATCTCCTCAATCAGGTCCTTGGGCTCGAAGGTCGTGCCCAGGTATCGCTTCGGGAAGTCGATGTGCGCCAAGGCATCAAAGCCCCCGAGTCTGACAGTCTTCAGCACTTCACCGTAGTACATCTCGAAAATCGACTCGGTGCTGTGGCGGCGTTGGGAGTCTTTGTCGGAGATCCACCAGTCGCTGAACCAGTGCACACTGCCGAGAATAAAGTCAAAGTCACGGGCCTGGAAGTCCTCAAACTCCCTTGGGTATGCATGCGGCTCTCCGAACTCAATGCCCTTCAAGACTCGCAGGGATCCGCTGTACCTGTCCTGGGCGTGTTTGATCTCGTCGGAATACCTGTCGAAGTTGAAGAAGTTGAACCCGCTGTCCAACGGATTCAGGTCGCAGTGCTCGGTGAAGCAGATCTGCGCGATACCTTGACCGATCGCAGCACGGCACATGTCGTCGATTGAGGCTGTTGAATCGCAGGAGATGCGAGAGTGGATGTGGGAGTCAGTCCTGATTGTCATTGGGGTGGATTCTCCAAGATCCGATCGAGTCGCGATCTGCCGCATCTAAAACAGCCTGCCCTGCACCAGATACGCAATCGCCCCGGCAACATAGCCGAGAAACGCCAGCGGCGATATCTTCTTCAGGTACCAGAAAAAGTCGATCTTCACCAACCCCATTGCGGCAACCCCCGCGGCTGAGCCGATCACCAGAATGCTTCCGCCGGTTCCCGCGCAGTACGACAGAAACATCCAGAAATGATCGTCGACAGGAATATGCGATAGAGGGTACATATTCATTGCCGCCGCGACCAATGGCACATTGTCAATCACAGCCGACAGCAACCCTATTGCGAAGACGATCGCAGAGCGACTGCCGATGTGGTTCTCAAGCAGAGATCCCAACACCGAGAGCAGCCCTGCCGACTCCAATGCAGCAACAGCCAGCAGTATGCCGAGAAAGAACAAAATGGTTGTCATGTCCACGCGATGCAGCGCCCGCGCCACCGAGTGCGTTTCGCGGTTGCTCTGCGGGCCCTTTCTGCGGAGCACCTCGGTAACCACCCACAGCACTCCCAGAGCGAAAACTATCCCCAGGTAGGGCGGGAGCCCGGTGAAGCCCTTGAATACCGGCACGAACAAGAGGCAGAGAATGCCAAGCACAAAGACCAGGTTCCGCCCGAATTGCTCGGTTTTGGGGACCGAATCCTCGTGCACGACGCGGGGCGATGGATCCCCGCTCTTGATTCTGAGTGACACCACCACCACCGGCGCCACCAGACACACCAGTGACGGGACCACCAGTTGACCAAGCATGGGGAAGGTGGTGAGTTGGCCCCCAATCCACAGCATGGTAGTGGTCACGTCACCAATCGGCGTCCACGCGCCACCGGCATTGGCAGCAATGATCACAATCCCGACAAACATCAGCAGGTCTTCGCGTTTCTTGACCAGCTTGGTGAGCAGCGAGACCATGACAATCGTAGTTGTCAAGTTGTCGAGGACCGACGATAGGAAGAACGTGAGGATGCTCACAATCCACAGGAGGCGACGATTGCCGGTGGCGGTGAGCTTCTCCGCAATCGCGTCGAAGCCACTGTACACATTAATGGTCTCGACAATGGTCATGGCAGCCATCAGGAAGAAGAGAATGCCCGCAATACTGCCGGTGTGCTCCAGGAATTTGAGATACACCTCGTGCTTGTCGGGGCTGCCAAGAATCAGGATCGTCCAGCACACAGCCCCGGCAAGCAGCGCCGAGGCAGCTTTGTTGATCTTGAGGAGGTTCTCGGAGGCTATTGCAGCGTAGCCAAGCACGAAGACTGCGACCATGAGCAGATGCATCTGGGGGGCTCTTCCTTGTCGAGGAATGGTTGCTGCTAAAACTCAGAAGACCTGGCTCGATGGAATGTGCCGGTCCCCCGAGCACCAAAAAATGATCGATGCCGAGGTCTGGGTTGGTGACTGTGGGTCAGCGGGCTGCAGGAGTCCGGCGGGAAACCGGCAACGAAGCACTCCATCGCTTGCCCCTTCGACTCAGCCGTGCTTGCGTCGCTATGATGGGCAATTGGTGGATTGTCATAACTGCATCATACCGTGCCGGCAGCCGGCCGGAACTCGCCGCCATGGACCGCCGGCGCCACTTTGACAGAAGATACAAGATGAAGCCGCAGGAATCAAGTTGGCGAGCGAGTTTCGGTGTCATGGGGCTCACCGGCATATTGGTTCGCGCAAGGAGTGCTTGGAGCCGAGGACCGTACCTGTTGAAGTGTCCGAAGCCTGCACTGAGCCCGCTCGAAGTGTGCGGCGGGCTGATGAAGATCGTGAGCTTCATTGAGGAGGATACGGTGATTGAGCGGATCCTGCGGCACTGCAATCTCTGGAAGGATCTTCCTTCGCGCGGCCCGCCGGACACGAAGCCCCGCCAGAGCCCGAAGCCTGCACTGAGCCCCGTCGAAGTGAACCTGCTCTCAACTATGGTTTCACTTCGGCTGAGCTCAGCGCGCCGCTCTGACAGAGAATGTGCTTGATACAACCCGCTTTCTGAGTTTCGCACCCAAAGCCACGTCACGCGCTTTGCCAAGTTTGACAGAAACGAGCGAGAATGGCTCCTTTCATGCACCGATGCCGTTGCCGCACGGGCCATGGCTCTTTGCCTATCGACAGGGATGAAGAAATATACCGGGTACTCCTTGACATGCGATATGTTTCGCGCATGACTTCGAAGACAGGGGGCGGCTGCCTTGCGGAAGCGATTGTCCGCAATAGATGCGCCTGTATTGTATACTATGAGTCAGGCTGTGAGTCGGTCACTATTCCTCTATTGCCTGAGTATTTACGGCAAGTAGTCCGTCTTTCTTTGGGATTTGGAGCTTGAGTTTTGTAATTTCCGTCTTCGGCGGGCGGGGGGGATCATCCATGGACATCGCCCTGTCGCGCGATCCGCTTTCGGCCTGGAGAATCAGGCCCGGCGAGCTGCCGGTCATCGCGGGACCGTGCAGCGCCGAATCCCGCGATCAACTGATGCGAACCGCCTCCGGTTTGGCGGCGTGCAAAATCCATGTGCTGCGGGCGGGCATCTGGAAGCCCCGCACGCGTCCCGGGGCATTCGAAGGCATGGGCACACAGGCGCTCGCCTGGCTCAAGGACGCCGGACGCTCGATCGGCAAGCCCGTTACGGTGGAGGTCGCATCGGCCGAACATGTGCGCGACGCGCTGGAGCATGAAATCGATATGCTGTGGATCGGCGCCCGTACCACTGCAAACCCAATCGTTGTCACCTCGATCGCCGAAGCCCTGCGGGGAGTTGACATTCCGGTGATGGTCAAGAATCCGATCAATCCCGACATAGGGCTCTGGCTCGGCGCGTTGGAGCGATTTGCCAACGCGGGCATCTGCCGGCTCGCGGCGATCCATCGCGGCTTTTCAACCGAGAACACGGGAAAATATCGCAACGAGCCTATCTGGCGCATCCCGCTCGAATTGAAACGCCGGCTGCCCGCTTTGCCGCTTATCTGCGATCCAAGCCATATCACGGGATCGGCCGATCTGCTGCTTGCGGTTGCGCAGAATGCGCTGGACCTGCTGTTCGACGGACTCATGATAGAAACGCACTGCGATCCCAGCGCGGCGCTCAGCGATGCGCAGCAGCAGATTACCCCCGCGCAGCTCAGCGCGCTGCTCGGCCGCCTGGCCCGTAGAGATCCATCCAACGGCAGCGACGAATACCGGGCGCAGGTCAGTTCCCTGCGCCATGAGCTTGACGAAATCGATGACAGTCTCATCAGGCTGTTGGCTTCGCGGATGGCGACGGCCCGGAAAATCGCCCGCGTTCAGAAGCGCAACAATGTAGCCATGTACCAGCCCGATCGATGGAAAGAAACGCTGCGCAATCGCAGCCGCGAAGGCGAGGAGCAGGGACTTGACCGCACGTTCATGATGCAACTGTACGAACTGATCCACGAAGAAGCCCTGCGGCAGAAGGAAGATGCCAAGTAGGCCCGGACGGGCGCCCCTCGCCCTGCGAAACAGGGCCACCTTCCATAACCTTATGTTCCGCGCAGTCAACGATACTCTCACCGACCTGTCCCGCGACACCAAGCGTCTCGGTGCAACGTGTCTTGAATGCCGCCCTACTGCCGAATGTGACTCAGCAGAATTGGTGAGCTATGTCGGAAACATGGATTAAACGACGAAATGGTCGGGCTGGAAAAACCAATCACACACCGAGGGCACTTGCTTCACAATGGTCAAGCTGCGAGGGCAGAGTTTAATCTGATGATACCTGGCGAAAATCGCTGCTTAAACCCACATTCCTCACCCTTCCGTGGCCGATTTGAGGGGAATTATTGCCTGACATTTGTACCCTGGTTCGAGGAACAGGAATCAAGGTCGAGTAGACCCGGGGGATCGCACCCCGAGTCCCTCACGGAACCGTACTTGAACCTCTCGATTCATACGGCTCTTGTTGTTCGGCCATGTGCTGGCGCTGCATTCCAATGGGCGAAGAGTCCCG